>CETJ01090148.1_pt1 | contig 15464 bp, 12 predicted proteins | sample 531341 | NCBI WGS metagenome assembly CETJ01 (sample SAMEA2622677, study PRJEB7988) | marine metagenome | isolation source: saline water (ENVO:00002010), including | reverse complement strand
GGTGAGTACCCCGTCACCACAACCGAGATCGAGGATTCGTTCACCTGGCGAGGGGTCGAGTAGAGCCAAGGCGTCCGCCCCGAGGTCCGACACGAAGCGAGCCGTCCGGTCGTACTCATCGGGATTCCACCGCTGATTCGACTCAGTCGCCACCATCTCCCACCCGGCTAAAATCTCTGCCGCCACTTACTGAACCGACCGCACGATTGGATAGAAGTCCGCGTCACTGAGCACTTCGTCGAGCACATTCCAATTGACGAGACCATCGTCGGAACGCGGTTCAAGTAAAGTAAAAACGAGCCGGCCCAGCGGCTGATCGACGTGAACGATCCGAGTGCCAGCTGCTAGCGTGACGTCCGCCAATTGGTACATACCCGTAAGCGTCCGTTCCCGATGTCCCTGAAATTCTCGCTCGGCAGCGGTCGACGATTCAATTTTAAACCGTTCGACTTCACGAGTCGTCGGGCCATTGAACTGTTCGGTCTGGACGCCGTGCGCCTCGAGCCGATCGATCGCGCCAGTAAGAACCGCTGGGATGTAGTAAGCGCTCGGTACCCGTTCGGTCTCCGCAGCTGCGAACGTGCCGAACTCGTACATCCGGGTCGGAATCTGCCGGTCGAGCCGGCGTAACACTGGCTGACCAGTAAGTGGATGCCGTTCGGTCATGACCTCGCCCAACAAGATTTCCTTACGTGCGTCCGATCGCTCGAATTCGGCGCGTACCGCGAGCTGCTGTCCGATGATTAGCGCGGTCTCAGCATCCGTCACGATCTGACGGATCTCCGTGCCGTTACTGTGGATGTAGGAAAGAAGCTCCTCTACGAATCGGCGCGTCACAGAGACCCGCTCTTCGAACGGGAGATACGCGTAAGCTTCGCTCAAAATCGCGACGCGGTTACGCAACCCCGCATAGTTGTTCCCGAACCGAGGCCGATGGTCGAACGTGTACCACCCGCGCTGCCGGTTCGAGCCCTGGCGCGGAAGATTGCCATAGTAGTAGAAGTCCCACCCATCGCGATCCTTGATGGTTTTCGTCACACTCGGCAGTAGACGATTCCGGAGGAGGGCGACGATTGGTTCCGGGGTATTCGGATGCAGTGGCGGCGAGTAAGTCAGGTGGTAGCCATGATGAGTCCCATTCGTTGCGTGTAGGTCAATCAGCACGTGGGGATCGTAGTCACGGAACATCCGCACCAAAGAACGCGCCTCGGGCGACTCGAGTTTCATGTGGTCGCGGTTGAGATCGTATCCCTGTGCGTTGGGACGCTGCCCCATGCCACCAGTGGGTCCGTGTTGCAGGCGTCGGTTCGTGAGCGTGATGCGCTCGTTACCATCGGCGTTGTAAATCGGCGCGACAAGCAGGACCATCGATTCGAGCCAGTTCCGATGGGCGCCGTTGGCGATCTCTCGCAATAGAGCAAGCATCGCCTCCTTACCTTCCACTTCACCAGCGTGGATATTGCCTTGGATATAGACCCGTGTTTTCCCGCTCTGACGCACGCTTTCGGCCGACCCGTCCGCATCACCAACAACCGCCAGCCACAGCGTGCGGCCTTCCATCGAATACCCGAAACTGGTCAAAGTGATGTCTGGTGAGCGGTCGGCCACCTCGTGGAGAAATACCTCAGCCTCGACATGACGTGTCGTCTCCATGAACCCCGAAGCCTCGGCCCGTGTCAGTGGCGACACGTCTTGGGCCACTGCCGCGGTCGCGGAGCCAAGAACTAACGCCGTAATCCACGTCCCTCCGTACATGATTCGATTCATCTATGACACTCCGATGAGCCCTGCACGTCGCGACACCGTCGGAGCGAGCGACGCACAACTTTTTGGCTCAGTTTATGGTAGAGGCCCGTTCCGACGCGAGCGTGCTGACCGGCCAGACGAGTCAGTGAATGAGGCGCTCAACCCTAAGTGCGGTCCGGAGCCGCTCGACCCGGCGGCGGTTCACGCCTAGGTCCCAACGACCGGTGCGCGCGGCCGAACGTACTGCGACCTGCCGGTCTTTGATCCGAAGTTCAAGTTCCAAGTCATCGACAAACCCGAACACCGCACTATGGCACTCCGCATGCAATCGCTCGTTCGTCACCGCCACAATCCTGACACGTGACATCGCCCGAACTGCCGCGCGGACGCCCGCCCACACGACGTCAGCATCGGCGGCTAGGTCGAACGCAGCTACCTGATGCACCGCATCCCGCGCGTCACTCGACACGCAATTTGGGGTGTCTGGGCACGGCCTAAACTGAGAAGGTGACATCGATTGAAAGTTTACCGGGGACGTCCCGATCGCGAGCGTCACGAGGACCGGTAAGACCTGACCGCCGCAGCAGTAGTTGGCTCCCACGAACAACTTCGGGTCATGCCACGACATTGACCATTCTTGCAGTGGTTGGTGCTATTCGGCGTCGCGGTTAACTTTTTCTTGAGAGAACGCCGGCGTGCAGACCGCGATGTAGTTCGCTCCACCAGGCTCTGGACTACTGTATCGCACCCACTCGCCTGGCCGAGCCACGACTGCCTGGCCGGCACGGACGTTAATCACTCCACCCTCATGCTCGACTCGAACCATACCATCGAGTACGAGCGTGATTTCCTGAAACGCCGGCCGCTGCCCGGGTTCGCACCAGCCTTCAGGAGAACGCATACGCGCAACGCTGACGTCTGGGTCGTCCGAATTAACGCGTCCAGCAAATTCCTCAATCTGTTTCGGTATGTTCCCCACCGCCTTTACGACGCTGGGCTGCTCCAGAAACCTCGGCATCGACTAGTTCGGTTCGGTCAGGCGAATCTCAAAGACCCGCGACCACAGCTTGCCTGTGACGAAGAAGTGTCCAGTCGACGGGTCGTGGGCAATACCGTTCAGCACGCCCTCGGGATCCGCCGGACGTGCGCCGGCCATGAGGTCAGACAAATCGAGTCTTCCGACGACGACCCCGGTTTCGGGATCAATGGCCACCAGCTCGTCCCGGTGCCAGATGTTGGCCCAGATGTATCCGTCGACATACTCGAGCTCGTTTAGCGCGACCACCGGCCCCATTTCATCGGAGACGGGCAGTCGCCGAAGCTCGCGGAAACTGACCGGATGCCGGAACGACAAATCAGCTGAGCCGTCGCTCATGATGAAGGACCGTTCATCGTGCGTCAGCCCCCATCCTTCCGTGTCGTATTGAAATTGTCCTTCAGGCTCGAAACTTTCTTTGTCGTAGATGAACCCAACACCAGCCACCCAAGTCAGCTGATAGATCCGATCACCCCATGGAGCGATCCCTTCGCCAAAGAACCACGGCTGTAGATCAGCTTGCTCAACTACCCGGCCCGTGTCCAGCTCCAGTTTCCGCACAGCCGACTCGCCGCGACGACCAGTGCCTTCAAACAGATGCCCGCCCTCGAAATACAATCCTTGCGTAAATGCGTTCGGGTCGTGTGGGTACTCGCCCACGATCTCGTATCTCCAGATCGTCTCTGGCGTGGTGCGAGCCATTAACCAAGCCCCGGCCGCGATGACAGAAGTAACGACGGCTGCCGCTAAACCCGACCGGCGCACAAGGCGCTGCGCGCTACTGCCCATCACGGAAGTTACTCGTCTGCAGCAACTGCTCCAACCGACCGATGTGGTCGTTCAGGAGGCTGTTCAGTTCTTGGTACCGATTGAAAGCATCCTGCCCTGGTTGCTGGTCGGCTCGAATTAGGCTGCTGTAGAGATAGCTCAACTGGTCAATGATGACCGGTCGCGAGTACCGAATCGGCGCGGTGACCAGCGCTTCGCTAATTTCGTCAAGTACGAGACGCACCTGGTCAGGTGACCCGTCCCGTGCCTCATCCAGTTTCGCAGCGGCAAGACGCGCATCGCTTAAGGCGTCTCGCACCTCAAGCCCCAATCGAATCTGGGCCTCGATGTTGGCCTGTGACACCGCTCCCTCATCGACAATGCGCGGGTCGGTCATCACTTCAAAACTTTGCGTACTGCTCCATCCACCAATAGCGAGCCGCGCTTGGTAGGTTCCAGGTATAGCCATTGGCCCGTTACGCCCAGACCTCGATGCCGAGGGGTCCCAAGGGCCGGCATGGCGAAAATCCCAGACAAAACGGTGCGTCCCAGCCGTCTTCGGTAGTTGCGGTGTGCCCACCGCTTCAAGGTGCCACTCCCCCATACGCACCGATGACGGTAAGGGCGGCTCAGGCATTGGCTCGCTCGAAAAAGCACGCACGAGATTTCCGGTGTCGTCAAAAACCTCGAGCCGTAGTTCGTCAGCAGAGTCGCTCGCCAAGTAGTAGTTGATATTCGCACCAGGAGCAGGATATTGGGGCTCGTCGGGCGCGGGAGCACCACCAAAGCGGCGGACCCCGTAGAGCCGATACGGGTTCCGGACTGCGAAGAGGTGGACATCGGCCGAAGCGATTTGGTCCGACAGTTCATGTAACGGCGTCAAGTCGTCGAGGATCCAGAACCCCCGTCCCATCGTGGAGAGCACGAGGTCCTGATTAACCACCTTAATGTCGCTGACGGGGGTTGCCGGCAGATTGAGCTGCAACGGCTGCCAGCGAACGCCGTCGTCAAACGAGATAAACATCCCGAACTCGGTGCCGGCGTACAGTAACCCCTCGCGGTCTGGGTCTTCGCGGACTACGCGGACCGGATGATCGGCCGGTACCCCATTGTCGCCAGTCGTGAGCCGAGCCCAGCTCTGACCGTAGTCCTCAGTCTTGAAGGCATAGGGGGCAAAATCGCCGAGTTGGTAGCGCAAAATCGTCGCATAGGCCTTCGCCGGGTCATGGGGTGACACCTCAATGTTCTGTACTCGCCCGTGCGGTCCCATGCCAGGCGGGGTCACGTCAGTCCAATTCGCGCCATTATCACGCGTCACGTGAATCGGCCCATCGTTCGCACCAACCCAGATCACACCGCGCTCGTGCGGTGACTCCTGGATGTCGTAAATAACGGCGAAGTGCTCTTCGCCCGTGACATCGATTGTGATTGGCGAGCCGGACACAACCTGAGTCTCGGGTGAAAACGCGGTTAGATCCGGTGAAATTGTCTCCCAGGTTTGGCCGTTGTCCTCCGTCACGTGAACGAACTGCGACGTATGGTAGACCCGGTTCGGGTTATGGGGCGAGACATGAATCGGTGCCACCCGTTGAAACCGAAACGCTAAATCCTTCGGGTTGTGCCCATAGATGTTCCAAAAACCAACATAGTATTGCTGCTCCTGACCAGTCCGGCGATTGTAAAGTCCGAACCGCCCCTTGCAATTGGCATAGACGATGCTGGGGTCATTGGGCTTGGGCACAACTGGACCCGTTTCGCAGCCTCCGTGCGACTCCCAGAGCGCGACGTGGCCCCCCGGTCGTCGTTGAGTGACGAGGCTCGGTACCGAAATTGTGGAGTTGTCCTGCTGGCCCGCGAATAACCGGTAGGGAAATTCGTTGCTAATGTCTACCTGATAAAGTTCGGCGGTCGGCTGATTGTCCTGCGTCGACCAAGTCGCTCCGCCGTTGAGCGAGACGTTCGCACCCCCATCGTTCGATTGGATCATTACTTCCGGATGATCCGGATTAATCCACATGTCGTGGTTGTCCCCGTGGGGGGTGGACACGCGCGACCACGACTTGCCGCCGTCCTGAGACATCCACTGCCCTTCGGCCATTCCCCATAGCACGTCCGCGTTGGTCGGGTGTGCCTCAAGGTTGCAGTAATAGAACGGACGGTTCCGGATCGGCTGGAAATCAGAGACCTGGTGCCAAGTGCCGCCGCGGTCATCGGAGCGATAGACTCCGCCCTCGCTGCCGGGCGCCTCGATCAGCACGTATACGCGGTCAGGGTCGCCCCCCGAAACGGCCAGGTCAGCTTTCCCACGCAGACCGTTCGGTAGACCATTCGTGAGGTGCTCCCAGGTATCGCCGCCGTCCGACGACTTGTATAACCCGCCCTCAAAGCCGCCGCTGATGATCGTCCACGGCTTGCGCTCAGCCAACCACATCGCGACGTAAATCTCATCCGGATTGTCCGGAGCAAACTCCAAATCGACCGCACCGGTCTGGTCCGACACAAAGAGCACCAGCTCCCAAGTCTGACCGCCGTCGGCCGTACGATAGACACCACGCTCAGAATTAGGCGCAAACGGGTTGCCAATGGCGGCAACGTACACGAGATTGGGCTTATCCGGGTGAATGAGCACCGCCCCAGAATTACCCGTGTTCTCGAGACCCATGGGCTCCCATGTCTCACCCGCGTCAACCGACTTATAGACACCCTTTCCGATAATCACGTTGCTCCGCAATCCGTCAGACCCGGTGGCCACGTAGACCACGTTTGGATCGGACTCGGCGACGCGGATCGCACCGATGGAGCCTGTAGCGAAATAGCCGTCAGAAATGTTGTGCCACGTCTGCCCGTAGTCGGTGGTTTTCCATACCCCACCGCCGGTCGCACCCATGTAGAACGTCGAGGGTTGCGTCCGATGGCCGGCGACAGCAGTTACGCGCCCGCCCCTGGACGGTCCGACCATGCGATATTCGAGCTCGCCGAACAGCTCTGGTGCAAACGTCGGCGGTGGACTCGACGTTGTCTGAGCGCTCGAGTTTACGGTGACCGCAATAATCAGCGTTAACAGAGTGGCGACTGCGACCTTGGTGTGCACCATGAACAACGCCTCCTCGCGACCAGCGACGGAAACGGCGGCCTTTGGTCGCGCGCGGTAGGAATAATCGATTACTGTATCATTCTCGGCACCGTGACCATCGGTGGCGGTGGACAAAGGCAAGAATTATGCGTGCCTCTTCCGGCAGTAGGCCGTCTCTGCTATCGTTCACCCTCGCTTTTCTGCTAGGCGCAGATGCGTACCAGACAGTGCCGTCGGCATTCGCCGTGTCCGTCCTCATCGAAGGCGGCGGCGCTCGGACGAAAAACGGCGATAACCGCAACAACAGCTTTGCAATGATCGGGCTCACTGAAGGTTAGGTCACGGTCCATGCAACGACTCACACCAAGCGCCTTAACCTTCGCTATAGTCACCCTGGCACCGATGCCAACCGGCGCGCAAACTACCTTCACTGGACACACGATCGCCACCGAACTCAGCGGTGGCTACCAGGTCGTGGCGACTGACCTGAACGCAGACGGGCGAACGGACCTCATCGCCCTCGCCAGCCGGCTAAGTGAGCTCGTTTGGTTCGAGAACCCTAGCTGGCAACGGCATGTTATTGCAGGAAACCGCGCCGGCATGATCAACCTTGCAGTGCACGATCTCGATGATGACGGCATTCCAGAGATCGCGCTGGCGGAGGGTTTCTCGACGCGTCCTGATCGAAGTGAGGGAATTGTCTCAATCCTCAGACACGAAAGCGACCCAGCGGCACCGTGGTCCATCCAGGAAATCGACCGCGTCCCGACCTCGCACCGGCTGCGATGGATCGACCTCGGTGAGGCTCTCCGGCTCATTAATGCCCCGCTGGCCGGTGCGACGTCACAGCCACCGGAGTACCGCGGCGACACACCGATCTACGCGTATGACCCGGACGACTGGAGCCGGTCGCTTGTTGCGAACGATGGTGGAATCGTCCACGGTATCCAACCGATCGAATGGGACGACTCGACATCTCGACAATCGCTCCTGAGCGCAAGCTTCCTCGGTGTACATCTGCATCGGTATGACAACGGCCAGTGGACACGCTCCCGGATCCACGCTGGCGATCCGGCTGACTGGCCCGCCAGCGGGTCGAGCGAAGTCGGCCTCGGACGCGTGGGTGATCAGGACTACATCGCCACGATTGACCCGTGGCACGGTCATCAAGTTGTCGTCTACACTCAGGACAATGGGACTTGGCTACGTAACATAATCGACAACACCCTCGAAGACGGCCACACGCTCATTGTCGGCGATATCGACGGGGATGGCGCCGATGAGATCATCGTCGGTGCCCGCCGTGGCGCACAGGTTGCGCTCTACCGATCGTTGGATGGCGAATGGATAAAACAGGTGATTGACGACGGTGGCATGGCTGCCGCAGCGTGCGCGCTTGCCGATTTTAACGTCGACGGACGCCTGGATATTGCCTGCATCGGTTCGGCTACCGCGAATCTGAAGTGGTACGAGAATCAATCGATCGTCGACAGCCCGTGGTCCTCAGTCCGCGGTCGTTAGTCACCCTCTGACAAATGGAGTCGAAGATGACCTCACGACGAATTATCCGAGTCACCGTGCTAATAGCAGTGCTGTGCGTACTGGTTGGGTCAGTGGTCGATGCTCAGCCTGGCCGCACCTATAACACGGCGAAACAGAAGTTGCTGAACGGCGATTCTGTCGTCGGCGGCACGGTTTCCACGTCCGATCCAAACATCTATTGCGCCATGGCTAGCGCCGGCTTCGACTTTATCTGGATCGAAATGCAACACAGCCCGCTGACTTACTCAGAGGTTGCTAGGATGATCTGGGCCTGCAAGGACGCACCGGCGATTCCGGTCATTCGGGTGCCGGACGCGACCGAGGGCGACATCCAGAAAGCGACCGACATCGGCGCGCTCGGAATCATTGTTCCGATGGTCGCGACAGTGGAAAAAGCCGAAGCCGCCGTCCGCTATGCGAAATATCCGCCCGAGGGGCGGCGCAGTCGCGGCAGCGGCCAGTATGGCGCGCTGTGGGGCCGAGACTACCGTGAGACCGCGAACGACAACATCCTGATGATCGTGATGATCGAATCACCTGATGGCATTGAGATCGCGGACCAGATTGCCGCCGTGCCCGGCATCGACGTTGTGTTCGCGGCAAGTGGCGACATCGGAAGCTTCACCGGCTACGCGCAGGATGACCCGCGATACCAAGCTCTCATCGACAAGATCCGTAACGACACGCTCGCCGCCGGCAAGAAACTAGGCGGCCCGTTCGGCTGGCGCGACCGAGAAGGATTCAGCTTCTTTCAGGCCTCCGGCGAGGCTGGTCTAATCCGGGCTGGCGCGAGCGCGCTACTAGCACGATAGGCCGACCCAAAGCCGCGGGGAACCTTTACGCATACCGTTTATCTGGTTGCTCGAGGTCGGCTTGATGAAATGGAACTCTCTGGGTGTAACGTGATGCCGTTTTGTCACACGCCCGACCAGCGACGCATGATCTCGAAGTAGGCTTCAGTCGCTGTTTCCAACTTTCCGATCGAACAATATTCGTCGGTTTTGTGGGCGCAGGTCGGCTCACCAGGACCGAGAATCACGGTTGGCGGCCCGCCGTAGAATGGCTTCAGCACCGACCCATCGGTGAAGTAGACGGCGGTCGCCGGCTCTGGTCGGCAGCCAAGCAGCGGTTCCATCACGTCGTAGACTTGCTGCACCCAGTCGTCGCGGGTGTCGGTAAGGATGCTGTCTTCGTTGGCAATGTTTGCGACATCGACTTCGCTGCCCAGCGCTGCCTGTAGCCGTTCTTGAATGCCATTAGCCGTCTGGCCAGGAATCGTTCGAATGTCAACGCCGATCTCCGCCTCATCAGGCACAGAGTTAATATTGAGGCCCCCGGTGATCGTCCCAACGTTGAGGGTGGGTGAACCCATCACCGGATGCGCCGCAAGACCGAAATCAAACCGCTCTAAGCCTTTCACGACGTCGGCGATTTTGTGAATTGCGTTATCACCCTGCTCGGGCATCGAGGCATGCGCCGTGACGCCAGTTGTCTTGATACGGTATCTGACGAGCCCCTTGTGTCCAACGAGCGGCTCATTTGCCGTTGGTTCGCCGACGACAATGGCACCGGCCGACCCAAGCGCGGCTGGTTGCGCAGCTAGATGATGTGCACCCTCGCAGTGCGTCTCCTCGCCCGCCGTGAGCACCAATACCAAACCAGCCTTTCGTTCTGGTAGCCCGGCCAAGCGCAGCGCCGCGAGCACCATCGCCGCGAGCGCACCCTTCATGTCGGTCGACCCGCGACCATAAAGCTTGTCGCCATGGCACTCGCCCGTGAACGGGTCATAGTGCCACGGTGCCATGCCTAGCGGCACAACATCGATGTGGCCGGTGAAACAGATCGGTGGCTCGTCGCTGGACCCATCGAGTTGAGCAATCAAACTCGTCCGCTTTTCTGCAAATTCATGATACGCGACACGGAAGCCACCATTTTCGAGCAACCGGCCGATATGGTGCGCGCAAGTGCGCTCTTCACCCGGCGGATTGATCGTGTTGAAGCGGAGTAAGTCGCACGTGTACGCAACAGGGTCGACTGGGGTCATGGACCGCTACTGGCTGCCTGCTAAACGTTTTGCTTCGTCGATAAAAGCTGACCACTGCGGCTGTGTCGCAGGATCCCAAATCTTAGCCATATCGGCTCTGGCTTCGTCTTCCGGAACACCACCATGTAGTGTGCGGTAGAGAAACACGAAGGCGGACACCCGCATATTGGCGAAGCAGTGCACAAAGACGTTCCGGTCTTCATTCGCCCTCATTACATCGAAAAAGAGCTGTAGATCGCGTTGACTGGGCTCCTGCCACGAGACAGGGATCTGGACGTAGGTCATCCCTTCCTGCGTAACGTGGAAACCTTCCAGCGAGTTTCGCTCTTCGTCGGCCGGCGCTAAGTTGACAACGACGTCATAACCAGCGGCTTTCACCGCCACCACTTCGTCGTAGGTGATCTGGCCGGCCGTGCCCAGTCGATCTGAGACCCGGAGGTAGGCACGTGCATCAGCGAGGCCGGCGTCACTCTGACCCGCCGCCCCGGCCGTCACCTGCGTCACCACCGCAAGAACCGTAAACCACCGCAAGATAGTCATTCTCCCCTTTCTCAACCCCGGACAGAGTCCGTCGCCGCTCGTCGGGGTTTCACCTTCGTCCGGTCTATGACAACGCCTGGAAGGGTGCCGGTTGGCTGCCCGTCATCGACGGTCAACACACCATTCACCATCACGTAATCAAACCCGACAGGCGGCCGAGCGGGGCTGAGGATCGTAGCACGGTCCTCCAGCCGTTCGAAGTCCAGCACAATCAAGTCGGCTTTCTGACCGGCGCGCACATAGCCACGGTCAGGCAAACCGATAATCTGGGCTGGCAGACCGGTCGACGAACGGATGGCAAACGGCAAAGAAATTACCCCTCGCGCCTTCACATAGTGGGCGAGCTTCCGCGAATAGGTGCCAAAGTAGCGAGGATGCTGCCCTGGCTGTGGTTCCAGCGTTACACCGCCGTCGGTCCCAGTTGCCGTGTACTCCTGTTTCATATAATTTTCGACATCGAACCGATGGCCAGCCACGGGTCGGAACAGTACACCCGACTGCACTGAGCCATCGCCCTCCATGGCGAAATCGACGAGTTGTTCCACCGGCGTCCGACCGTTAGCCTTAGCTACTTCGGTCAACGTTTTGCCGATGAGGTTCGAGTCATGCGGCGCCAAGACGACAATGTGCCGGTCGGCGCCTCCCTGGAGGTCAAGCATGAACTCGGTGTCGGCAATCAGAAGCGGACCGTATGCTTCATTGTCGAGATTTCGGCGGAGGTTGTCCTTATTTAACAGCCCCGGTGTGCGCCAAAGTGGCGCATCGTTGCCACCAGCGCGATCCGTTCCGGGTGGTGCGAACCCCCACGGCGGGATTACACCGGTTGCGCCACCGCCAAAGGTCTCGTACGGATATTGGTCGAGGTAGACCTGGACGCCGAACGCTCGGGCTTGCTCGATGAGTAGCACGTCCACCGACGAGTGCCCCCACGTCGATGGACCTTTCGCCTTGATGTGGCTGCCGACCACCCTGATGCCAGACACGCGTCCGATCGCTATGGTCTCCTTCATCCCGTCGGTGCCGGTTAGTCGCCAGCCTTCGGCGATGCTGGGCGTCTGCCACCGCGGCAACGGTGACTGACTGCGCTGATGCGCATAGTAAAATCCGTCATAGTCGGCTACGACCTTCGCCAAGGCGATCAGTTCCTCGGTGGTGCTGAACCGCCCTGGACGGTACTCCGGCCCTGCGCCCAAGCCCCAAGCTCCCGCGTCCATGCCTTCCCGGACGAGCATCTGCATCCGCTCGATCTCCTCAGCAGTCGCAGGCCGTTCGTAATCGTTGCCCATCACTTCGCCTCGCACCGTCCCGTGCCCAACCATCGGCACCACGTTTAATGCAGTGCCACCCCGACGATAGGCGGCGATTTCATCGGTGATCGGCCAGATCGGATTTCGTCCGTCAGGCCCAACGACCACAGTCGTGATCCCTTGTAGGACGAGGTTCCGCGCCTCTCGGGCCCTCCGACTGCTCGAGATGAGCGCCCGGTCGGCATGCGAGTGCATGTCGATAAAGCCGGGTACGACCAGCCGCCCGGCCGCGTCGATTACACGATCGGCCGATGCATCGGAAAGTTTCCCAACAGCGGTAATGGTGTCGCCGAGGATACCGACGTCGGCTCGAAACTCCGGGCTACCCGAACCGTCGAGGACACGGCCGTTCCGGACGAGCAGGTCGAATTGCTGCGCGCCAGCCGGCCAGGCGATCACCGATACCATCAGCGACGCCAAATAAAAACGGCGGAAGAGTTTTCGAAGCCGCATGACGCTCTCCATTGTGAACGTGGACGACGGACGGGTGCTTCACCCATCCAGTGGGTCGTTATACCGCACGGACGGTGCCAGAAGTGATAAAAAGGACGTTTCCAGGAGGGAACCCATGCTCAACCGCCTGTTTCTCTTGGTGCTGACAGCCATCGTCATCTGGCCGCCCGCCAGCGCAGCACAGTCAGGGATCCGCAAGTTAGACCTAGCAACGTATCTTGATTTTGAATCAGTCGCCGACCCACGGCTCTCGCCCGATGGACGCCGGGTCGTCTACACGCGGCAATGGTTCGACAAGATGAACGACCGGCGCGAGTCGTCGCTCTGGATCGTCAACCGCGATGGCAGCCGAAACCGCTTTTTGATCGACGGTTCGAGTCCGCGGTGGTCGCCGAGCGGCGACCGGATCGCATTCATCGCCTCAGGCGAGCCTCAGGGTCGACAAGTCTTCGTGCGCTGGATGGATGATGAAGGCGCGGTGACGCAGATCACGCGGGTAGAAAACACGCCGTCAAACATCGCTTGGTCACCAGACGGTTCGGGGGTCTCCTTCACGATGATGGTCGACCAAAAGGACAACTGGTCGATCAATCTGCCAAATCGACCCGAAGGCGCGACATGGACCGAGTCACCGAAGATCATCGAGCGTCTCCGCTATCGTCAGGACCGTGTTGGTTACATCGACGAGGGGTGGCGGCACATCTTCGTCGTGCCGGCCGACGGTGGTACGGCGAGGCAGATCACCAACGGCGACTACAACCACACCAACGGCGAGTGGTCGCCAGACGGTGCCACGATTGTCTTCAGCGGCCTGCGCCTTGAAGACGCCGAGTATCGCTTCCGTGAGTCCGAGATCTACGCGGTCGACGTCGCGACCGGCAACGTCACGCAACTCACCGACCGCCGCGGTCCCGATCAGCAGCCGAAGGTGTCACCGGATGGCACCAGGATCGCCTACACCGGCTACGACTGGACGCGCGACTCCTGGATCGATAGCAAGCTCTACGTCATGAACATTGATGGCTCGAGCCCGCGGCTAGTTTCGGGCGACTGGGATCGCTCGCCACGCGGCTTGATTTGGAGCGCGGACAGCTCGACGGTCTATTTCACCGCTCAGAACGAAGGGTCACAGAATCTGTACGCGCTTCCGCTCGAAGGTCAGGTCGCCGGCACTGTTTCGCCGATAACCAACGGCCTGCACACGCTGACCGTAACTGACATCAACGACGAAGGTCAGGCTGTCGGCATCCTGACCGACTTCTATAGGCCCACCGACGTGGTCGCCTTCGACGTCACCCTCGCGTCCGCGATGAATCAATTGACACGAGTCAACGACGACATTTTGAACAGCATCACACTCGGCCAAGTCGAGGAGATTTGGTACAGCGCACCCGATGGTGTGCGCGTGCAAGGCTGGTACATGACGCCACCCGACTTCGACGCGACCCGCACGTATCCGCTCCAGTTACACATCCATGGTGGTCCGCACAGCATGTACAGCGCCCGGTTCAATTTCGGCTGGCAGGAGCACGTGGCTAACAACTATGTCGTACTCTTCACGAATCCACGTGGCAGCACCGGCTACGGCAGCAAATTCGGCAACATGATCGCGGACGCCTACCCGGGTCCCGACTACGACGATCTGATGGCAGGCGTCGACGTTATGCTCGAGCAAGGGTTCGTCGATCCGCACAACCTGTTCGTGACCGGCTGCAGCGGCGGCGGCATCCTCACCGCCTGGATCGTCACAAAGACGAATCGATTTGCGGCCGCGTCGTCGAACTGCACGATCGTCGACTGGTTGAGCACGACCGGTACGAGTGACATCCTCGCCTATTACCGCTTTCCACAACTGCCCTGGGAGGATCCGACGCTGTGGATCGAGCATTCTTCGATCTTCCACGTTGGTAATGTCACCACGCCGACGATGCTGATAACCGGTGAAGAGGATTTAAGAACACCAATCACGCAGGCGGAGCAATTCTATCGCGCGCTCAAGTTCCGAAAGATTCCAACGGCGCTCCTGCGCTACAAGAATCAAGCCCACGGCACCGGCTCACGTCCATCGAACTTCATGCGGACCCAGCTCTACCTGCGTTACTGGTTCCAAACATACGGGACGATGGGTGATCGGATGACTGAGGCTGAACAGTAGGTATGTGAATTTTGTCGGCAGACCACTATGGAGGTGTCCGTGTTTAGACGAACTATTAGTTTCACCCTTGGCATTGTCGTGGTTGCGTCGCTCCTAATCGGGCCCAGCCGCGCCGCGGCGCAAGGCGTGCCGACCATCGAAGAGAAAACGGCCGACATGCAAGCAATCGACGGCTATTTCCCAATGTATTGGGAAGACGGCACCGGCACACTGTGGTTGGAAATCTCTCGCTTCAACACCGAGGAACTTTATCTGTCAGGTCTCTCCGCCGGCCTGGGGTCGAACGACATCGGCCTTGACCGCGGCCAAACGCGGTCGCGGCTAGTCGTCTTCGAGCGGGTCGGCCCAAAAATCTTCATGGTGCAACGGAACTACCAGTTCCGTGCTGCAAGCGACAACCCCGACGAGCGACGCGCCGTCGAAGACGCGTTCGCCAAGTCCATTCTCTGGGGGTTTACGGTCGCCGCCGAAACCAACGGGCGGGTGCTGGTGAACACCACCGACTTCTTGCTGCGCGACACCCACGGTGTGATCCCCAGATTGCAACAGGACGGTCAATACCGGGTGGACCAGTCGCGGAGCGCCGTCTACCTACCTCGCACAACAGGCTTCCCGCAGAATACGGAGGTCGATGTCACAGTCACCTTCACGAGCCAACCGCAGCCGCGCAGCTTCGGAGCCCGAGACCAACGGCGCCACGGCGTCGCTGACGTGACGCCAGCGGCCGACGCCGTGACGCTGCGACAGCATCACTCGCTGGTACGGTTGCCGGACCCCGGGTATGAGCCGCGCACCTACGA
>CETJ01016324.1_pt1 | contig 15473 bp, 14 predicted proteins | sample 531341 | NCBI WGS metagenome assembly CETJ01 (sample SAMEA2622677, study PRJEB7988) | marine metagenome | isolation source: saline water (ENVO:00002010), including | reverse complement strand
CGGTTTACGCTGAACAATGTGCAAAACTTGGCGATTGCACCGGGGTACGAAGCGAAAGAAAGAGTAAGCGGAGGCAGTAATTGACCCTCCATTGCACCAAGAAACTTTACGCCAAGCTACCTGAGAAGATGAGAGCTAAACAGCAACCTGCGACTGCTATAGGTATTCAGGCACAGTGGCTAAACTGGCATGCAAACCTTATCACTATTCAGCGTAGGCAATGTGTCATCGCAGTGCATGATGCGACACGTTTCACGTTGTTTATTCCGTGTCTAACCAAGAAAGACTTCGCAAACCTCGGTTGGCATTTTAACGATGTGTTTATTAACACCTTGTTGAAAAGCGACATGCCGCCTGAGCTCGTTAATGCCGCTGCGACGAATTACCAACCACTTACGTTCGATACAACCTGCAATCGCTCGGTCCAAGGTACGATGAATCAGGTAGCTCAAGAAATTGATTATGGGTTGTATTACAAGAACACGTCGGTAACGGACATCAGCCCGTACCGGTACAGCGCAGATTTAAGCCATAGGCCGTGCGGCGTAAAAGGTCAGAAAGATTACATATGGCCAGATAGAGAAATGAGAAACCTAATATCAAAGTTAACAGCTAGCTCAGAAAAGAATACTTAAGGCTTGATGCTGCATTAGAAAGATTAATAAGAGGTGATGACTCATGTCGCACCTGAGTAAACAAAAATAGACAAGATTAAAAATTGGAAGATTAAAAATATGACTAGCATACAACAACGTGCCGAACTTCAACGCCAAATATGGGCGATTGCCAACGATGTACGAGGCTCAGTGGATGGTTGGGATTTTAAACAATATGTACTGGGTACGCTGTTCTACCGTTTTATCAGTGAAAACTTTGTCAACTACATCACTGGCGGTGATGAGAGCGTTAATTATGCTGCCATGTCTGACGATGACGAAAACATCAAGTTTGCTAAAGAAGATGCCATTAAAACCAAAGGCTATTTTCTTTACCCTAGCCAGTTGTTTAGCAATGTAGCGGCTAATGCACACAAAAACGAAAATTTAAATACGGATTTGGCAGCAATTTTTGCTGCAATCGAAAACTCAGCCAATGGCTATGATTCAGAAAAAGACATCAAAGGCTTGTTTGCGGATTTTGATACCACCAGTAATCGTCTGGGTAATACGGTCGAGGCAAAAAACAAACGCCTTGCTGCGGTATTAAAAGGCGTCGCGGGTTTAACTTTCGGCAATTTTGAAGAAAACCAAATTGATTTATTCGGTGACGCTTACGAGTTCCTTATTTCAAACTATGCTGCAAATGCGGGTAAATCAGGAGGCGAATTTTTCACGCCTCAGCACGTTTCAAAACTGATCGCCCAGCTGGCCATGCACGGCCAAACCAGTGTGAATAAAATCTATGACCCTGCGGCGGGCTCCGGTTCGTTGCTCTTACAAGCCAAGAAACACTTCGATGCACATATCATTGAGGATGGCTTTTTTGGTCAAGAGCTCAATCACACCACCTACAACTTGGCGCGTATGAACATGTTTTTGCACAACATTAACTACGACAAGTTCAATATTCAGTTGGGTGACACTTTAACCGAACCGCACTTTTTAGACGACAAGCCGTTTGATGCGATTGTTTCTAATCCGCCTTATTCGGTTAAGTGGATTGGTAGTGATGACCCAACCTTAATCAACGATGACCGTTTTGCGCCAGCTGGTGTGCTGGCGCCAAAATCAAAAGCCGATTTTGCCTTCGTACTGCATGCGCTAAGTTATCTATCAAGCAAAGGCCGTGCGGCTATTGTGTGCTTCCCCGGTATTTTTTACCGTGGTGGTGCTGAGCAAAAAATTCGCAAATATCTAGTTGATAACAACTATGTTGAAACCGTGATTTCACTTGCGCCAAACTTGTTTTTTGGCACCACCATTGCCGTGAACATATTGGTGCTGTCTAAACATAAAGCCGATACCACCACCCAGTTTATTGATGCCAGCGGACTGTTTAAAAAAGAAACCAATAACAACGTGCTGACTGAACAACACATTGAAGACATCATGGAAGTGTTTGCTAGCAAGGAAAACGTTGAGCATTTTGCTAAATGCGTTGATTTGCATGTTATTGCAGCCAATAGCTACAACCTTTCGGTAAGCAGTTATGTGGAAGCCAAAGACAGCCGCGAGCTAGTGGACATTACAGAGCTTAATGCAGAGCTTAAAACCACTGTTGCTAAAATTACTCAACTTCGCAGTGATATTGACGCCATTATTTTAGAAATAGAAGGGGCGGAGATTGAAGGTGAGGAGCTTGAGGCATGAGTCAGTTGAACTATTTAGAGAAACTCTTGGATGGGGTTGATGTTGAGTGGAAACCATTAGATGACATTTCTGTAAAGATTTCTTCTGGTGGTACACCAAAAACAGGTGTTGCCGAATTTTATGATGGTGATATTCCTTGGCTGCGTACTCAAGAAGTTAATTTTGATGAAATCTGGGATACTGGCGTAAAAATTACTGAAGCTGGAGTTGATAACTCAAGCGCAAAATGGATTCCTGCAAATTGCATTATTGTAGCTATGTATGGAGCAACGGTTGGGAAAATTGGCATTAACAAAATTCCTATGACCACAAATCAAGCATGCGCGAACATACAACTAGATGGGAATATAGCTAATTACCGATATGTGTTTCATTTTTTATTAAGCCAATATGAATATATAAAGTCACTCGGGTCTGGCTCGCAGACCAATATTAATGCGGGAATAGTAAAAAAACTTGTAGTCCCAATCCCATGCCCAGATAACCCAGAAAAATCGCTGGCAATACAAGCTGAAATTGTACGCATTCTGGACGCATTTACCGCCTTGACCGCCGAGCTGACTGCCGAGCTTAACCTACGGAAAAAACAATACAACTACTACCGTGACCAGTTGCTATGTTTTGAAGAAGGTGACGTTGAGTGGAAGACGTTAGGTGACCTCGCAGAAAATCTGGACTCAAAGCGTAAGCCTATAACCAGTGGTCTGAGAGAAGTTGGCGAAATTCCATACTACGGTGCATCTGGTATCGTTGATTATGTCAAGGATTACATATTTGACGGTGATTACTTATTAGTCTCTGAGGATGGCGCAAATCTATTAGCCCGTAATACGCCTATAGCATTTAGTATTAGTGGTAAAACATGGGTAAACAATCATGCTCACGTGCTTAAATTTGAAACTTACGCGGAGAGGAAGTACGTTGAATACTATCTGAACAGTATCGACCTAACTCCTTACATTTCTGGAGCAGCCCAACCAAAGTTGAATAAGAAGAACTTGGAAAGTATAAATATTCCAAATCCAGCGCCTAAAGAAAAAGAACGCATTGTGGCTACCTTAGATAAATTTGATTCTTTGACCTGTTCAATTAAAGAAGGTCTGCCCCGCGAAATAGAACTCCGCCAAAAGCAATACGAGTATTATCGTGATCTGTTATTAAGCTTCCCTAACATTGAAGAGGCGGCAGCTTAATATGGGTAAGGAACTTAAGGGCATAGCTAAAGAGTTAATCAGCAAGAATAAAAAGGTACAGTTGCTCTATGCCTTTAATGGCACAGGAAAAACGCGTTTATCACGAGCCTTTAAGGAGGAAATAGCTCCTTCTACACAAAACGATGATAGTGAAGAAGATGGTGAGAAAACTCGTGATAAGTTTCTGTACTACAACGCCTTTACGGAAGACCTATTTTATTGGGATAACGATTTAAAAGTAGATTCAAGGCCAAAATTAAAAATACAACCAAATACTTTTACGGGTTGGTTGATAGACTTGTTAAAAGAGTTGGGCGAAGACGGCAACATCGCTACAAACTTTCAACGTTATACGGGTAGCAAAGCTACCCCAATATTCAATGAAAAATACAAAGCTAAAATTGATGAAAAGGAAGTAACGATACCTGCGTTTTCTGAGGTCACTTTTCAAGTAGCCGCAAATGAACCTGTCAACTATGAGCCAGGTACTGCCGCGACTGATGGTGTCGAAAATGTCGTTCAGGGTAAATACGAAGTAATAAAAATTTCAAAAGGTGAGGAAAGTAACTTTGTATGGAGTGTTATGTACACTCTTTTACAACAAGTTGTTTCCACCCTTAATGAGCCAGATGCTACTAATAGAATTACTGATAAGTTTGATGCTCTAGAATACGTATTTATTGATGATCCAGTGAGTTCATTGGATGATAGTCATTTAATTGAATTAGCGGTTGATTTAGCAGGTTTGATCAAGTCTAGTTCGTCAGACTTAAAATTTATTATAACAACGCATAGTCCCCTTTTTTATAATGTGCTCTGCAATGAGCTCAATAATAAGGCTTATCAAAAGCAGGCCGATGGTACTTTCAAACCAATCTATAAGCCAAATAAGGAATTCCAAAAATACCGATTAGAAAAGCTGGCTGATGGTGATTTTGAACTACCTGAACAACCGACAGACTCGCCGTTTTCTTATCACTTATTCCTTCTAAATGAGCTTCAGAAAGCCATTAATGACAGACAAGTCAGAAAGTATCATTTTAGTCTTCTGAGAAATGTTCTTGAGAAAATGGCCACTTTCCTAGGTTACAACTATTGGCCTGCACTTCTTCAAAAATCTCAAGACGGAAAGCCAGATCCATTCGCCAATAGAATCCTTAATTTATCCAGCCACTCTGCTCATGCTGGCGACGAGATCTCGGATCTAGAAGATAAAGACAAAGATAAATTAGAAGCCTTGATTGGTTACTTAATAAACACTTATGGATTCAAGAAACAGGAATTACAATGACCAACTATAAAAGTATTGCTGAATCAAACAATTTCATTGTTTTAGACAAATTCAATAAAAAGTGGAAAGTAGCTGAAAATTTTCAAAGCGAAGCTGACCTTGAGCGTGAACTAATTCGGGACCTAAGCAACCAGGGTTATGAGTATTTACCCGCGCTAACCACACCCGATGCCATGCTGGCGAATGTGCGCAAGCAGCTACAAGCTCTCAATAAGGTCCAGTTCACTGATGGCGAGTGGGCTCGCTTTTGCGAGCAATACCTGAACACACCCAGCGACAATATTCTTGATAAAACTCGCAAGGTGCACAGTGACTATATCTTCGATTTTGTCTTTGATGATGGCCATATCGAAAACATCTACCTGTTCGACAAGAAGACCATTGCTCGTAACAAAGTGCAGGTCATTAAGCAGTTTGAACAAACGGGAAGCCATGCTAACCGTTATGATGTGACGATTTTGGTCAATGGTTTGCCTTTGGTGCAAATCGAACTGAAAAAGCGTGGTGTGGCGATCCGTGAGGCGTTTAATCAAATACATCGCTACAGCAAAGAAAGCTTTAATGCTGAGAACTCGTTGTACAAGTTCTTGCAGCTTTTCGTGATCTCTAATGGCACCGACACGCGCTATTTTGCCAATACCACGAAGCGAGACAAGAACAGCTTCGACTTCACGATGAACTGGGCGAAGTCAGACAATACACTGATCAAGGATTTAAAAGACTTTACCGCCACTTTTTTCCAGAAAGAGACCTTGCTTGAAGTGATCTTGCGTTACTCGGTGTTTGACGTCAGCAATACCTTACTGGTGATGCGCCCCTACCAGATTGCCGCTACAGAGCGTATTTTATGGAAGATTAAGAGTGCGTTTAACGCTAAGAATTGGAGCAACACCGAGAGCGGCGGGTACATTTGGCACACCACTGGTTCAGGCAAAACACTCACCAGCTTTAAAGCGGCACGTTTGGCCACCGATTTAGACTGTATCGATAAAGTCTTCTTTGTGGTGGACCGAAAAGACCTTGACTATCAGACGATGAAAGAGTATCAGCGGTTTTCACCTGATAGTGTGAACGGTTCAGACAGTACCGCAGGGCTGAAGAGTAACCTAGATAAAGACGATAACAAGATTGTCGTCACCACAATCCAAAAGCTCAACAACTTAATCAAAAGCGAAAGCGACTTAGCGATATACAACAAGCAAGTCGTGTTTATTTTTGATGAGTGTCATCGAAGCCAGTTCGGTGAAGCGCAGAAGAACCTGAAGAAGAAATTCAAAAAGTACTACCAGTTTGGATTTACCGGTACGCCAATTTTCCCTGAAAACGCCTTGGGTGCTGAAACCACAGGCAGCGTGTTTGGCCAGCAGTTGCACACTTATGTTATCACTGATGCCATTCGTGATGAAAAAGTACTCAAGTTCAAAGTGGACTATAACGATGTTCGTCCGCAATTTAAGAGCATTGAGACTGAGCAGGATGATAAGAAGCTTAGTGCTGCGGAAAACAAGCAAGCCTTCTTACATCCAATGCGCATTCGTGAAATCTCGCAGTATATTCTGAGCCATTTTAACCAGAAAACGCATCGAGCCTATTCTGGTGCCAAAGGGTTTAACGCCATGTTTGCGGTAAGTAGTGTTGATGCAGCGAAAGCGTACTATGAAACCTTCAAAACATTGCAGGCCGAGGCCGAAAATGGACCCACGAGTAAGCCTCTGCGCATAGCGACTATCTTCTCATTTTCTGCCAATGAAGAGCAGGACGCCATTGGTGATATTTTAGATGAGAGTTTTGAAGTCAGTGCCATGAACAGCAGCGCAAAAGAGTTTTTGAGCGCCGCAATCACTGACTACAACGCCATGTTTAAATCTAACTATGGCGTGGACAGTAATGGCTTTCAGAATTATTACCGTGACCTTGCCCAGCGCGTGAAGAATCAAGAAATAGATCTGCTCATAGTGGTCGGTATGTTTTTAACGGGCTTTGATGCACCGACACTCAACACCTTGTTTGTTGATAAGAATTTGCGCTATCACGGCTTAATGCAGGCGTTTTCTCGCACTAACCGCATTTATGATGCGACCAAGACCTTTGGCAATATTGTCACCTTCCGTGATTTGGAGCAGGCAACGATTGATGCTATCACCTTGTTTGGTGACAAAAACACCAAAAACGTGGTGCTGGAGAAGAGCTACAAAGAATACATGGAAGGTTTTAATGATATTGCTACTGGCCAGGCGCGTCGAGGTTTTGTTGATATCGTAAAAGAGCTGCAAGAACGCTTTCCAAACCCAGAAAATATTGAAAAAGAACAAGATAAAAAAGAGTTTGCCAAGCTGTTTGGTGAATACCTAAAAGCAGAAAATATTCTACAAAACTACGATGAGTTTGCTGGATTAAAAGCACTGCAAAGCTTAGATGCCAGTGATGAACAAGCTGTTGAAGAGTTTAAGTCAAAGTACTATTTAGACGATGCTGACATCGAGGCAATGCAAACCATCGATATGCCAAGCGAACGTGCTATCCAAGATTATCGCTCTACCTACAACGATACCCGCGACTGGTTGCGACGCGATAAAGAAGGTCAGGACAAAGAAAAGTCTATGGTAGACTGGGACGATGTGGTCTTTGAAATTGATTTGCTTAAATCCCAAGAAATTAATCTCGATTATATTCTTGAATTAATTTTTGAGCACAATAAGAAGAACAAGAGCAAAGAAGGCTTGATTGAAGAGGTCCGACGAATGATACGCGGTAGTCTTGGCAATCGAGCAAAAGAAAGCTTGGTAGTGGATTTTATTAACGAGACAAATCTAGATGAGATCAACGACAAAGCCAGCATTATCGACGCCTTCTTCAAGTTTGCCCAGGCGGAGCAGAAGCGCGAAGCCGATGCCATTATTGCGTCTGAAAAGCTCAATGAAGAAGCTGCCAAACGATATATTGCGTCATCACTCAAACGTGAGTACGCCTCTGAAAATGGCACTGCACTCAATGACGCATTGCCAAAGCTAAGCCCATTGAACCCCCAGTACCGCACGCAGAAGCAGACAGTGTTTCAAAAAATAGCGGCGTTTGTTGAGAAGTTTAAAGGTGTGGGTGGGCAGATATAAAAAATGACGATCTATTTAAGTGCCGCTCGCTTGCTCGATGATATAGATTTTACAGAATCTATTCTTTTGGTGAGTAGCATTTATTTAGGTTTAAGGGTGGTTTTATGACAGGAAATAATGAAGGTTTGTCGCTTGCTAGGCTACTAATGGTCTTGAGCAGTATGTCCCCACTATTCATTCTTTGGGCAATTAAGGGTTGGGGAATAAAAGGTATTTCGGAAATATATTTTCTTTCTTTCTGCCTTTTTTTTATTACGGTGCCAAATTTATTCTTGTGGTTCCGCGTAAGATTAGTCAAAAAAAGAAAAGATCGGCGAGAAGTTACTGCTGGCGATTGTGAGGATCACAGAGATCATCTACTTGTCTATCTTTTTGCTATGTTACTTCCTTTCTATAGTGTCAATATCGATAGTATTAGAGACTTAGCGGGTCATGTGGCGGCAATAACGTTCATTGTGTTTCTGTTTTGGCATCTGAATATGCATTATATGAACATTTTTTGGGCCATGAAGGGGTTCAGGGTATATACGTTGAAACCTGATGCAGCAAATAACTCTATTAGTGGCAGAATTCCTGTCGTATTAATCACAAAGCGCTCTCATATTGTCAAAGGAGAGAAAATTTCAGCTTACAGGCTGAGCCAAACGGTATTTTTAGAGGATGAATAATGCCTATTAACTTTGATTTTGAAAATGTAAATATAACTGAGTTTGGTCTTGGCCTGGATAGTCCCAATCGAGGTTTTGTGTTTGTTCCTGTTGATGAAGGCGTACAGAAGTCATTAGTTGAAATGGTTAGTTTTACAAAGACACAGATGCAGGATAAGGCGAGCAGTATGGCTACGTATCAGCCATCAGAAAAATATGCGTCTATTGAATATCTTACCTTTTCAATCAATGACCCATTGGTACAAGAGCTTAAAACTCTTCATGAGTCCGAAAATGTACCAGAAGATTGCAATGCTTTTGACAATATTAATCAATGTTTCGCGTACTTTGTAAAGCTTACTGATAACAACCAACAGAGAATAACTGCTGTACGTCGTTCCACTCAGTTTAAAACGTTAATAAAGAAAAGGCATAGGCTGGTTCAGTATGTTGATAATACTTTAAAGTCGTTAGAGGAAACGGTTTTCAAATTGGATAATGACTTCGACTTTATTATTCAGAATGATTTAATTCACATTCTCCGCCCTAGTGGTCTAGAGTTTACAGCTCAACTTCAGAATGCAATTATGGATGCAGTTCCAGCCAACATTGCGAGTATTGCAAGTGAAATTGATTTCGTTAACTTTGATAGTATATCTCAGTATGCTCAAAACCACCCGAGAGCTGCAAGATATATTGCTTCCATTAAATCTCAATCAGAAGCAATAAACATCAGTCAAGATAAGCTAGAACGTTACTGCGAAAAAACTAATGTTGTTACAAATATAGTTGATGGGAAGGTTAATTTAGACAGCTCGCAAATTATGGGATTTTTGGAAGTCCTAGACAGGCGTCGATACGAAATAGATCTAAAAGACGATGGAGAGTCGGAAGTTTATAGAGCGCCGAGCAGGAGCAGAGTGGATGGTTAGTTTGTATAGTTTAGCGACAAAATTATATGTACTCATTATTTGGCCAACTAGTAAACCCAGAGTCTCTAAAAAAATTAGATTAAGTGATGAATGGCTAAACAAAAAGGTGAGCGTCCGGTAATCCCCACATTCAATTCATAAGTTAGCTACTGCATGGTGTTCTCTTTGCTAAGGAGAATGACCATGCAGCAACATCAACGAAGAGAAGTGCAAGACTGGCTCAATCTATTTGAGCAACAAAAACAGAGCGGACTCACTGCGGTGGAGTTTTGTCGTCAGCAGCAGATTAACGTTCAAACTTACTATACCCGACGTCGCGATATTCGGCTTCAACGAACAAGTAGCAAGTTTGTGCAGGTGAAGCGTGAAGCCATGAAGGTTGAATCCTACACCGAAGCAATGGGTGGCGACCTCCTCTTGAAATTGGGAAACGCTCAACTTAGCGTGCCAACCAATATTAACCCTCACTGGGTTGCCGCTGTGATGAAGGCATTGAGCGAATGAAGATGTTCGTAGAGCCTGCCGACATTTATCTATACATGGATATCGTCGACTTCCGCAAATCGATTAATGGCTTAATTGTCGTGGTTGAGCAGGATATGAATCTCAATCCGTTCCGCGATGCACTGTTTGTCTTCTGCAATAAACAGCGCGATAAGGTCAAAATACTCTATTGGGATAAAATGGGCTTCGCACTCTGGTTTAAACGCCTCGAGAAGCATCGTTTTAAGTGGCCTGTCGATGCGAACTTAAAACAGATGCATATAAGTGAACAACAGCTACAATGGCTGTTGTCGGGTTACGATGTCATTGGCAATCAGCCGCTGTACTACAATGCGTCCGGCTTATAACCTGTGATCATAAGTAGCGATTAACAATCACGAAATAGTCTTAATAATGTCGGGCAATCAGTGGCTTATTGCTTGATAAGAACGTCATGAATATTGATATCGAAAACTTACCTGACGACCCAGCGACATTGAAAAAGATGTTGTCGCAGGTTATGTCGCGCTATCAATATCTTGAAGAGCAGTTTCGTATTGCCCAGCACAAGCAGTTCGGTAAAAGTACCGTTTTTGTTAGAACTGCTCATTTAAAGCGTGTACTTATCGTGTGACAACGTAGTTTCAGCCTATCACAGCGCTACATAAAATCAGAAAAGCGCCACTTTCCACAAAATTGGTACTTTAAATGCGTCACATGTCAAAAATATTTATTGAACTTTTTTGCATGTCAAAAAGTATCAAATAAAAGTAAACGACACCTCTGTATAACAGTGTCATAAAGTTGAAAGTTTTTATCACCTCCCGGAGCGCCTATGTCATTCATCGGCTATGCACGTGTCAGCACGCGTGATCAAGATCTAAAGAACCAAATTGATGCACTTAAAACGGCTGGGTGTGAAGAGATCTTCCATGGCAAGCAGTCAGGTGCGAGCAGTGAAAATGAAGAAAAACTGGCTGAGATGGTTAGGTATATACGCAAGGGTGATGTCGTTGTTGTTACCAAGCTCGATAGGCTAGGTCGCTCATTAAAGTCAATTCTGTCCGTCATTGACGAGATCCACGCAAAACAAGCAACACTCAAGAGCCTCGATGGCTCAGTGGACACCTCTAACGACTCTCCGTTTGCCAAAGCTCAAATTGCATTACTGGGCACGTTCGCGCAATTAGAAAGAGACTTGATTGTTTCTCGAACTTCTGAGGGTCGCAAACGAGCGATGGCTGAAGGCAAAAGGTTTGGTCGCCCCCCGGCTCTGAGTGATGAGCAGAAGAAAAAGGTAAAAGAGAAGCATCAAGCGGGTATGAGTAAGAACAAGCTGAGCAAAGAATATGGTGTGTCGCGAGCGACGATAGCTAGTGTAGTTGGTAAAGACTAGATTTTTTGGGTTGGTACGAGAAGGTTGCGCTATTTTGAAGCCGAGTAGAATAAAGATTCTGATAAATTTTTCGCTGAAAAAATTAGCTTCAAATTTCAGTTGATTATGATGATTTTTTTATTTACCGCATCGATATTCGACTCGTCTGTCGAAAAAACTCTTCTCACGAGGAATTAAAATAGCTCTACATAACTGAAGATAGAAGTAATTGAGGAGTTGTATGGGGACTATTAAATGGACATTGGAAGCGTGTAAAGCTGATGCAGCTAAATATAAAACAAGAAATGAATGGAGAAAAAATTCAAACGCTTACGAAAAGGCTCGAAGGGAAAAATGGCTTGATGAATGCTGCGCTCATATGACAAAACCATACCGACACAGAAAGTGGACCCTTGAGAAGTGCAAGGCTTCAGCAGCGAAATACCAAAGGAGAGGTGATTGGTACTATGGTGATTACAAAGCCTATTCAGCAGCCTTTTTTAATGGTTGGCTGGACGAATGCTGTCAGCACATGAAAACAAAAAAAAGAAATAAGTGGAATTTAGAGGCTTGTAAGAAATCGGCCAAGAAATATATGACGCGTTCAATGTGGATAAAAGCCGAAGGTGGCGCTTACAAAGCGGCCCAAAAAAATGGTTGGCTGGATGAATGCTGTCAGCACATGATAAAGAAAAAGAAGTGGACAAAAGAAAAGTGCATGGAAGACGCTGCTAGATTTGACACACGAGGTGCGTGGCAAAAAGCAAAAACTGGTGGTTATAAAGCCGCATATAGATATGGTTGGGTTGATGATTGCTGCAAGCACATGCTAAAAGGTAACGTGAAGTGGACAAAAGAAAAGTGTATGGAAGACGCTGCGAATTTTACCTCAAGAGGTGCGTGGCAAAAAGCAAAAACTGGCGGGTATAAAGCTGCTCAAAGAAAGGGCTGGGTTGGTGATTGCTGTGCAAATATGGAGCGTTTGTGGGGTAAGTGGACAAAAGAAAAGTGCATCGAAGATGCAGCCAAATACCCTACGCTCACTGAGTGGAAAAGCAACAGTAGCGGTGCATATGAATCAGCACGCAGAAATGGGTGGCTTGATGAATGTGAATTAAAAAACCTTTCTCTCGATGAGTGCATTGCTAGCGCAATACAGTTTTCAACAGATGAAGAGTGGTTCCTGAGCAGGCCAGTTGACTTCTCAATTGCGCTGGAAAAGGGGTGGTTGGGAATATGCCTTGATGCCATGTCTAACAAAAAAGTATGATGAACTCTAAAATAAATAGAGCGTCAACAATAATAATACATGACAGGAAACAAACGAGGGCCCAAGGAGAAATGGACTCTAGAAGCGTGCAAAGCTGATGCTTTGAAGTACAGCTACAAAAAGGCATGGCAAAAATCCTCATATACAGCTTATCGCAAAGCACTTGACCATAATTGGATGAATGAGTGCTGCTCACACATGGAAGTCCGTTGGGAACAGAAATGGAGTAAGGAAGCCTGTATCTCATCAGCCTCTCAATACAACAACATTACTGCTTGGATGAGAGCCTGTCCGGGCGCTTATGCTGCTGCACAAAAAGAGGGATGGAAAAAGGAGTGCTGTTCACACATGGAGACCAAGAAAACAGAATGGTGTATTACCCAACTTAAGGCTTCTGCTAGTAACTTCAAAAGCATTAAGGCTTGGCAGCGCGACCAGCCCGCCGCTTATGCAGCTGCTTGGCGTAAAGGGGTGATCGAGGAGTGTTGTAAGCATATGGATAACTCAAGACGCAAACACACCAGAGAAAGCTTGTCCAATATCGCAAATCAGCATGAATCCCGTTCCCAGTGGTTTTGGGATGATCCCGGCTCATACAGTTCAGCTCGGAAAAAAAATCTTCTTGATGAGGTTTGTGGTCACATGGATCCATTTCTCAAACAATGGTCAAAAGAAGAATGTCTGAATAGCGCTTCATCACATACCAGTGAAGAGGAATGGTTTAAGGATTCGCCAGCAATATTTGATGCTGCATTAAAAAATGGCTGGATTGATGAGTGTGTCGATGCCATAAATCGCAATTCTGATGGGTAGGTTTAGTGGTCAAAAATTGAAACTAAATACGACAAAACTCAGGCTTTTTTGATTACGCTTTGAAACCAAAAGTTGCAACTATAAAATTGAAACCAATACAAGCCCTTAATATCTTTGTTTTATATAGCTTTCACTCACTCACTCGAAAGGTTTCAATTCTTACTACCGATTTCTTGACTTTCGCGAGCTTGCCTCTGAAGTAGGGAACCTTCTGACTTATGAAGCAACGCGAACACTGCCTACTGAAAGAGCGACGATTAAAAGTTGGTCGGGGGATGAGGTAGAAGTAAGACAAATTAAAGGTAAGAAAATAACTGTTGTCCCTATTCTTCGTGCTGGCTTAGGTATGCTTGAAGGCGTACTGGAACTTATCCCAAATGCGAAGATTAGTGTAGTCGGTCTGTACCGTGATGAAGATACACTGCAGCCAGTTGCCTATTTTGACAAGGTAGTAAAAAACATAGATGAACGTACTGCACTGATTGTTGACCCAATGCTGGCAACAGGCGGCACGTTGATTGCAACAATCGACCTTCTGAAAAAGAAAGGGTGTCGAAGAATAATGGGACTATTCCTTGTTGCTGCGCCTGAAGGCATTAAAGCCGTTGTTGAAGCACACCCTGATGTTGATATCTTTACCGCCGCAATCGATGATAGATTGAATGAGAAAGGCTATATCCTACCGGGATTAGGAGATGCTGGAGACAAAATCTTTGGCACGCGCTAAGAGCGAAAATCTCTAAAAATTAAGCCATTGAGCAATTTGTTACACAACTCATCGAATTAGCGCTAAATTTCACGCGTTAAACGTTTAAGTTAATGATATAGTCAGAGGGTAGTCAGAGCGCACGCTTGCTACCCTTTTTTGTTTTTAAATCTGGGTAGTTAGTTTCGTGAAAAGAGCTAAAAATAATGAATAAAACAAAACTTACCCTAAAAGATGTTGCTGAACAGTTGGGCGTTTCAACGGCAACCATTTCAAATGCATTTAACCGCCCGGACCAATTATCAAAAGCGAAGCGCGAAGAGATTTTAGCGCAGTGCAAAAAGATTGGTTACAGCGGCCCCAATAAAGCAGCACAGATCCTCAGAAAGGGCACATCAAATATTGTGGCTTTAGTATTAGCCGACAGCATTTCATATATGGTGAGTGACCCCGTCGCGAGTACTTTTATTAAAGGTGTTTCTTCTGCGCTTCAAGAAAATGGCAAGCATTTGTTACTGTACGCGGGCGACTCTGACAGCATTCTTGATGTTGTAGATTTTGTTGATGGTTTTATCTGTTACGGACAACCGCGCAACAGCAACTTGGTCGCGGAGTTGGCAGTGTCGCCAAAACCTGTGGTCACCGTTGACTTTGATATCGAAGACAAGCCATCTATTAATATTGATAACGAAGAGGCGGCCTATCGCGTTGCGTCTCATGCGTTAAATGAAGGTGACAATGTGGCAATCTTTGGGCTTCGCCTGATTGACTCGCCTTCTACATGTCGTATTTACGATAGTCCGTTGATTGACGTAGACAGCTCAATTGCACACCGTCGACTTGATGGTTATTTAAGGGCCGCTGAAGAAAAGAACATCACGGTAAGCAATGAGCGCATTTGGCACCTTCCAGAAAGTGACAGGCACTTTGCAAGACAGGCTGCCAAAGAAGTACTGACCAGCTCTCCAAGACCTAATGTGGTTTTGTGTATGAGTGACATTATAGCCCTTGAGCTACTTCACTTAGCCTTGGATATGAATATTAAGGTACCGGAAGAGCTGAAAATTACAGGGTTTGATGGTATTGGGGAAGCCGAGCGTGCGCGCCCGCGTCTTACTACAGTTTGCCAATCCAGCAGTGGCAAAGGCGTAGAAGCAACAAAAGCACTGCTTAATCTAGTAACAGCAAAGAGTACGCTGCCTTTTGAATTGCAAGTCGGCGAGACGGTATAGGCTGAGCCAAGAGGTTCAGCCCGCGTTAAATAAGGTAGATTGCTTATCAAAGTTTAACGAGCAGCGATTAAAAAATGCGGCAAGTTTCTTTTCTTCAAAAAGATCGCCGCTT
>CETJ01089131.1_pt1 | contig 15478 bp, 15 predicted proteins | sample 531341 | NCBI WGS metagenome assembly CETJ01 (sample SAMEA2622677, study PRJEB7988) | marine metagenome | isolation source: saline water (ENVO:00002010), including | reverse complement strand
CTCGAAGGCAGGGGCTGTCGGTGTGGGCGCCGACCAAGCGGATACCCTGTTCGATGACCGATTGGTTACCTAGCTGGAACGCGATAATCGCGGAGTCATTACGGGTGACGTAGTAACGGCCGCCCGGTTCGGTGTGCCAGGTCTCGCGTTCTTCCAATGCCTTGTAGCCAGCGGCCTGCAGGGCCTGGGCAAGGCTGGCGGTGGCGTGAAATGGGGTAGGGGAGGCTTTGAGGTAATCAATCAGACCCTGGTTGAGTTCTTCGCGCATGGTTGGCTCCGGACGGCAATGGCTCGGAGTTTATCGCGGAACAAGGTGCTAGCTACAGCCGCATGCTGCAAGCAGCCGAAACCGCACCTTGTGTTTTGCATGAAGCCTTCAGCCGCTTCGTTCTAGAACGGCGCCGGGCAGTCGAAGCGCATACGCTCGCCACTTTGAGGATGGGTCAGGGCAAGCATGCTGGCATGCAGGCAGAGCCGGTCATGCGCATCAAGGGCTTGCTCATGCGCATACAGTCGGTCGCCTAATAGAGGATGGCCAATCGAGAGCATGTGTACACGCAGCTGATGGGAGCGGCCGGTAATCGGGGTGAGTACGACCCGGCTGTAATCACCGCAGCGCTCCAGGACTCGCCAATACGTCAGAGCATGTTTGCCCAGTTCATGATCGACCACATGCCGGGGTTTGGTTGGGGGGTCATAGCGCAGCGGTAGATCTATGCTTCCACTGTCCTGCTCGGGTTCGCCCCAGCACAAGGCGGTGTAGGCTTTCTCTGTTTCGCGGTCATGAAACTGTCGGGAGAGTTCGCGATGGCTGTCCGCGTCGCGCGCAAGCACGATCAGGCCTGAGGTTTCCCAATCCAGGCGGTGGACGATCCGTGCCTCTGGATAACCATTTTCCTGAAGGCGGGTAACCAGACAATCCTTGTTGTCTTCGGCGCGACCGGGAACCGACAGCAGCAGAGTAGGCTTGTTGATGACCAGTAACGCGGCGTCTTGGTGAACGATCTGGATGTTGCTCAGTGGCATTTTCGAATTCCGCAAACGACATCGGCGACCGAAGTCGCCGATGAATCTGCCGCTACACAAAGGTGCTGGCGACTACCCGTTCGATCAACGATCCGGCAGGGTGATGTTCAGCTCGAGGATCGAACAGCTGCCCTGATCCTCCAGGGCGACCTGAACCTGATCGCTGTCGATGTTGACGTACTTGCGGATCACCTCGACTAGTTCCTTCTGCAAAGCCGGCAGGTAGTCCGGTTGCGTACGTTGGCCGCGCTCGTGGGCGACGATGATCTGCAGGCGTTCCTTGGCGATGTTGGCTGGTGTTTCCTTCTTCTTGCGTTCACGAAAGAAGTCGAGAAGGTTCATTCGCGGCCTCCAAACAAGCGTTGCAGGAAGCCCTGCTTTTTAACGTCGAGGAAGCGATGGTTCACTTCCTTGCCCAGCAGGCGATCCACGGCGTCGCTATACGCCTGGCCGGCATCGCTTTGATCATCGAGAATCACCGGCACACCCTGGTTGGAAGCCTTCAGTACGGCCTGGGATTCGGGAATGACACCGAGCAGACGAATCGAAAGGATTTCCTCGACGTCCTCGACACCAAGCATTTCACCTTTGACTACGCGCTCGGGGTTGTAGCGGGTCAACAACAGGTGTTCCTTGATCGGTTCTTCGCCGTTTTCAGCACGGCGGGACTTGCTGGCCAGCAGGCCCAGCATGCGATCCGAGTCGCGAACCGAAGAGACTTCCGGGTTGGTGACGACGATGGCTTCGTCGGCGAAGTACATCGCCAGGTGGGCGCCTTTCTCGATACCAGCCGGGGAGTCGCAGATGACGTATTCAAATGTTTTGGCCAGCTCATCGATGACCTTGCCGACGCCTTCGAGCGTCAGGGCATCCTTGTCGCGGGTCTGGCTAGCGGCCAGAACGTAAAGGTTTTCGAGACGCTTGTCCTTGATCAGAGCCTGGGTCAAGGTGGCATCGCCCTGAATGACATTGACGAAGTCATACACCACGCGACGCTCGCAGCCCATGATCAGGTCCAGGTTACGCAGACCGACGTCGAAGTCGACGATGACGGTCTTGTGGCCGCGCAAGGCGAGGCCGGTACCGATGGCGGCGCTGGAAGTGGTTTTACCGACGCCACCCTTGCCGGAAGTGACTACGAGGATCTTGGCCAAGGTGATTCACCCTAAATATGAAGTCGGGACCGTAGCCGAGTCGGCTTACAGTGCGCCCGTTTTGGTGCTTGAAAATTCGCGGCAGTATCCGTTAAAGGCGGGTGATGTTCAACACGTCGCCGGATAGCTTCATTTGCACGGCTTCGGCCCACAAAGGGTCGCGTCTCAGGTCTTCGGCGACCTTGTAATGCCCGGCAATCGAGACCATTTCAGCGGCCAGTTGCTGGCAGAAAATACGTGCGTTGGCGTCGCCCTTGATGCCTGCCAGCGCACGGCCGCGCAACGGGCCGTACACATGGATGTTCCCGTCGGCGAGAAGTTCCGCGCCAGGACTCACCGCAGCAAGCACGATGAGATCGCCGCCCTGAGCATAGACCTGTTGGCCACCGCGGATAGGGGTGGTGATCACCCGTGTTGGTCGGTAGGCGGGCTCTGCCGGTTTGGCGGGCTCGGCTGGGGCTTTGCTGGCGATGTCGAGCTTGCGTTCACGAGCGTTCGACGGCGGCAGTACGGGCAGATCCAGGCGGCCGGCGGCTTCGACGATCTGTGGGTCGCCTGCACGCAACGCAAGGGTGCGTAGGCCGTGCTTGCGGCAGAGCGCGATGAGCGCGGGCAGGTCGAGATTGCAATCGGCCGGGAGTTTGTCCAACGCCAACACCAGCGGCGTATTGTTGAAAAAATCCGGGGCTTGTTCGACCTTGATGGCGAGCTGTTGATCCAGACGCTGCAGGTCGTTCTGTGCCAGCTCCAGCACGGTGATGGCGAGCATGCTGCCCTTGAGCTGGAACACGGGGGCTTGGTCGGTGAGATCGGCTTGGCTCATGGTCTGCCTGCTGCGGTAAATGGCGAGGACTTATAGCGGGGCAAACTGTCGCCTGCAAGTCTCGCCAGCGCTGTCGGACGGATGCCGTGTATCGCGACGCCACCGCATTGGCGGGCGATTTATCGCTAGAATGCGCGCTTTTATTGGTTCGGGCTTGCCAATGGATCGTCCTCGTTTCCGTTCATCATTTCTTCACCCACGTTTCTGGTTGCTGTGGCTTGGCTTCGGCCTGCTGTGGCTGGTGGTGCAGTTACCCTATCGGATACTGCTGCTGCTGGGGCGCGGCCTTGGCGCGTTGATGTACCGCGTAGCGCGCTCGAGACGGCAGATCGCCCGACGCAACTTGCAGCTGTGCTTTCCGGAGCTATGCGAAGCGGAGCGTGAGCGGCTGCTGCGCGAGAATTTTGCCTCGACCGGCATTGCCTTCTTTGAGATGGCCATGAGCTGGTGGTGGCCCAAGTCGCGTTTGCAGCAGCTGGCACAAATCCAGGGGCTCGAACATTTGCAACAAGCACAGGCGCAAGGGCAGGGCGTGATCCTGATGACCTTGCACTTCACCACGCTGGAAATCGGTGGAGCGCTCCTCGGCCAGTGGCACACCATTGATGGTATGTACCGCGAGCACAAGAATCCGGTGTTCGATTATGTGCAGCGGCGTGGCCGGGAGCGGCACAACCAGGACGCGACAGCGATCGAGCGTGAAGATGTGCGTGCCATGCTCAAGGTCCTGCGCGCGGGCCGGGCGATCTGGTATGCACCCGACCAGGATTACGGCCGTAAGCAGAGCATCTTCGTACCCTGGTTTGGAATTCAGGCCGCAACCGTGACCGCTACGACCAAGTTTGCCCGCCTGGGACGGGCAAAGGTGATCCCCTATACGCTGGAGCGCCTGCCCCACGGAAAGGGCTACAGCCTGGTGGTGCATCCGCCGTTGGAAGATTTTCCCGGTGAAAGCGAGGAGGCTGATTGCCGCCGCATCAACGAGTGGATTGAAGACTCGGTCAGGCAGCATCCTGAACAGTATCTGTGGGCCCACCGGCGCTTCAAGACACGACCGGCGGGGGATCCGAGTCTTTACCGCAAGCGCCCGAAGAAACCGGTCAGTCTGTAAAGACGCCGTCGCGGAAGTCGCGCAGCGCCTGCTCGATCTCTTCGCGGCGATTCATTACGAACGGGCCGTACTGCACAATCGGCTCGCCGATTGGACGGCCTGCAAGAAGCAGAACGCGGGCGCCGCTGCTGGTTGAAAGCGCCAACTCGCCCTGATCGGAAAGTCGGGCGAGCTGGTTTTTCGAGAGGCGTTGCCCGCCTACCAACAACTCGCCATCGAACACATAGAGGATCACTCGCAGCCCGTCGGACAGCTGTGGGCTTAACCCTGTGCCGGCGGGAAGGTGAAGATCGAACAGCTGTGGCTCTGTATTAGGGCGTTGCACAGCACCGGCTTGGCTGACGCCTTCGGCGCAGAGCTGGCCGGCGATTACGACTGCTTCGATACCGTTCGGCAGCGTCATCCGCGGGATTTCGGCAGGTGAGAAATCACGGTAGCTTGGTTCGTCCAGCTTGTTCTTCGCCGGCAGGTTAAGCCATAGCTGAAAGCCGCGCATCGCCCCGTGTTCCTGCTGAGGCATCTCACTGTGGATGACGCCGCGTGCGGCGGTCATCCATTGCACCCCGCCGCTTTCCAGCAGACCGACATTGCCGAGGTGATCTTCGTGACGCATGCGGCCTTCGAGCATATAAGTGATGGTCTCGAAGCCGCGGTGTGGGTGCGCTGGAAAGCCGGCGATGTATTCGTCCGGGTTGTCCGAGCCGAACTCGTCAAGCATCAGGAAGGGATCGAATCGCTCCGGTGCGGCGCCGCCAAACAGCCGTGTCAGGCTGACGCCTGCACCATCGGAGGTGGCACGGCCGGTGCTGATGGAAAGGATTTCACGCGTGGTCATAGCTTCGCTCCTAGAACAGATGAGCTAAGACTACGACCAGCAACTCGATGCGTTCATGCGAAATTTGAACCCTTCGTATCGGTCAGAGCGATCATTCTTCGATCTGCAGCTCCCGCGCGCGCGTATAAACGTAGCGGACCTTCTCGTATTCGAACGGCGAGTTGAGCTGTCCGTAACGCAGCGGCGTCGTGTAGCGGATGTCGATCAACCGAAGCGCCGTTAAGCTGAACTCACCGCCGCTGGCTTCGGCATAGCTGAAGTAGTCGACCTGCCGTTCGACGCCAAAATCCACTGCCTGGCCTGCGGTGTCCCGCAGGTTGGACGGGCCGAGTGCGGGCAGGATCAGGTACGGGCCGTGGGGAACGCCATAGAAGCCAAGGGTCTGGCCAAAATCCTCGTTGTAACGGGGCAAGCCCATGCGCGTAGCAGGGTCCCAGACGCCTCCGACGCCAAGGATCGTGTTGAACAGCAGGCGCGCCGTGGTGGTCATGGCGCGTTCGCCCTTGAGCTGAGCGATGCTGTTGAAGAGCGTCGGGATTTCCCCGAGGTTATCGAAGAAGTTGCTGACGCCGGTCCGCACGATCTTGGGCGTAACGTAACGGTAGCCGCGAACCGCAGGCAGCATCACGAACTGATCCAGGCGGTAGTTGAAGTAATACATGCGCCGGTTCAGCGATTCCCAGGGGTCATAGATGTTCAGCGCGTCGAAGGTGGCGCGCTCGAATTCGCGTTGGTCGAGGCCAGGGTTGAACTCAAGGTCACGCAACGGATGGGTGAATCCATCTTCATCGATAGTTCCCGTCTGGGCATGGGCCACGCTACTGATCAGCAGCATGACAGCAAGCAGAGAGCGTTTAGCCACGGAAAAACTCCAACATATCGTGGGCATTGACCCGGTAAGTGAGGTTGCCGCAGTGGCCACCGCGAGGGTAAAGCGTCATGCGCTCGCCGAAGGTGCGGCGAAGAAACCCCAGGTCTCCAGCGCCGAGAATGATGTCGTCGGCGTTATGCATTACACCGATCTTCGGGCTGTTGCGCATGTAATCCTCAAGCGCGTACAGGCTTACCTGTTCTACCAGCTGCGCCATGCTGCCGCCGTCCTGCTGCGCGCGCCACATGGGGATCAGCTGCTCGGTGATATAGCAATCGAAGTCACAGAGCAGCGCGCGGCGAAAGAACGGCTCGAGGCTGGTGCCTTCATCGATTGGGTATTTCGGCGGCACGATCAGGCCGCGGCGGTTGATCAGATCCGAGGTGAATGCAATATCGGCCGCCGAGAAGCGGAAAACCGAGCCAATCAACATGGCCATCTGTTCATCAGTCAGCCGCAGCGCGGACTGCTGGAAGTCGAACAGCATCGCCTCGTCCAGATTGATCGTGCCTTGCTGCCGATAGTAACGCGTGAGCTTTTCCAGGATGACTTCATAGAAGGTTGTGGTGCTGTCGATGGCATCGACCTGCGTCTGCACCAACTTGTCGAGGTTACTGATCGAGGTGTAGAGGTTCACCGGCGGGTTGATCATCAGCACGCGCTTGAAGTTGAAACTTTGTCGCGTCTCGTCAAGCTTGCTGACGAACGCAGCATTAAGCGCGCCGAGGCTATAACCGACCAGGTTGAAGTCAGTGACGGGCAGTTCATGTTGCTGCGCGCGAACGGCCTGCATCACGCGGTAGAGGTCCTTGGCATCGCCTGGACTGTAGCCTGGCGTGGCGTAGCGCGAGGCAGCGGCGATGAAGTCGAAACTGGTGGGGGAGGACAGTTGCACCACATGATAGCCAGCTCCGTAGAACAGTCGCTTGAGCGACTCGGTCTTGCCGGCCGAGTAGCTGGCACCGGTGCCTGAGATGATGAACATCAGCGGCGCTGGTCCGGGTTGTTTTGCCAGCCGGTAGGTCAGCCGTTTCACCGCCCAGAAATTGTCGGGCAGGGTGAACTCCCGTTCGGGGCGCAACCGCAGGCTGTAATCGGCCTGATCGATCTCGTCATCCTCAGGCAGATCAGCACGAAAGGGCGCCGGTGTCGTCGCTATCGTCGCCTCGAACGGGTTACTCAGGGGATAGCCATACTGCTCGACGCTGATGTCTGCCGCGTGGGCAGGCGTAACGACCAGTGCAAGCAGTGCGCTCAGGCACAGCAGCAATCGCATATGAGGTGATCTCCGGTGACTACGGTGGGGGGGTTGGCAGATTTAATCTTTAGTGTTCGCGTGTCGGCGGCGGGGCCGGAATCCGTTCGGCGAAATGGCGTCGGCTGGAACAACGGGTGGCGTCTCGGCAGCGGTTGATTCGATCGCAACGACCACACATCTTCACACGCAGATCATGCCTGGAATCGCCTGCACCCTATCGTTTCGCTAAGCATGGACCACAATTAAGCCGTCAGGTTGCGTAGCTTAGGCCCGGTGATAGCGAAAAGCCGGTCGCGGACTGATTGGCTGGGAAATGTGACCGATCAGTCAGGGCAGGCGCAGGCGCTGAACAGAGCGTTTTAAAGAAGCTGCCCCATTAATTCTTGACGGCGTAAGCGCTTCCGGGACTGCGGTCGAGTCGCTTACGCCTGGTGATGCAACCAGGCGTGAGCGGGGATGTTCTCCTCCGAAAGCTGACGCTTGTCCAGGCGCTGCCAAATTTTCTCGTGAAAGTAGAAACCTACTGAGTTGCACAGGGGCTCGATCGCCGCAACCAGCCCGCCCGCTGCAGCGCTGCCGGTCAAGGCATAGGTCACCGAGAATGCGATGCAGAAATGCATCAGGGTAAAGGTAACGGTCTTGATCATGGTTATCTCCCCAAAGAGATCGAGAACTGTTCTCGGTTGCAATGGAGTGTGCAGATGCCGCCAGAACGTTGGAAATGGTCACGCTTGATGAATGACATAGCCCATCGCTATCGGTGCCCGCTGCGTTAGGTGGAAGTCGTCATCAATGCGTCTGGCACGGGCCTTCCACCAAATAAAAACAAGACTATGGTCGAGTGGTTTTCAAACGGGCCGGCCCTAAAGTAGCCGCCCTGCCTTCATGTGTGGGCAGAGGACCGTGTGGAGACCCCCAATGAACAACGAGACCGTAATTCAGCAGATCAATGCTGACCCACGATTTCAGGACCTGGTTGCCAAGCGTGGTCGTTTCGCCTGGATGCTGGCGACCATCATGCTCACCGCTTACTTTGCTTTCATTCTGGTCATCGCCTTTGACCCTGCGGTGTTGGGAACCCCTCTAAGTGCAGGCTCCGTCACCACTTGGGGGATCCCGGCGGGTCTGGGCTTGATCTTCCTGTCGTTCGTGCTGACCGGCGTCTACGTGCAGCGCGCTAACGGCGAGTTCGATCGCATTACCCAGGACATTCTCAACGAGGCTCAGAAATAATGCTCGCTCGTCTGCTGACCGCAGCTGCTCTGATGGCAGTTGCTCCGGCGCTGTTTGCTGACGCCCTGACCGGCGATGTGCAGAAACAGGCCACCAACTGGACCGCCATTTCCATGTTCATCGTGTTCATCGTGTTCACGATGGGAATCACCAAATGGGCGGCCAAACGCAATACCTCCACTTCTGATTACTACACGGCCGGTGGCAGTATCACTGGGTTCCAGAACGGATTGGCAATTGCTGGCGACTTCATGTCGGCGGCGTCATTTCTCGGTATTTCCGCGCTGGTTTTCACCAGCGGCTACGACGGCCTGATCTATTCGATTGGCTTTTTGGTGGGCTGGCCGATCATTCTCTTCCTGATGGCAGAGCGCTTGCGTAACCTGGGCAAATTCACCTTCTCCGACGTAGCCTCCTACCGCCTGGGACAGACACAGATCCGTATCCTTTCTGCCTGCGGTTCGCTGATCGTGGTGGCCTTCTATCTGATCGCGCAAATGGTCGGTGCGGGCAAGCTGATTCAGCTGCTGTTCGGCCTCGACTATCTGGTTGCAGTGGTCATGGTCGGTGTGCTGATGGTCATGTACGTGATGTTTGGCGGCATGCTGGCAACCACCTGGGTGCAGATCATCAAGGCTGTGCTCCTGCTGTCCGGCGCAACCTTCATGGCCGTCATGGTCATGTATAACGTCGGCTTCGATTTCAGCCGTCTGTTTTCCGAGGCTGTAGCGCTGCACCCGAGTCATCAGGCGATCATGAGCCCGGGCGGCCTGGTTTCCGACCCGATCTCGGCTATCTCGCTGGGCCTCGCATTGATGTTTGGTACTGCCGGCCTGCCGCACATCCTGATGCGCTTCTTCACCGTTGCCGATGCCAAGGAAGCGCGTAAGAGCGTGTTCTACGCAACAGGCTTCATTGGCTACTTCTATATCCTGACCTTCATCATCGGTTTCGGCGCGATCCTGCTGGTCAGCACCAACCCAAGCTTCAAAGACGCCACGGGCGCCATCGTTGGCGGCACCAATATGGTCGCCATTCACCTGGCATCGGCGGTCGGCGGCAACCTGTTCCTGGGCTTCATCTCTGCGGTGGCCTTCGCCACCATCCTTGCGGTGGTCTCGGGCCTGGCACTGGCCGGTGCTTCCGCGGTCGCTCATGACCTCTATGCCTGCGTGATCATGAAGGGCAAAGCCAAGGAAGAGGACGAGATGAAGGTGACCAAGCGCACCACGCTGGCACTGGGCGTACTGGCCATCCTGCTTGGCGTCGCTTTCGAGAATCAGAACATCGCCTTCATGGTGGGACTGGCGTTCTCGGTTGCCGCCAGCTGTAACTTCCCGATCCTGTTCCTTTCGATGTACTGGAAGGACCTGACCACTCGCGGTGCTCTGATCGGTGGTGCGATGGGCCTGGGTACGGCGTTGCTGCTGACCATCCTGAGCCCGACGGTCTGGGTCGACGTGCTGCATTTCGAACAGGCCATCTTCCCGTACAAATATCCGGCCCTGTTCGCCATGATCGCGTCCTTCGCCGGCCTGTGGTTCTTCTCGGTCACCGACAAGTCCAAGGCGGCTGCCGAAGAGCGCGCGCGCTTCTTCCCGCAGTTCATCCGCTCGCAGACTGGCCTCGGCTCGACTGGTGCGGTCGCCCACTGATCCTGGGTTTTGTGATCGAAAAGGCAGCCTTCGGGCTGCCTTTTTTGTTCTGCGACCAGCCATCTCTGCGGGGCCAATCGGGAGCGGAGCATGCCAGTCATTCAGCATTTCGATAGAGGCCGGAGCCTGCTGCAGCTTTCGCTAGACTCGTGGCAACCCAACGAACAAAAGGTTACAACCGATGCAAAATCGCATGATGGTCACGGGGGCCGGTTCCGGCCTGGGTCGCGAGATAGCGTTGCGCTGGGCGCGCGAGGGTTGGCAGCTGGCATTGTCGGATGTCAACGAGGCCGGCCTGGCCGAAACCCTGAAAATGGTCCGTGATGCAGGCGGCGACGGTTTTACTCAACGCTGTGACGTGCGCGACTACAGCCAGCTGACAGCCCTGGCGCAGGCATGCGAAAGCAAGCTTGGCGGTATCGATGTGGTGGTCAACAACGCGGGTGTTGCCTCGGGTGGTTTCTTCGACGAGCTGTCACTGGAGGACTGGGACTGGCAGATCGCGATCAATCTCATGGGTGTGGTCAAGGGCTGCAAGGCCTTCCTGCCATTGGTGCAGAAGAGCCAAGGCAAGATCATCAACATCGCGTCCATGGCGGCTCTGATGCAGGCGCCGGGCATGAGCAATTACAACGTGGCCAAGGCCGGTGTGGTGGCGTTGTCCGAGAGCCTGCTGGTGGAGCTGAAGCAGCAGGAAGTCGGAGTTCATGTGGTCTGCCCGTCATTCTTCCAGACCAACCTGATGGACTCCTACCGCGGTCCGACCCCCAATATGAAAGCGCAGATCAGCAAGCTGCTCGAAGCGTCGCCTATCTCTGCTGCCGACATTGCCGACTACATATATCGCCAGGTGGCTGAGGGCGTGTTCATGATCCTGCCCCACGATGAAGGGCGTATGGCCTGGAAGATCAAGCAACAGAACCCGCAGGCGATCTACGACGAGATGGCGCTGTTGGCAGAAAAGAAGCGCAGCAAGAGCAAAACCTGACCGGCTGGTCCGTTTTGCTTGCCCTGATCCAGGGGCGGGAGTAGGGTTGCCGATCCTTCCCAGTCTGCCTCTGGATTCACTGTGAAAAACCCGTCTCGCTGGCTGCTCATGCTGGCCCTTGTGCTGGCCGCCATCAACCTTCGGCCAGGCATTACTTCGTTTGCACCATTGATCGAGCGCATCGCCGAGGAGCTCAGTCTCAGCCGCAGCGTCATCAGCCTCACCACCGCCTTGCCAGTACTGCTGATGGGGCTGCTGGCGCCGTTGGCACCCCGTCTGGCCGTGCGTTTCGGCCTGGAGCGCACCATCAGCCTGTGCCTTGGTTTGATCGGCCTGGCGCTGTTACTGCGTCTGTTCGGCAAGAATGCTCCAGTGTTGATCGGCACGGCGGCTATGGTCGGTGCCGGAATCGCGGTTGCCGGGCCGCTGCTGTCGGGCTTTATCAAGCGTTATTTTCTCGAGCAGATGGGCAAGACTGCGGCCTACTATTCGTTGAGCATGGCGGTTGGCGGCACCATCGGCGTAGTGCTGACTGCACCAGCAGCCGAATGGTTGGGCCAGCGTTGGACCTGGGGCCTGGCGCTGTGGGCAATCCCAGCGGTGCTGGCATTGCTGATCTGGTGGCGCCTACCGAACCAGCCGGAACCGGCCGTGGAGAGCCGTACCGGTCTGCCGTGGCGCGAACCGCGCGCCTGGTTGGTAAGCATCTATTTCGCCTTGCAGGCCGGTCTGTTTTACGCGCTGGCTACCTGGTTGGTGGCGCGTTACCACGAGGTTGGCTTCAGTCTGCTGCAGAGCAATGCCTTCTTCAGTGGCTTCATGCTGATCGGTTTACCCAGCGCGTTCATCATGCCTTGGCTGGCGCAGCGCTTTGGCCGGCGGCACTTGCTGATGGCCTGCTGCGGCGTGCTGGCAACGGTCTGTCTGCTGGTCATTGCCTGGCTTCCGCAGGTCAATCCGCTGCTGGTGTGCATGCTGCTGGGTATAGCCCTGAACGGGACCTTCTCCATGTCGCTGGTATTGCCGATGTACGAAGCCAGCACGCCGCTTGCGGTCAGCCGCCTGACGGCGATGATGCTTTGTACCGGTTATTGCCTGGCCTGTTTCACCCCGGTGCTGACCGGGCTGGGCCGAGATATCGCCGGTGACTATCGTGAACCCTTCCTCGTACTCGCGACCATGTCGGCGGCGATGTCGCTGCTGGCCTTGCGGCTGGCGCCTCGGCGCGATCTGGCTGCAGCGAGCACGCGCTGAAGCGACTCGACTGCCTTGAGGTTGTGGTCTGCGTCACCTCTGCAGCTTGTGCCCATACATTGTCTGCAACGGGTGCTGGAACGCTGAGCGGATTTGGTCGAACATTACGTGCTTTCGCCGGGAGTGTTTCTGTGGAGCCGGAATCCATCGTCTACGGCAGCATCCGTGACTGGCCTTCAACCGATGTCGAGCAGTGCCGGTTGCGCCGCGCGGTCAATCGGCGTGCGCTGTACAGCCTGCCTCAAGGCGAGGGTTGGCCATTCCTCGGAAGAGAGATGTTCTCTTGTTGTACGGACGAAGGGGTGTATCAGACGCAGGTCATTCATTTCGGTGCCAGCTACCGCGCGGTCGAATATGAGTGGGCGCTCTGGGTGCGTCATTTCGAGGAGCTGCTGAACGAACTCTACTGGACCAGCGCCGTGGTCCATCTGGAGACCGAACTCAATGGCATTCATACCTTCCGCTGGGAAACCGAAAGCGGCTCGCACAGCCCTCATCAGCGCGATCTGCGCATGCGCTGCGCCTGGGAACGTGACGGTGGGGTGCTCAGCTGAGCTTTAGTCCTCGAGCCATTCTTTCGGTACGTCGCGGCGGAGCGCCAACTGGCATTGCTGATGCTCAATGTCGAACGCGATCACCGCGGTGCCTTTGCTCAGCGCCTGGCGTACCCGCTCGACACGGATTTCCAGCGGCGTCTCATCGCCATTGTCGGTGCCCTCGCGGGTCACGAAATCTTCGATGAGGCGGGTCAGGGTGTCAGGTTCGAGTTGGTCGTAAGGAATGAGCATCGATGCCGAATCAGGTGGGAGGGTGCAGGTCGGGTTCGTTGATCGGCGCGTTGAGGAACCGATCCAGGTAAGCATACAGCTGCTCGCTGTCCAGTGGTTTGCCAATGAATTCATCCATGCCGGCCTCGCTGCCAGCGCGGCGATGTTCATCGAGTACGTGAGCGGTCAGCGCAATGATCGGCACTGGCTGCAACCGCAACTGCGCCTCGAGTCGGCGGATCTGTCGACTGGCCTCAAAACCGTCCATCTCCGGCATCTCGCAATCCATCAGGATCAGCCGCACCGCGGCCGGGTTCTCGCTGTAGGCACTGACCGCTTTGCGTCCGTTTTCGGCCATCATGACTTCATAGCCGCGTTTGCGCAGCAGACTGGACACCACCATCTGGCTGACGGGATTGTCCTCAACAGCGAGGATGAGCGGTTTGGAGCGTCCCGGGTGTTCAGTGTGCGCCACACCGCCATCGGTCGTAGGGATTGTCTGATGGAGGCGCTGCAGCGCTTCGCGTAAGGGGCCGAGCAGCAGTGGCAACGGCAAGTTGGCCAGGCGCAGCGATGACGATGCCGGGGAAGGTTCGCTTTGCGGCGGGTAGAGCAGCATCACCCGTTGATTCAGTTCGAGCTGATCGGCTACAACGTTGAGCCAAGCCTGGGGTTTGCCTGGCCACGGCGCCATGATTACCAATAGTGGAGCTGAGGCTTGATCGTCGAGGTAGCGGCGTAGATGTTGTGGCTCCTCGCAGCGGACGGTTCGCATGCCCCAGCGCTGCAGCAAGTTGCCCATTGCATCCAGGGCGCAGATGTCCTTCGACGCGATCACAGCGGTGCGTCCCTCGAGTAGCGCCGTCAGTGGGTCGAGGTTGCCGCTCGCCTCGCGCAGCGGGATGTCGAAGCTGAACTGGCTGCCTTGGCCGGGCGTGCTCTGCACATCGATCTGGCCGCCCATCATTTCTACCAGTTCCTTGCTGATAACCAACCCCAGACCGCTGCCACCATAGCGCCGGGTAGTACTGGAATCGCCTTGAGCGAAGGATTCGAACAGTTGGGCCAGAACCTCCGCGCGCATGCCGATCCCGCTGTCGGTGATCGAAAAGACCAGGCTTCGACTGCTTTCAGGGCCCTGGCAGACAACCTTCAGTACCACACAGCCCTGTTCGGTGAATTTCAGCGAATTGCTGAGCAGGTTCATCAGAACCTGCTTGAGACGAGTCGGATCGCCGCGCAGGCGGCGCGGCACACCCGGGGCGAGGCTCAGATGCAGGTTCAACTGCTTCTGCAGCGCTTGAGCCGTGAACAGGCTGATGGTTTCGGAGACCAGCACTTCGAGGTCGAACTCGATGTCTTCCAGAACCAGCTTGCCGGCACCGATCCGCGCATAGTCAAGGATGTCGTTGATGACCGTCATCAGCGAGTGGCTGGAGCTGGAAACAGTGTCGAGGTAGAACCGCTGGTTACGGTCAAGTGGTGTTTCACGCAGCAATTGCAGCATGCCCAGTACACCGTTCAACGGCGTGCGGATTTCATGGCTCATTTTCGCCAGGAAGCGGCTCTTTGCCTGGTTCTCGCTCTCCGCCCGCTCGGCTGCCTGGCGTGAACGGAAGCCTTCTTCCTTCAACAGGTTGATGCGGTCCGCGAGCCCTATCGACAGGGTGATCAGCTCGAAGGCAATGCCAACTTTAACGATCGAGGGGCCATACAGCCCCAGCAGGTTGAAGCCCAGTGATCCGGCCGTGACGATGACGAAGGTCGCCAACAGCACGCCCCAGGCCAGCGTGTAATACAGGCCATAGCGCACGCCGCGGCTCCAGACGAACGCTCCGGTCAGCAGCAGCCCGATCGACGAGCTGATGACCATTACACTGGCCAGTACGCTCCACACCTGCGTTTCCAGAACGAAACCGGACAGCAGCGCGCCCACCGACAGGATCAGAGCCACCCGCAGGGCGAAGTCCAAGCGCGGAAAGTATTCTCGGGTATGCAGGAAATGGCGGCTGAACTGGATAGACACCAGGCAATGACTGAGCATCAGCGCATAGATGCCCAACGCGATCACCCCGCCTGCATCGTTCAGCCACTTGACCAGCATGCCATCGAAGCTGAGCGCAAACAGGCCCACGTTGAGGTTGTAGATCAGGTACCAGAAATACGCAGGCTCGCGCAGGGAGAGAAACAGAAAGAAGTTGTAGCAAAACATCGCGAACAGCACGCCATAGAAGGCTCCGGCCAAGCCCGTCGAATCCTCGAATGATTCGGCGTTTGCTGCATAGCTGCTGAAGTACAGCGGCACGTAGAGAGTGCTGGTGCTTTCCACACGCAGCAGCAAGGTCGAGGTACCGGGCTCCAGTTCCAGAGGAAACCAGAAGTTGCTGACCCTGACCGCCCGTTCGTTGAACGGACGGTTATCGCCGGAGCGCTGCTGGCTGATGCGGCCGTCCGGGTGGCGGAGATAGAGTTGGATGTCGTCGAGCAGGGGGTAGTTGATCTC
>CETJ01014129.1_pt1 | contig 15574 bp, 12 predicted proteins | sample 531341 | NCBI WGS metagenome assembly CETJ01 (sample SAMEA2622677, study PRJEB7988) | marine metagenome | isolation source: saline water (ENVO:00002010), including | reverse complement strand
CATCTGCACCTTCATTAAGGTCTTGCTCTATTTCTCTTATAAATTCTTTAGAATTCTTGAAATTCATTTGATAGCTTTTTCGATTTCCTTTTTTTGGGATATTATCAACTGCATTTCTGAATGGTCCATAAAAAGATGAAGCATATTTTACAGAGTAGGGGAATATTGGTGTTTTTTCAAAACCTTTTTTGTCAAGCTCATTTCTAATCAGCTGAACACGACCATCCATCATATCCGAAGGTGCAATCACATCAGCTCCAGCTTCCGCTAAAGTTATTGACTGTTTGGCTAATGTTTGAATTGTTAGATCATTATCGACTTCATCATTTGTGATTGTTCCGCAATGTCCATGATTTGTATAACTACAGTTGCAAACATCAGCTATCACTAAAAGCTTATCTCCAAATTTTTCTTTGATTTTTTTAATGGCTTTGGGTATAATACTGTTATGTGAGCAAGCAATATCACCATTCTCATCTTTTAGTTCTGAGACCCCAAAAAGTATAATATTTTTTAAACCAAGTTCTAACAGCTCAGAACAAAAATTTAGACAATTATCAATTGATAATTGAAACTGTTTATCTAAGCCTTTAATTTCATTTTTAACGTTATGTCCGTCTGTAATAAATATAGGTTGTATTAAATCAGACTTATTAATTGAAACATCTTCAAACATTTCTCTGATATTCAAATTATATCTTAACCTTCTTAATCTTGTCTTAGGATAATTCATAACTGGTTGTTTTTTTTAAAAATTTAATTAAACTATCACTTATGCCTTCAAATGTCTGCATTTTTGAAGTTAAAACGGTTGAGTATCCAGCACTTTCAATGTATGAAGTTGTGGTCTTCCCAATGCTTACTATTTTAGCAAGTGAAGGGTTATAAAAATTCACAAAAGATTTAAAAGAAGATGGGCTCGAAAAAATAACATAAGGTGACTTATTTTTGATAAGCTCCTCAAGATTTTTGTACTTTTTGTCTACTAGTTTTGTTTGATAAACAATGATTTTTTTAGTTTTTGAAAATTTATTTAAAGATTTATACAATCCATCATTAGAAAGAGATCCTTGAACTAATAGTGCATTTTTTGAATTAATTATTTTAGTTTTTTCTATTTCGGAACTCATTGAATCAGAATAATTTCTTTTGCAAACATAATCAGCTTTAAAGCCAAAATTTTCTAATTCATGAGCCGTTTTTTTTCCAATGCATATAAAAGACTTTGTGCTAAGGTCAATTTTTATTGAACCCGAATTGTTAAAAAAATATTTTACGCCATTTTTTGAAGTAAAAATTATTGAATCAGTTGAGCTTAAATTAATACTTTCATTGATCTCTGATTTTAATGTTTTAATCATGGGAAAATGAAAAACCTTGAATCCTGATTTCTTGAGCTTTAAAAACCCTAATTCATTAATCTCGTTGGTGATTACAACATTAATTTTTTCATTTAATTTCATTATCAATTTTTTTTAATAATTCAATAACATGATCCTTTTTAAATTTTTGGGATAATTCAATCGAAAGATCTTTTCTTAAATTCTTTGATGAAACTTTATGCCGAATCGACTTTTTACCGTCAAGTGATAGCACTATTCCATCCAAAAAAAGTGTATTGTCTTTTATGTAGGAATATGCTCCAATGGGATAATTACATCCACCCCCCATCTTTTTCATAAAATTCCTTTCATTTGTTGTACAAATCATAGTTTGTTCGTGATTTATTTTGGAAACAAAAGCTGTAGCTTCAAGGTTGTCAATATTTGTTTCAACTGCAATTGCCCCCTGACCCGGTGCATTTAAAAATGAATTTAATTCAAAATATTCTGTTATGTATTGTTCTAAATTTAATCTCTCAATTCCTGCAGCTGCCATAACTAATCCATCGAAATTACCATCAATCATTTTATTTATTCTTGTGCCAACATTTCCTCTAACATCAATAATATTTAAATTCTCATTTAAACTTAAAATCTGCGCTTTTCTTCTTAATGATGTGGTACCAATTATGTCATTCTTAGTAAAATCTTCAATTCGTTTTTTATGATTACTTAGAAAAACATCTTGTGGATTCCCCCTTTTTAAAACGGCGGATAACCTTAGTTTGTCAATTTGCTCGACAGGCATGTCTTTTAAACTATGAACTGCTATATCAATTTTGTTTTCCAATAATAATTGCTGAATTTCCTTGACAAAAAAACCTTTATCCAAGTTTCTGTCTAGAGGCTGATCAAGTAGTATATCTCCTTTTGTTTTTACTTCTTTTATCTCAATTATCAGATTTGGAAAGTTTTTTTTTAACTCTTTTTTTACTAAATGTGTTTGATAAAGAGCTAATTTACTTGTTCGGCTTCCAATGACAACTTTATTTTTCATTTAGGAAAATTTGATTTATAATTTCAATTGCCCTTTCATCTTTTCCATTATTACTAGCCTTTTTTATTTTTTTGACCAGATTATTTGAAAACTTATCATAAACCTTACTGAGGTGAGAATTTAGGTCGTCACCATTTTTCTGTTCCGAGTAGTAATCTTCAATATTGTTCAGTGTTTCATTTACTATTAATTCACGCACTTGTTTTTTTAAAGACAAAATTGAGGGTCTTAATGATCTCGCATTAGTCCAATCATCAAATTCAACTAAAAATTCTTCTATATACAATTCAGCTTTAATAATTTCTCCTTTTCTCTTTTTATAATTTTCATTTACAGCATCTTTGAGATTGTCAACGTTAATTACTTCAACATTCTCCATATCATATAAATCACTTGATAAATTTCTGGGTACTGATAAATCAACTAAAAGAAGTTTTTTTTCTCTACCGTTCATTATTTCTAATAAATCAGATTTACTTAAAAGTGTGTTTCTTGAGCTGGTTGAGAATATAACAACATCACAGTTTTTTATTTCATTTTTAAAATTTCTAAATTTTATTGATTCATATCCAAGCTCTTTACAAAAATCAGTTGATTTTGATTCGGTTCTATTAGTGATTTTTATGTTTTTAATGTTTTTTCTATGTAAGTGTCTTATTGATAATTTTGATGTTTCACCAAGTCCAACACACATGAAATTAGATTCCGATAAATCATATTTTTTTGTGATTTGCTCGACTGCAGCATAGCTTACAGAGACAGCACCTCGGCCAATGTCAGTGTTTGTTCTTATATATTTTCCAGTTTCAAGAGACTTCTGAATCATTCTTCCTAAAATTGGTCCAAGCATTTTATGCTTTTTTGAAAAGTAGTAAGCATCTTTAAGTTGTTCAACTATCTGAAATTCTCCAATAATCATTGACTCTAAACCTGAAACAAGTCGAAACAAATGGTTGGCAACATTGTATGAGCCTGTAAGATTATTTAAGTAAGGAGACAAGCTGTCTTTGTAGCCTTTAAAATCTACAAGTTCTTTTACGATAGTATGTAAAAATTTTTTTTCTTCTCCAACGTGATTTTCAAATTCAAAATATATTTCGGTTCGATTACATGTTGATATCATCATTAATCCCTCGACACCAACCTTTTTTTTGAGTAGATTATTAAAAACAATTTTTTCAGAATTGTCAAAGTAAAATTTTTCTCTTATTTCTAAGGGAGCAATTTTGTAGTTAATGCTAATTAGTCCTACCAACTTTTTTACTTGATACGCCAAATTTACTTTCAAAGAGATATCCAAAAATAACGCTAGAAGGTCTAAAAGTATAGCTATCAGTTCACAGAGCTAATATATAATGATTCTAAATAATAATATCGATAAAAGTTCTTTTAAATATCATTTTTAAATTATATGTTTGAACTTTATTTATAATAATTCTAAATAACATTTTATTTAGTTAATTTATTATAGTTTTTTCTAGTTCACACCTTGAGAGGGACTTAGGTATAACTCAGAATATCTAAGTTCCTTTTTTTAATCGATAAACTTGAGTTTGTATTTTTTGTCAAGTACTGGACAGTTTTCGTATTTACCAAATATTTTATATCTAATCGAAGCTATAAAATCATAGAAGATGTCACAAATGAAATATGGAATAACACTTATTAAAAGCCTAGGGATAAGAAATTTTTTTGTTTTTTTGAGAACATACTGAACAGCCTCTGTTTTTCTAACTAATTTCCCATTTTCCATCATTACAGCAATAGAGTCAGTATTTTTTAAAATATGCATGTTTTCTTTAGCAAAATTGCTCTGAAAATTGGAAAACAGGAAAACATTGTCACTATCATTTCTATGTACCCATCTAAAAAATGAATTACACATTACGCAAACTCCATCGTATATAATAATATCATTTTTTTTCATCAAAACTTTATTTGCATTGTAAAATATAAATTTCTAGGAGCTGATGGAATAATTCCCGGACCTGGATATCCAGTAGCTCTTCTTGTAAAATATTTTTCATTTAAAAAATTATTTACTCCAGTTTCAAAGCTAAGGTTTTTTAGCTTGTATGTTAATGAAATGTCAGCTAATCCATATTCTGGAATTTCGCCAATTACACCACTCAAATTTCCATCGATAGCATTTGATGAGTCAGTAAATTGTTTTGAAATAAATGAATATTGAAAATTAAATGTCAAATTTTTGAATCCAAATTTTAAACCTGTTTTTAAATTATGATTTGGAACGAATTCAACAGAGTTACCTTCAATACCGACTTGATCAGACTTTAAGTACTTAGATTGTATGTATGAATAGTTAATAAAGTAATTAAAATCAATATTATTATTTTTTAACAAAATTTCATTTAAATCAAAATCGAACAGTGATTCTATTCCATTAATTCTTGCATTACCAACATTTCCTCTTTCGCTTTTTACATTTCCGTCAGGAAATACTTTTTGAATAAATCCAATTCTATCCTCATAAAGTAGTAAGAAAATATTTGCATCATATGAAATTTTTCTTTTGAAATTTCCTCTGAGGCCAAAATCAAATGTGTAACCCTTTTCATCATCAATATTTGGGTTTACTGCATAAGCTGGATTTATAGTGCTTATATCAGCGAATGTCACCGACCTATAGTTTTGACTAATATTTGAGTACATTTCGATGTTTCTATTTGGTTTATAACTTAAACCCAAGCCAAGAAGAATAAAATTTCTCTTTTTTTCATCAAATTCATCAAATCTCTCGTTGTAAATTACATTTCCAGCTCCATCTAAATTAATTCTTCTGTAAAACCCATCGCTTTTAGTCAAAATATTTTCATACCTAAATCCTGGTGTAAGTGACAGGTTGTTTTTCAAATAAAAAATATTTTCTGCAAATAAGGCAATGTTCTTATTAGGATATATGTAATTTGATTGATTGGTATAATTAGGATATTCATTTGTTTTAAAATTAAAATCAGCATCATTACCATTGGATCCTGGCCCTTGTATGCTTGAGGAATTTGAGTTATAATATTTAAGTCCAACTAAAAAATATGATTTATTTTTAAATGCATTATAATTAGTTAGAAATCTGGTTTCAAAACCATGATTTGAAAATTTACCTTTAATTAAGTCTCTTTCAAGACCTGAATCCACCTGACTGACCCTGTTACTTCTAAAGCCGAGTGAATTTCTACTGGCTTCAAGTCCAAAAAAACTAAATGTAAAGTTGGTTCTTTCAGAAAATTCCTTTTTAAACTTAATGTTGTATAGAAACCAGTTCACTTCAAACCAGTTTCTAGATCTATTGCTTTGAAATGGATCATTTTTAAACATTTCATCACTTAATCCTCCAGCCTGTTTAGCTAGATAGTTCAAATAAGTTATTTCAGAACTTAGACTGGTAGTTTGATTAAATTTGTATTCTAGATATTGAAAAGTGTTTATAGATTCGAAATTTGAATTAGCTCTAAAACCATCACCCTTTTTATAATTTATGAAACCATAATGACTAAGTTTTTTACCTTTAGAACTTAAACTGGTGAAATTTGTAAATAGATTATTTGATCCAATAGTATTTCTCGTAATTAATTCTAATTTTTTTTCATGGTTAGGCTTTTTCATTACAAAATTTATCAAGCCTCCAAATTGGGTTCCAAATTGGAGTGATGCAGCACCACGTAAAATTTGAATTTCCATTAGACCTTCAGCAGGAGGGGTGTAATAGCTTTCTGGATATCCTAGAGCATCAGCACTAATATCATATCCATTTTGTCTAGTGTTGAAGTTAGAAGTTCTATTTGGATCTAGCCCACGTCCTCCTATGTTCAGTTGTATGCCAGCATCATCATTTTGGTAAATATTTAGTCCTGGAATTTGATTATAGATTTGTCTAGCGTTGTTTGATGCCAAGTTAGCCATTGACAACTCAAGTAAAATAACCTCATTTTTTTTACCTGCAAATACAGAGGTTTCCTCAAAATCTTTCATCCTTCTAATTTGAAATATTTTTTTCTTATTAGCTCTAACCACGACTTCATTGAGTTCCTCAACCCTTGATGATAGCTTAATGTTAAGGTTTGTATAATTATCTAATTGTTTTGTAAGTAAAATGTAACCCTCTTGATAAAAGACTATTTCGACCGTATTTTTTTCCTTAATAAACTCAAAGTAACCTTTACTATTTGTATAGTGTACCTCATCACTATTGTTGTCATATATAGCTACTTTATCAATAGGTAGATTCGTTTGTTCGTCAAATACATAACCTGATATTTTGTCTTGAGCAAAACACGTATTGACTATTATAATTAAGAATATTTTAAAGTTTATTAATTTTTTCATTTAGTGGTAATATCCATTTTTTATTGCTAAAACCTCTTTTCTGTTTCAATAGGTCAATCTTAGGATCAACGAATCTTTTGCTCATCCTACCATTTAATGCCACATAACTGTCTGCATAAACCTCTATATCATTGTAACCTTTATTTTTATAATGTTCTCCCAAAAAGTGAGCATATTCAAGTATGAAGTCTGGCTGAAAACTCATTTGTCTTTCTTGAAATTCTGTTAAAAATTCATCATTCATCACATAAAATGACTTCCCCTTTTCTTTATCAACAATCTTAAAAGTGGTGTAACCTCTTTTTTCCATTAGCATTACTCTCCAAGAAAATCTGTATCCTTGCTCATTCCAAAATAATTCCCCAGGATAAAAAGCATATCTAAATGGAAAAATAAATTGAATAATAAAAAAAACAAACACGATTGATATAGCCAACTTTTTTCTCTTGATATTTACAGCGTTAACTTGTTTTAAATTATTTAATCTATTGATTACAGGTTTTAAAACGAAATCCAATAGTTTTTTATGAGTTTTTGAGCTAAAAAATATTAGAGATGAAACAATCATGATGTAAGGAAACATTCCAATGGGAAATAGTATTACAGTAAAAATGTGAAAGAAAACAACGAGTAAAAATCCGTATATTCTTGTTCTACTGTACAAAAGTATAAACGGTATCAAAAGATCATAAAACATTCCTCCCCAACTCATAAAATAGTGGAACCACTCTTTCTGCATTATATTATTACCTATGAAGGGTAAATCATAGCTCCCTGTTGTTAACCATATTTTTAATGGTTGAGCTTCTAACAACCAATCGCTATTAATTTTTGCTAAACCAGCGTAGAAATATACAATGAATAGCAAGAGTTTTATACTATCAACACACCATTTTGGAGTATATCTGTAAGATTGATTTTTTAAATATGAATCTAATGAATAGGATGCATTGGCAGGAAGAAAAATCATTAAAAAACTTAAAATGCTTACAAAGTAATAATGGTTTAAATATGTTGTTTTATCCATTAACTCTATGTAAGTAAAAGACAGAAAAAATGTTATTATCGATATGTAGTATTTATATCCAATTGCAACAAAAAATGCTGAGACACCACATAAAGCAAATAAAACGTATGTATATTCTTCTAAAGGTTTAACCCATTCAAATCCAAAAAAACTAAAATGAAAGGATGGTTCGATGTATAATAGTTGTATCCAACCTTTTAAGCAAAATCTAATAATACTAATTGTCATTAATAACCCAAAAGCTAGCCTAAAAAAGGCTAGACTTGTGGATTCTTGTTTTTTTGAAAAGTAGGATTGGATAATTTCCAAAATTGAAAATTACGTATTTAATCTCCGTCAGCATCAGTGTAATCAACCTGTATACTTAACAATGATAACATATTTGTTTTAAGATTAACTACTATAGCTTGTAATTTATTGAAAGCATTCATCATTTTCAATTGATCATTATTTATTTGATTAATAAAATTTGCATCCAATTGATTGACTGCCTGCTTAGCTTCCTGAAAATTACTAATTATTAATGGGCTTAAATTCTCCTTATTTACGTCAGAAGCATGGATATAATCTAAATAGGTTTTTAAGCTAGCTCCCATAGCACCAGTGGATGATTTGCCAGTAAAGAAATTTTCAGATGCAACGACAGCTTCCATAGCTAGAATTTTTGAAACATCTTGGAAAGAGTTCTTAGAAGAGTAGTATGCTTCAACTTTACTAGGCAGTGCATCTCCTCCCGAGTATCTTCCTGCTGGAATTCCAATTTTATTTGCTCTCAAACCTTTTTCAAAATAGTACACAAAATCATTTGTTACCATATTAAGAGAACTGGTATTTGAGTTCCCAGAGGATTGTATAAATGAATCTTTGGTGCTTGACCAATCTTGTATAATATCTCCAGTATTTTGTATCATAACATCAACTAATACTTTCAAGTAATCACCGTATTTTGAATCATTGGCATATATATTAGACACACTAACAAAATCTGTTGCAACTCCATGTATCATGTAATCAATAGCTGGAAAACCTTGGCTAGTGAAATCATTAGCACTAGTTAAGTCTGTTTTTGATGAAGAAACATTGGCTTCAATTCTAGAATTATCTGCAGGATAAGCATTCATTTTTTGTAGATACATGAGTTCCTCTGCTTTTCCAATGTTGAACATTTCAATGTGTTGCCATTTCTTATATGATTCTAACCAACTATCGTGAAGTTTTTGCAAATTAGAAGTGTTTGGAGTTTGGGTGAAATCATTTATAGACACTTTTAAACCCTCAATTTCTACTTTAAAATCATTGTATCTGGGTATGATGATATTTTCTACGTAATTTTTTAAAATGGTTGACCTATCAAACTCAGGAACTGTATCTTGATCTTCATCAGAATCACCAGAGCAGGAAATTATTAAAAAAATGGAAAATAAGGCAATTAGGGTATATTTAATTTCTTTCATGATATAAAAATAAAAAACAGTGGCATAAAATACCACTGTTTTTAATATTAATTAAAATAATTTTTTCACAAATTATTAGATGCTAAATTTAGATTTGATAGTTGAAATCATTGAAGTTAACTTTGAGTTATCAATGTTCCAGAAATCACCTAAGTCAGCTAACATAGCATCAACTTCTGCGCCTGAGAAGTATGGCTTATCAGTACCATCATTGGTAAATTGTAAGCTCTGTATAAATCCGTAACCTTCAGAAAGGGCATGGTGAGCATATCCTCTGTCACCAGCAGCCATCTTATCCATATAACTTTGTAGATAATCAATAGCTTTAAAAGCAATTACTTTAGAAAGTTGAATCTTAATGATATTAGCTTGAGCATCTCTAACTTCGTAGTTTCCTGCAACAATAGCAGCTCTTCCAAGTTTGAATGCGTCAAATACGATTGGTCCCATTGGTTCCCCAGATTTTGAACCAGCTACCTGATCAGCATTAATTTTTTTGAAATACTTCATTAGTAAAGTACCTTCACCACCTGGAGCAGTTCCAAGATCAGCTCTTGTTACATCTGGCTCTTGACCATATAAGTAACCAAAACCTTCATCCCATTTGTGTTCCATGTTGGTGTAGTTTTTACCACTAGCAGTTGTTCCGGCATCATTTTCATCTCTGTATCCAGGTGCATCCAATTTACATGGTAATATGTAATTGTTTACGATTTGATCAAGTGCCATACCACCAATCAATCCTTTCACAAATAGTTGATCAAGTTCTTGACCTTTACTATTAACATGAATAACCTTAGACGGATCAGAAGTATAAGCTACTCTTCCTGCAGAACCATTAGCTGCATCTGTATCATATGCCGCTTGTGTACCAAGCTGAGTTGCAAATTCCTTTAACAGATTGTCCATAAATACTTGAACAGAGGCACCTGTTGTAGTGTTACAACCAGATCCAGTTTTGGATCTTACTTTTTTACCTGTTCCATTTAATGAAGCTGTCATGAATCCAGCGCCATCTGCAAACATTTCTTTTAATTGAGCTTCTGTTTTAAAGACAGGTTTAGAACCATCTTCAGCTTTAAAGTTCAAGTAGTTGTAGATTGCATCAACTTGATTCAATCTAGTTGTTTGTCCTGAAAACGAAACAGTTGATGCGCCATCACGTGTGAATTCGTATGTTGCAGGAGCAACAACTTCATTTACTACATCATCCTCATCGTCATTACATGCTACGAATAACAATGGGAAAATTATTAGTAAAAAAAATTTTGAAATATTAGTATAATTTTTCATTTTGTTTTTATAATTTGCGGCGAATATATATATTTATTTAGAATAATTCTAAATAATATCACGTTTTTTTTAACATTGAAAGAAAAAATTTTAACCTTAAGGAAATTACCATGAAGAACTACATATACCTTTTGGCTGCAATACTATTAACAAGTTGTATGCCAAACACAAATAAAATTAAAGAGATTAATATTTACAGTCAGCGTCACTACGATTCTGATAAGATGCAATACAAAAAGTTTGAAGAAAAAACTGGTATTAAAGTAAATGTCACCAAAGCAGGTGCTGATGAATTAATACAAAGAATGAAAAATGAAGGCGATAACTCACAGGCAGACTTATTTATAACTGTAGATGTGGGTAAGTTATGGCAAGCAGGTGAAATGGGTTTATTTCAAAAGTTTAATGATGAGTCGGTATTTAAAAATATTGACCCACAATTTTTGGATAAAAATGGATACTGGGTTCCAGTTACCTACAGATCGAGGGTAGTAGTCTACAGTAACGAAAGAGTAAATAAAGAAGATTTGTCAACTTATGAGGACCTAGCCAATGAAAAATGGAGGGGGAGACTTTTAGTCAGATCATCATCTAATGCTTACAATCAGGCATTAATGTCGTCATTGGTTGCTAATTTGGGCCCAGAAGCTGTGACAAGTTGGTCAGAGGGAGTGGTAAAGAATTTTGCTAGAGATCCAAAAGGTAGTGACAGAGATCAAGTAAAGGCTATCGCAGCAGGGCAGGGTGATATAGCAATAGTTAATTCATATTACATAGGTCTACTTTTATCTTCAGAAAAAGAAGAAGAAATTAACGCTGGTAATGCAGTTTCAGTATTTTTTCCCAATCAAGCTGACGGGGATAGGGGAGCTCACATAAATGTCTCAGGTATCGCACTCACTAAAAATGCTCCCAACAAAGAAAATGCAATTGAATTAATAAAATATTTAACCAGTGTAGAGGGTCAAGAAACCTATGTCAACAACAGTTATGAGTATTCAGTTAATCCCAATGTAAAGCCCGATGAAATTGTCCAAGCTTGGGGTGAATTTAAGAAAGATCCTGTCGATTTGAATATGCTAGGCATCAAGAGAGATGAAGCAATTCGTATATTTGACAAAACAGGTTGGAAATAAAAAAAAAATATCTATTAAACAGTAGGAATCTAGTCATTTCTACTGTTTTTCTAGCACTTTTAGTTATTTTACCTTTACTGTACCTAATTTCAAGTACATTGGGTGTAGAGGCCAAGAATTTTTCCTATTTATGGGATAATTTGTTGGTTGAATATTCAATTGATACATTATATCTTGTATCGATTACATCCTTTTTTTCATTAATATTTGGCGTAATACCTGCATGGTTTATTAGCACTAATAATTTCAAAGGAAAAAACTTTTATGATATAATGCTGTATTTACCACTCGCTATTCCAGCATATATTATGGCATTTACTTACAGTGACGTTTTAAGTTATACAGGTCCAATTCAAAGTTTCGCCAGAAAATATTTTCCAGAACTTTCCGAGCTTTTAAATCAAGATTATTTGCAAATTGAAATTTTGGGGATAATAATGGCCCTGTCTTTATACCCATATATTTATACAGCTTGTAGGCTGTCATTTTCATTAATAGGTTCTAATTACATTGACCTTTCAAAGAGTTTGGGTATCTCTAGTACAAAAACTTTTTTCAAAATAATTATTCCATTGTCAAGAGTATCAATTTTCTCTGGTCTTTTTTTAGTAGTAATGGAAGTCCTAAATGAATATGGTGCTGTAAAATATTTTGGTGTCAACACCTTTACTAGTGGGATATTTAGATCTTGGTACTCAATGCAAGATATTGAAACTGCGTCCTTATTGGCAGTAATACTATTCTTTGTTGTAGTAGTTTTTTTCTTCGCTGAGAGATGGATAAACTCTAAATTTAAATTTAATTATCAGCCAAATACAAAGAAATTTATTAATGACGAAATTTCTTCAAGTAAAAAAATATTGTATCATATTTCATGTCTAATACCAATAATTTTCGGATTTATTATTCCTGTTTTATTTATCGTAGACAATGTTTTCTATGAATTTGAAAGGATAGATTTCATAAGAGTTTTTGATTTAACCTCCAATACAGTAATTGTTTCTTTAATTGCTTCTATAATAATTGTTACAGTTGCAGTTTATTTTCAGTTTTTAAAAAGGATTATCCGTAATAAAACCATAACGTTGTTTAATGAGGTTATTTCATTAACCTACGCTCTTCCAGGTGCTGTTATTGGATTGGCTCTGATAATAATGCTTACATCATCACCATTAAAATCAGAAATTTTGATTGGTTCTTTCTCAGTTCTTATTTATGCCTATGTAATGAGATATATGGCTGTTGGGATATCTCCCCTAAAGTCAAGTTTTGAAAAACATCCAACTTCGTTCGACGACACCGCACTTAATTTGGGTATGGGCCCAGTCAAGTTATTTAGAAAGATTCATCTTCCTATTAACATGTCAGCGATCGCAATAGCTTTCCTGATAACATTTGTTGATATAATTAAAGAATTGCCAATTACTTTAATTTTGAGACCATTCAATTTTGATACTCTCGCGGTTCAAACGTTTCAGTACGCAGTTGATGAGATGATACCAAAATCAGCAATATATTCCTTGACAATTGTATTGGTGGGAACAATTTTGTTAATATTTTTGAAAAAAATAGTAAACAAACAAATTAATGTTTTTAAAAATTACTGACCTTAAAAAATATTATAATTCCAAGGAGCCTATCATCAAAAACTTGAACTTTTCTGTTGATGAGGGAGAAATTATTTCATTTATTGGTGAAAGTGGGTCAGGAAAAACAACTTTTCTAAAATGTATAGCCGGTCTTGAAAAAATTAACTCAGGTAAAATTGAACTCAATAATCAAGTCTTGAATGATGGTAAAACTTTTGTTAGCCCAAACTACAGAAAAATTGGTTTTGTTTTTCAGGACTATCCGTTGTTTCCTCATATAAATGTCATGAAAAATATCACGATCAACTTAGAAAGTCGTTTTTTTTCAAAGTTAGATTACATTATTTCGCTAACCAACCTTCAACACCTAACAGACAGATTCCCAGACCAATTATCTGGTGGTGAACAACAAAGAGTTTGTTTAGCTAGAGCATTAGTAAGAGAACCAGATCTTTTGTTACTGGATGAACCTTTTAGTAACCTAGATTCTAACATTAAAGCCTCTATTCAGGATGATATCCATAAAATTATCAAAGAGACAAAAACAACAACTATTTTAGTAACCCATGATATTAAAGATACTTTCAATATTTCTGATAAAATTTTAATATTTAAAGCTGGTATTTTACAGCAATATGATAACCCAGTCAATATGTACTGTAATCCAGTTAATTGTTATTGCGCAAAGATTTTAGGTGATCTAAACCAATTGACAATAAGAAAAAAAACTTTTTTCATACGTCCAGAGAAAATAAAATTGGTTAAAAAATCAGAATATGTTGGTATAGTTGAAAAATCATTATTCTCGGGTAAAGAATATAAAATAAGTGCACGAGTTGATGGTGAATGTTGGACTTTTTTCAATAATAATAATCTAGAATTGAACAAAAGGATATTTTTAGATTTTCAAAAAAAGGATCTACTTGAATTCGATTCAACATGTTCTAATTTTTTCACACACTAGGAAAAAATAATTTAAATTCATTCTAAACGTTTTTCATCATAGTTTTATCAAAAAATAAAAATGATAAAATCCGTTAATAGTTGTCTTAATTGCGAAAATCTAGTTGACTCACTAATGTGCGCCAAACATAATCTTTCAGTTGAAATTGATAATGTTTGCAATGATCATAGTTTAAAAAAAGCATTCACTAAGTTGTCTGATTGTTTGACTTGTTCTAATTACAAAAAGATTGATTGTCCCAATCCTGGAAATTCAGGAGCTGGAATGTTGTGTTTTTCTTGGTCATCATACTAGTTTTACATTAGGTCATTAAAATATCTTATATTTGTGCGCAATTAATTTTGGTTGATTGCTATGAGTAAAACTAAATTTATCGAAACCGGTTTAACATTTGATGATGTTTTGCTCGTCCCAGCATACTCTGAAATACTTCCCTCTGAAGTTCAACTAGTATCAAAATTTTCAAAAAACTTAAGTTTAAAGGTCCCTGTTGTTTCTGCTGCAATGGATACTGTAACGGAAAGTAAAATGGCAATTGCCATTGCTCAGGAAGGTGGTATCGGGGTGATACACAAGAATTTAACAATAAAACAACAAGCTGATAAGATTAGGAAGGTAAAAAGGTCAGAATCAGGAATGATTTTAGACCCAGTTACTCTCACAAAAAAAAGTAAAGTTAAAGATGCTTTAAAATGCATGAAAGAATTTAGCATTGGAGGTATTCCAATTGTAGATAAAACTAATTCTTTAGTTGGCATAGTAACAAACAGAGATTTAAGATTTGAAAGTGAGATGAGTAAGCCTATTGCAGAGGTAATGACTCATAAAAAATTAATTACCGGAAGTCCAGGTATCACTCTTAAGCAGGCTGAAAAAGTTCTTCAAAAAAACAAGATTGAAAAGCTCCCAATAATTGATGAAAATAATAAGCTGGTTGGATTAATAACTTTTAGAGATATTCAAAAAATTACATTGAAGCCATCATCTAACAAGGATGAGTTTGGAAGGTTGAGAGTTGCAGCTGCAATTGGAGTAGGTGGTGATAACTTAGAAAGATGTAAAATGTTGTATAAGGCTGGCGTGGACGCCATTGTTATAGATACAGCACACGCCCACACAAAATCGGTTCTCAAAATTATAAAAGATGTGAAAAAGACATTTCCAGACTTGGATCTAGTGGCAGGGAATATTGCGACCGCTGATGCTGCAAAATTTTTAGCTAAAGCAGGAGTTGATGGAGTAAAAGTTGGTATTGGACCTGGATCAATCTGTACAACTAGAATTGTAGCTGGAGTTGGTTATCCACAACTCACTGCAATTCATAATGTATCCAAAGCACTCAAAGGAACTAATATTTCAATTGTTGCCGATGGAGGTGTTAAACACAC
>CETJ01190428.1_pt1 | contig 15912 bp, 14 predicted proteins | sample 531341 | NCBI WGS metagenome assembly CETJ01 (sample SAMEA2622677, study PRJEB7988) | marine metagenome | isolation source: saline water (ENVO:00002010), including | reverse complement strand
GTTCTCACAAATAGCGACTGGCGCTCTACGAGCGCTTGGTGTGCCCCGAACGAAGTAGCTGCTGATGACCGGAGCTTCTCTCGCAGAAATCGTCGCGCAAAGCGGTGGCCAGTTGTTGACACCGTCGTCTTCAACAATCGGCGAAGTGCGACTGTCGGGCGTTAGCCACGACAGTCGCACCGTGAGAAGGGGTGACCTGTTCGCGTGCATCTCAGGAGATCAACACGACGGTCACCTGTACGCGACGGAGGCACTAAAGGCTGGCGCCTCAGCACTTCTAGTTGAGCGTGAACTAGACGACGCCGTGCCACAGATAGTGGTACCGAACGTCCGAAAATCCTTAGGTCCAATCGCTGCTTCAATCTATGGAGAGCCCTCCCAACAACTCAAGGTGGTGGGAGTCACAGGAACCGCAGGGAAGACCACAACGGTCCATGCACTTGCTGCGATACTCAAGAGTTGTGGCGAGAAGAGTAGATCTATAGGGACTCTTGATGGACCGCGCACCACTCCCGAAGCACCCGAATTGCAGAGATCCCTCGCTGAGCTACTGGACACCGGTACTGATTGGGTGTGTATGGAGGTGTCCTCCCACGGTCTTGAACTGGGTCGGGTTGACGGCACTCACTTTGCTGCCGCGATTTTCACCAACCTGAGTTTCGAGCATCTCGATTTTCACGGAGGCATGGACAAATACTTCCGGGCCAAGCGCCGACTTTTCGATGAGAGAACCGACACGGCTGTCGTGTCAGTTGGCGACGAGTGGGGCAGACGTTTAGCACGCGAGCTCAGCGCATCACGTGAGGTGGTCGAGGTCGACCCTCACCTGATTCAAGACCCAAGAATGACAAAGGACGGTGCCACGTTTGTTTGGCGGGGCGAGGAAATAGAAACCTCACTCATCGGATACTTCAACCTAGTCAATTTGCTGATGGCAGCCGAAACGTTGACCGCCCTAGGATTTGATCGAGCGGACATAGCGCGGGGAGTACCACTAGTCCGACCGGTTCGAGGAAGGATGGAACCAGTCTCAGTCCCCGGATCCAACCTGTGCGTTTTGGTCGACTATTCCCATAAACCGGACGCTCTTTCCGAAGCTTTGAAAGCCGCTCGAAGTATCACAAAAGGGCGCGTATGGGTTGTATTTGGCGCAGGCGGCGATCGCGACCAGACCAAACGGTCCGTGATGGGGGAAGTAGCTGCCGGGTTGGCTGACGAAGTGATCGTCACGTCGGACAATCCCCGGTCGGAGAACCCAGCCGACATAGCTGACCAAATTTTGAAGGGAACTCGGCAAGGGACGGCGCGATCTCGAATCGTTCTCGATCGAGCCACCGCAATTCACTCGGCGATTAGTAAAGCCACTGCAGGAGATCTCATTCTCGTCGCTGGAAAGGGCCACGAGACTCATCAGATTATTGGTCGTCAACGACAACCCTTCGAGGACGTTGTTGTGTGCAAGCAAGCCCTAACGCATCGGTTTGAAGGTGGATTCCGATGATCGCGCTCCTAATCGCTGGAGGCGTTTCTATGGGAGTAAGCCTTATTGGCACGCGCGCTCTGGTTCCGTGGTTGAGGGCTCGTGGTGTTGGTCAACCCATCCGCTTAGACGGCCCCGAAGGGCACCTCACCAAGGCAGGAACTCCCACGATGGGTGGGGTTGTAATAGTTGTTGGTGCGGTAGCTGGCTACCTCGTGAGTCACCTGAGAAGCGAAACGATCGTGACTCGATCGGGCATTGTTCTTGTCTGCGCCATTACTGCAGCGAGCGCTGTCGGTTTAATTGACGACTGGATTAAGGTCAGCAGGGAGCGGAACTTAGGCCTCAACAAATCTGCCAAAATTATCGGCTTGCTCGGCGTCGCGAGCGGGTTCTCGATTTTCGCGATGTATTGGGCTCACACTAGCCCGGTGATCGCGCTGACTAGGGCCGAGCTACCTGGTATCAGCGTCGGGAAAGTCGTATGGGTCATATGGGCCGCGGTTCTGGTGATTGCTACCGCCAACGCGGTCAATCTCACCGATGGACTTGACGGACTGGCCAGCGGTTCAGCTGCGATTGGGTTTTCGGCATTCGTGGTAATTGGTTACTGGATCTTTAGACATCCCGAGAGCTACGACGTCCATCACGCATTGGATTTAGCGATCATTGCCGCGGCGATGACCGGAGCTTGCATCGGGTTTCTTTGGTGGAATGCCCCTCCGGCCCGAATCTTTATGGGAGACACCGGCTCGCTCGCTATAGGCACTGCTTTCGCTGGACTGGCACTATTCCTCGAAACTCATCTTCTTCTACCAGTCATCGGCGCCCTCTATGTCCTTGAAACTCTCTCAGTCATCATCCAGGTTGGCAGCTATCGCATCTTTGGTCGACGCGTTTTTCGAATGGCACCCATTCATCACCACTTCGAGTTAGTCGGGTGGCCAGAAACAACAGTCCTCATCCGCATGTGGATCATTAACGGAATCTGCGTCGCTATCGCGTTGGGAGTCTTCTACGCCGATTTCATCGGACTCGACGCGGCCGCTGTCGCCGACCTGGCCGCTTTCAGGTGCCTGCTGTGATGGTCCCCGACCTTTCCCAAGTGCTCGTTGCTGGACTAGGGGTAACAGGCAAGGCCGTAATCGAAGCCTTGAAGGCACACGGCCACGAAGTGTTTGCGGTTGACGATCGACCAACATCGGTTGCCGCGGTAGCGGAGAAATTAGAGGTACAAGTTTTTGACTCGAGTTCGTCGACAGAATTAGAACGAGCGCTTTCCCGGGCGACCTCGGTGATACCAAGTCCCGGAATTCCAGGCCACCATCTCCTCTACCAGTTAGCAGATACCTCAGGCACCGAAATCTTGAAGGAACTTGATCTCGCCACCCTTTGGAATGAGCATCCCTGTGTCGCTGTTACTGGCACCAACGGCAAAACAACAGTGACCGAATTAACCACCCAAATGTTGCTGAGTTCAGGGATGCACGCTGCCGCAGTCGGTAACACGGACACACCCTTCGTTGCCGCGGTCAACGACAATGAAAACAGGTACGAAGTATTCGTGGTCGAAGCTTCATCCTTTGGCTTGGACAGGGTCAGGCGGTTTCGCGCCAACGTAGCGGCGTGGCTCAATCTCTCTCATGACCATTTGGATTGGCACGAAAACTTCCACGCCTACGCCACCGCGAAATCCAACATCTGGAAAACACAACAACCAGGTGACATCGCAATAGCGCCCCACGACGATGCAGCTGTTGGAGCCTGGACAAAGGACATCCCCTCTCAACTAATGACCTTCGGACTCGGCAAAGGTGACGTGCACTGCACCGAACGGGAACTCATCGCTCACGGTGAGCGGATCGTTGCTATTTCTGAGCTCCGTAGGTCGCGTCCACATGATCAACTCAACGCTTGCGCAGCTGCCGCCCTCGCCTTATCCATGAACGCTTCACCTCAGTCGGTCGCCGAAGTACTGGCAAATTTTGATGGACTTGCCCATCGCCTCCAATTCATCGCGACAGTAAATGGAGTTCGATATTTCGACGACAGTAAAGCCACGACTCCTCACGCCACACTCGCAGGTATGGCTGGGTTTGATCAAGCCGTACTGATTGCGGGAGGACGCAACAAAGACTTAGATCTTTTCGAACTGAGAGGGATCGCTCCGATGCTCGCGGGAGCAGTACTGATCGGCGAATCAGCAAAAATACTGGCTCAAGTCTTCGATGGCATCGTCATGACGACCACAGCTGACTCCATGGACGCGGCAGTCAAATTAGCGGCGTCAATGGCGTTAAGTGCCGGTGGTGATGTTGTGTTATCTCCAGCGTGCGCATCGTTTGATTGGTACCGAAATTACAAGGACCGAGGCGACGACTTCAAGCGGGCCGTCCACTTACTCGAACATGAACAGATTCAGTCATGACCATGCTCTGGAACCATCAAGACCAAGCCCATCAAACCGATGCCCCCCCGGGACCTTCGATGCGGTACTTGGCAATGCTTGCGTCGGTCTTGTTGCTGATGTTGACGGGCGTTGTCATGGTCCTCTCGGCATCAACTCCTGCCTCGATTGGCCAAGACGGCGACGCTTTCTCTGTGTTTGGGAGACATGCCACCTATGTCACCGTCGGCATATTTGTTCTGCTCTTCACAGTAGGTCGCGACTATCGATCCTGGCGACGTATCGCTCCTTTACTCCTAGCAGCTGCATTTTTAGGCTTGGTTCTCGTGTTGCTCTTTGGCCGCACCACCGGAGGCAGTCGCCGCTGGCTCGATCTTGGCTTGTTCGGGCTGCAACCCTCGGAAATAACGAAATTGGCGTTAGTCGTATCGTTAGCGTCCTTTCTTGATCAGCGACGCTATTTCCTAGAGCGCATAGACCGCGTCACGGTCCCTGTGGCAGCGTGCCTAGCTGTTCTATGCGTCCTGATTCTCCAACAGCCCGACCTTGGGACGGCAGCCATAATCGGCTCTATTGCTCTCGGAATGATGTGGGCAGCGGGGGTTCCATTCACCCATCTCGCTCTGTTATCGGCGCCCGGATTGATTTCAGGACTACTGCTAGCTTTCGCTCAGCCCTACCGAAGAGGCAGAATCCTCGGGTTTCTCTCTGCTACGCAAAATAGTGAAGGCGCAGGATGGCAGGTCAATCAGAGCTTGCTCAGTCTCGCTAACGGAGGTTTCAGGGGCACGGGACTGTCTGCAGGCCACGCCCAATGGGGGTGGGTGCCTGCCGCTCACACAGATTTCGTGTTCGCCGTTGTAGGAGAACAGTTGGGGCTCGTTGGCGCACTAGCTGTGTTGATATTGCTTGGCACCATCATCCTCACCGGATTTCGCACAGCTCAGATTGCCCCTGACGTTTTCGGATCACTCCTTGCTGCCGGAATATCTGTGTGGTTCCTTCTGCAAGTCTTTGTAAATCTTGGTGGCGTACTCCGACTGCTTCCTATCACCGGCATAACGCTGCCGTTTATCTCCTATGGCGGGACCTCATTGATTGTGAATGCAGCGGCAGCCGGGCTGCTGCTCAATATTGCCCGGCAGTCAAGATGAAATTGAAAATGGTTCGCGGAATTTCACCCGCTAAGGGAGGAATAATCGTCGCCGGCGGCGGGACCGCGGGGCATCTTCTTCCAGGGATAGCCGTCGTAGACAAATTGGTTGAACGCGGCTGGCCGCCCGACGCAGTGCTGTTTGTGGGCAGTTCGCGAGGAGTCGAACTTGAGATGGTTCCGTCGGCTGGTTATGAGCTCACCGTCCTAAGCGGCCGGGGCCTCAACGGACGCCGAATCTCACTGCAAAACCTCCTGAATCTCGTGGGAATCATGTCGGCGATATTTCGGGGGATCTGGATAGTCAAACGGCGGCGCCCCAGCGTTGTGTTGTCGCTGGGCGGATACGCAGCATTACCCGCCGGGATCGGAGCCCTGCTTTTCAAGGTGCCTTTGGTGCTAGCAGAACAAAACGCCGCAGCCTCCGCTGCCAACCGCCTCATGACGAAGTTCGCGAAAGCGGCGGCCGTGCCGCGCGCTGGGACTGGCCTAAAGAACGAGGTTGTTACTGGTAACCCAGTTCGTCAAGCTGTACTTCAAGCAGATGGCGAAGGTCGACTACTTCGAACTGAACTTGGCTGGCCATTAGATGCGCCAGTGATTGTGGTTTTCGGTGGCTCACTTGGATCACGGCGCATCAATGAAGCAGTTTGGGAGGCTGCAAAAATCGGCCATTTACCGCTCATTCACCATGTCGTGGGTCGCCGCGATTGGAGCGCTGTACCCGAAGCCCTGCCTGTCAACGTGATGACCTATGAATACGACGAAGACCTCCCCAAAGCGATGGCAGCCTCAGATTTGGTGGTTTGTCGACCAGGTGGTTCCAGCGTGGCAGAGATTGCGGTCTTAGGGCTGCCAGCCGTGCTCGTTCCTCTGCCCAACGCTCCAAACGACCATCAGAGTCGCAACGCCAGCTTTCTAGTCGAGTCTGGATTGGCGGTGTTGGTACCGGACGAAGAGTTCGATGGAGAACGTTTTCGTCATGAAATCGAACGGATGCTTACGAGATTCCGGAGCGACCGCGATCCTGACATAGCCCGCCGGGAGCGGAGCGTGGGATATCGCGATGCAACGGAAAGGGTTGCAGATCTTGTGACAAAGCATTGCCTCGCACCGCCTGTGGCGGGCGACCCGAAAGATGAGGCACTGTGAAATTAGTTGACTCATCACAAAAACCTCTCAGAGATGGCGCGGCCATACACGTCATAGGTGCCGGCGGAGCCGGTATGAACGCTATTGGCGCGGTGCTGGTGGCCATGGGTCATCCAGTGAGTGGAAGCGACCTGCGCGACTCGACAGGCGTGAATCGGCTCCGGTCGTTAGGGGCAAGAATAGAAATTGGACATAATGCCGCGAACTTGGGTAACTGCGAAATCGTATGTAGATCGACGGCCGTGCCCGATGACAACGTCGAGGTTGTTGCTGCTCTTCAAAGTGGCCGCCCCGTGCTCACTCGAGCTCAGATACTTGCTCAAATCTGCGAGAAAAAACGGACCGTGGCAATCGCGGGCACACATGGCAAAACCACTACATCTTCAATGTTGGCGTTAGCGCTGATGGGATCGGACCTCCACCCTTCATTCATCGTCGGGGGAGATTTGAACGAGATTGGTTCGGGTGCGGTGTGGGATCGCGAAGGTGAACTGTTTGTCGTAGAGGCAGACGAATCAGACGGTACATTCTTGGAGCTTGCGGCCGAAGCGGCCGTGGTGACCAACATTGAGGCCGACCACCTCGACTATTTCGGTTCGTTTGAGGCACTGGTAGCAGCTTTTGAAGTCTTTGTTTCCTCAACAAAGGGGCCGCGCGTGCTATGTGCTGACGATGAGTACTCGGCGAGCGTTGCTAAAACAGCTGGTGACTGCGTCACTTACGGCACTTCAGAAAACGCGCACTACCGCATCGTGAATGTAGAGAATTATCGCTATTCATCGAAGTTCAGGGTGCAAAAAAGAGGCATCGACTTAGGGGAATGTCACCTTCCGGTCCCCGGGATCCACAATGTGCGCAATGCTTGTGCCGCTTTAAGCATCGCAGTTGAACTCGGAGCAGAGCCTCAAGCGGTCATATCGGCGCTGGGAAGATTTGCTGGCGTGGCGAGAAGATTCGAATTCCGCGGCGAACAAAATGGCGTCGTGTACGTAGACGATTATGCGCACCTTCCCACAGAGGTGTCCTCGGTGCTTGAGGCGGTAAAAGCGGGCGAGTGGCGGCGAGTAATCGCAATCTTTCAACCGCACAGGTACAGCCGGACGGCTGAACTTTGGAGAGACTTCGAACATTCCTTCGTCGACGCGGACCACTTGGTGCTCACCGGGGTTTACCCAGCTGGCGAACCAGCCCGTCCAGGAGTAACCGGAGAACTGCTACTTCGCGCGGTACTCGACGCTCACCCCTACGCATCCGTTACCTACCTGCCAGGTCGAGAACAAGTATCTGACTACCTAAGTTCAATACTTCGCCCAGGAGATTTGTGTCTCACAATGGGCGCTGGTGATCTGACCTCGGTCGCAGACGAAGTTCAACAACTGCGTAGACCATTACCGACGTGAACCCAGAAAAAGCACACCAAGCTTCGGTGGAGGAAGCGAAACGCCTCTTAGGCTCGCTTGCCCAAACGAACATAAATCTGGGAACGATGACCACTTATCGCGTAGGTGGAAACGCGGCGTTGTACGTCGAAGCGCAGAGTGAGGACGAGTTGTCTCAGATAGCTGTGACGCAACAGGCCACCGGCCTGCCAGTTCTGATCGTCGGAAAAGGATCGAACCTACTCGTCGCTGAGGCGGGCTTTCCTGGCATTGCCGTAAGCCTCGGGGAACAGTTCGAAGCTAGTGAAATTGATGCGGAACGTGCTGTTGTTCGCGCCGGCGGACCAGTCGCGTTACCAGCGCTCGCTCGAAGGTGTGTCCACGCTGGGCTAACCGGATTTGAATGGGCGGTAGGTGTACCAGGTTCTATAGGCGGGGCAATCCGAATGAACGCCGGAGGACATGGAAGCGATATGAAGGCATGCGTAACCGGGGCCACGATCTTCGACTTCGCAAATTCTTCGACCGAACTCTGGGACAAACCTCGGTTACGTTTTGCATACAGAAAAAGCTCGATAAGTCCGACCCAAATTGTTTTAGAGGCGACTCTCCAGTTAACACACGACCTCACCGGTCGGGCACAAAACATGCTCGGCGAGATCGTTCAATGGCGTCGCGACAACCAACCGGGAGGTCAGAACGCGGGCTCGGTATTCGTTAATCCCGAAACCGAAACTGCAGGAGAGCTTCTTGACCGCCTTGGGTTCAAAGGCTTCCGGATTGGCTCCGCTCAGATTTCCCCAAAGCACGCCAACTTTGTTCAGGTCGATCAGGGGGGATCGTCGGATGATGTAGATGCGGTCATTCGAACGGTCGCAGCGCGAGTGTTCAACGAAGCAGGCATTGAGCTCCGCACAGAAATCCGGCGAGTGGGGTTTGAGGCGTAATTATGCGCGAAGCCAGAAATCGAGACCATCGCCTATCCAGATCCCACCGGATTCTCGCTGCATTGGCACTAGCTATTGCGGTCGTGACGGCGGGATACGTTCTACTGGGAAAATCGCCGCTGCTAGATGTTGAACGAGTGGAGATATACGGGCTCCATCGTGTGACCTTGGCCGAGGTCGAAGAACGTCTTGGATTCCGACGCGGAGACCCCTTGCTCTCGGTCAACTCGGGAGAAGCGGAACAAAACCTAGAAGTTCTTCCTTGGGTACAAGCTGCTGACGTCGAGCGCGAGTGGAACGGTCTCGTCACCGTAGATATCACCGAGCGCCGAGCGATAGCGCTCGCTATGGTCGCCCCCCAAAAGTGGGCTCTCATCGACGCCTCAGGACGTGTACTAACTGAGGGGCTTCTCGTTCCTCCAGATCTACCTCGCCTAAGCGGAGTGCACGCCGCCGGCATACCAGGCAGCTACATGGCAAAGGACAGCTCAGCCTTACTCTCGGTGCTCGGAGCATTATCGACCGACTTATCTGGGTATTTCCGTACCCTTCGCCGAGACTCGCGCGGCGAAATTGTAGGGAACCTACACAGCGGTCAGCAAGTCATATTCGGAGACGAAGACCGACTGGCCGTCAAAGTCATTACGTTGGCGGCAGTGCTAAGCCACCTTGAAGAGCAAAACCGAAAGGACAGATATATAGACGTTTCGATTCCCGAACATACTGAAGTCCGAAACGACGAGTAGGAAAATACCTCCCCTCACTCTTCACGAACCCGAACCGGGGCGGACTTGTATCAGATGAAACTTGCGCTACCTTCAAGGTTGCCTGGTCTGCGCTCAACTGCCAGATGTTTACGAGATACCCAGGAGGCCCAGTGGCCAGTCCTCAGAACTATCAGGCCGTGATCAAAGTTGTCGGCGTTGGCGGCGGCGGCTGTAACGCGGTTAACAGAATGATTGAATCAGGTCTGAAAGGTGTCGAATTTATCGCCGTAAATACAGATGCTCAAGCACTCCTGATGAGCGACGCTGACATCAAACTGGACATAGGGCGCGAATTGACGCGTGGGCTCGGCGCCGGTAGCGACCCCGACATTGGGCGCCAGGCAGCAATAGAACACACCGACGAAATTGCGCAAACCCTTGAGGGCTCAGACATGGTGTTTATTACTGCGGGTGAAGGTGGAGGCACAGGGACCGGCGGCGCTCCTGTTGTTGCGGACATCGCTAGAGAATGCGGGGCCTTAACCATTGCAGTCGTCACTCGACCATTTCTGTTCGAAGGCCGACGTCGCGCTGTCCAGGCGGACGCCGGAATCCAAGAACTCACAGAAAGAGTGGATACCCAAATTGTTGTACCGAACGACCGCCTATTGAGTGTGACGAACGAAAACACCACCATGGTCGACGCATTCCAGATGGCGGATGATGTTCTGCGTGAGGGGGTGCAGGGGATCACGACATTGATAACTACTCCCGGTCTCATCAACACCGACTTTGCTGACGTGAAAATGATCATGTCGGGCGCGGGATCGGCTCTTATGGGGATAGGGCGAGCACATGGAGAAAATCGGGCTGAGAACGCTGCACGTCAGGCTGTATCCAGCCCTTTGCTGGAAGCATCAATTGAAGGTGCGCGCGGGATTTTGCTTAACGTGACAGCATCCAGTGAACTTGGACTCCACGAAGTTCGCGATGCCGCCGATGTGATTCACGATGTCGCTCACCCCGACGCCAACATCATCTTTGGCACGGTCATCGACGACGCTATGGGCGAGGAGATTCGTATCACCGTGATCGCCGCAGGCTTTGACCGGTGGGACGACGGGGCTGCGGGCTCGACATCGCTACCATTCGGCGAGACAGCGGAGATTTTCGACGGAGAAGATAGTGAAGCGACCCATCTCGATGGCGACGATGACGACGAATTCGACGTGCCGTCTTTTTTGAAGTGATCCGAAGGAGGACTACTTCTCACTCTGGAAGATAGCCACATGTTGACCTTTTCCCGCCGAATCAGTAACCAACACTCGGTGCACATCAGGTTCTCTGAACGCAGCGACGGGGACGCCCGCCTGCCAGTATTTCTTTCGAACGAACGATCGAACATGACGTTTCCGTCGCAGACACATGGGGCGGAAGTGTTTACGGTGAGCAGACCTGGCGAAGGAGACGGCCGCGAATGTGACGCGTTGTTGACAACATGTCCCGGTGCGTTGGTCGGGGTTCGCACCGCGGATTGTGTCCCGATCGCTATATACGGGGCCTCGTTTCAGAACACCCCGATAGTGGGTGCTATTCACGCCGGCTGGCGCGGAATTCGCGCTGGCATAATCAACAATGCAGTGCGTCGAATTCGTGCTCAAGGAGCTCACCAACTACGGGCAATCATCGGCCCTCACATAAGTACCGAGCGCTACGAATTTGGCGCTGCTGACCTAGAGAGCCTCGTTGTGGTGATCGGCCACCAGGCTGTTGGATGCACCGAAAGCGGGAATCTGGCCTTAGATCTAGGAGCCGCTGTCCGGAAACAACTTGGGCAAAACTTTGTCGCAGTTGACCACCACGTCTGTCGCTGCACGGCAAGTGACCCACGTTACTGGTCCCACAGAGCGGATCGAGATACGCAACGCACCGCTCTCATCGCAGAAATCAGAACCTCGGCATGAACGGTGAGACCCAACTGAGCTTCGAAGAAGTCGCCGATCGGGCTGGCTTTCTCCGCGAGCGCATCCGATCGTTGGGTGGTGATGAGATCGGAATCGTCGCCGTTACCAAAGGTTTCGGTCCATGGGCGTTACGTGCTGCGTCTGGGTGTGATTTCCAGATGGTTGGGGAAAGTTACGCCCAAGAGTTGGAATCTAAATGGTCACAAATGACAAACGAGGAACGTTGTTCCCTTGACGTGCATTTCATCGGTGGCATGCAAACCAACAAAGTTCGGAAAATCGCAGGCATTGTCGCAGTGTGGCAAACCTTGGACCGCCACTCTTTGATCGACGAGATAGCGAAAAGAGCTCCTGGCTCCTCTGTGATGATTCAACTCAACCTAACTAGTAGCGAAACCCAGGGCGGCTGCCAGCTTTCTGAGGCTGACGGCATCGTTTCCAGGGCGCGAGAGCAAGGACTGAGAGTTATCGGTGCCATGGGAATCGGACCACAAGGAGACAGCCCAATAATTAGAGCGGCCTACCGAAGTCTGATCTCTTTTGCCGAAGACCATGGGTTACGGCATCGGTCTATAGGAATGACCAACGATCTGGAGATCGCAATCGAATCAGGAAGCACAATGGTTCGAATTGGAACTGCTTTGTTTGGTGAACGTCCCGCACGCTGACATCGCGGTACTCTCGGCGACGAGGAGGAGACGTATGGCTTCGATGTGGCGACAGGCGATGCTGTACCTCGGGTTAGGACCCGATGAAACATATGACGAGTTGGCCGAGCTTCAGCATCCAGGTGGTTCGGCACAGTCGACCCCCACAGCTGGAGATCCGGTCACAGTTGTGACGAGCCCTACGTCACCAGCCACTATGCCTGAGACTTCGGTGAGCGAGTCTGTCGGAACTTCAGGAGTAGGAACCACGGGCTCTGTGCGAACTATCCCCATTACCAGTGCGAAACCTCACGTGATTGCCCCGCGGACATTTAACGACGCTCAACAGCTCGCAGACCGTTTCAAAGCGGACCAACCGGTGATCGTCAATCTCCAGACCGCTAATCGAGACCTTGCGAGAAGAATCATCGATTTTGTGAGCGGCCTTTGTTACGCCCTCGGGGGCAAAATGGAGAAGGTCGCTGATCATGTTTATCTACTTGCTCCATCTCACGTGAACCTTGCCGAGGAGGAGCGACAACGCCTCCAAGAGCGCGGTTTGCACTATTAACTCGAGGCCTGTCCGTGATTCAGATCCTGTGCACCCTTTGTGACATTTATGTGCTCGCTATCTTTGGGCGAATCATCTTTAGTTGGATTCCCATCGCCCAGGACAGTCCGGTAGCGATCGTCCGAACACTTCTTGTTCGGGTGACCGAGCCATTAATGGGCCCACTTAGAAGAGCACTGCCTCCACTCCGCATAGGGGGATTCGGGTTAGATCTCTCTCCTATCCTGGTGCTGATTCTGGTCCAATGGGTACTCGCTGGGGTGATCCTTAATTGCGGTTGAGTGTGATGCAGCGACTTACCAGTTTCGGCTTGGCCGCCGTGTTGTTAGTGTCACAACATGAAGTTGACGCCCGTTCTGCTCGAAACTCAGCAATTTCCTGAGCGATTTAGGGGCTATGACCCTGATTCCGTGGATGACTTTCTTGAACGCGTCGCCACAGGGTTGAGCGAACTTCAAGAACGCTTAGACGACTTGGCTGACCGACTGATTGAAGCCGAAGAAAGGGCTTCGAAAACAGGAACTGGAAGTGATATTGAGGTCATAGACGGTCGGCTAAATGCAATTGAGAGCATCAGAGAAGCATTGGCGACCACGCCGCGTTTTGAACCCGACGAACCGAACGGAACGAACATACGGATGGAGCATGGAGCTAAGGAACTACAGAACCATGGATCGGTTGCTGTCGGTGCAAAGAAGATCGAGATTGAACGGATGGCGCAACTGATTACCCTGGCGCGAGACACCGCAGACGACGTGATCGACGACGCTGTTGCCTCCACGCGAGAGCAAATCGCCGATCTTCTTGCAGATGTCCTTGTCGCCTCGTCAACTGACCTGGCAACGCGTGGCGCTGCAGAACGCAAGGCGGATTTAGAAGTGGAGCTACTCGACCTTGAGGCTCGAGTGAGCGCACGCCGCAACGACGCGAATCAACTGTCGGAGTTGATCGAAACCCGAAGACGTGCGTTAGGAGAGATAGCGCGCGACCTTGGCGGCCGAGCTGATGGCCTGGAAATAGATCACCCAGCTTCCTCGAGCGAAGTTGGCGGTTGGGCCACAATCGAGGGTTCTGCCGATGACCAATCTGTGGGCCGGTCCGGCCCACAGCGTATGGCCGAGGCACGATCCGGCACCGAAATCGACGACCCGTTTTTTTCAGCGCTACAAAGCCGGAAGTCACTCGAGGGAGAGTGAGCCCCAATTCACAGCGCAGTGACCTTTACCTGAGGCTCCTCATCTCCTACTATCCACGAAATTTTCGAAGCCAAAACTGCTGCTGTGATAGCGGGCTCGTGGCCTTTGATTGAATCTAAGTTCGCGGGGGACCACGCGACCTCAACCTCAATTCGTTGGGTGACCTCTAGGTCTGCGTCTTTTCTTGCTTGTTGAATTGTTCTAATCAGATCTCGCGCCAGTCCTTCGGCTTCAAGTTCAGGAGTGACGTGGGTGTCAAGAACGACTACTGCATCGTTGGATCGCAAAGCAGCTGTGCTTTGGGGATCAGCGGGGTCGAAAGCGAGTTCATATTCTTCCACTTCCAGTAAGTAACCAGCGATTTCGATTTGACGTTCATCCGTGAGGGACCACTCCCCGCGTTTAGCGGCGTTGAAAACCGTCTGAACATCGGCGCCTAATCGGGGCCCCAGGAGGTTTCCGTTTGGCTTCAGACTGAGAGTAGCGAAGTCACCGACTTCGGCAACCAAAATGACGTCGCGCACGTTGATCTCTTCGGCCAAAAGGTCAGCGACCTCGCGAAGATCACCTGCATCTCTTCCAGCCACAGTGACTTTTGATAGCGGCAACCTGACCCTCAGCCCTGCGTCCTCTCTCAGGTGAAGAGCTGTTGACGCCACTTCTCTGATTTGGTCCATTCTCGACACCAATTGGGGGTCTGCTGGAAGCTCATCAGGGTCCGGCCAAGTGGCCAGATGAACACTTTCTCCACCGGTTAATCCACCATGAATTTCTTCCATGATCATCGGTAGGAAAGGTGCAGCGATTCGCGTGAAGGTGGTGAGAACTGTGTAGAGCGTGTCGTAAGCATCTGGATCGCCCTGCCCCCCGCCCTCGGGTCCCCAAAATCGATCTCGTGAGCGGCGGATGTACCAATTATTGAGAGCGTCGATAAAACTTTGAATTTCGAAGGCGGCCCCAGGAAGGTCGTAAGCATCTAGGGCAACGGTTGTCGCTTCGACTAATGATCTCGCCTTGGCGAGTAGGTAGCGATCGAGTAGATGCGGTGAGTCTGTCCGTTTGACCGCCTTGTGGCCGTCAACGTTGGCGTACAGAGTGAAGAAGGAATACGCGTTCCATAAAGGGATTAGAACTTGACGCGTTACATCGTCGATTCCTGCGTCAGATATGCGCGTATCGCCTCCACGGACAATATTTGTTGACATCAGATACCAACGAAGCGCATCTGAACCCTGAGAATCAAAAATCTCATCGGGTTCGGTGTAATTGCGCAACCGCTTCGACAGCTTGTTGCCGTCCTCGGCCAGCAGAATGCCATGACAAATAACGTTCTGGAATGCAGGACGGTCAAACAGGGCTCCTGCTAGCACGTGCAACGTGTAAAACCAGCCTCGGGTTTGGTTGATGTATTCAACGATGAAGTCCGCTGGGAAATGTTCTTCAAACCAATCTTTGTTTTCGAACGGGTAATGCACTTGAGCGAAGGGCATCGACCCAGATTCAAACCAACAATCGAGCACTTCGGGTACTCGCCTCATAATGCTCTTGCCGGTCGGATCGTCTGGGTTTGGTCGAGTCAATTCATCAATGAAAGGGCGATGTAGGTCTGTGGGGCGAATTCCGAAATCAGCCTCGAGTTCGTCGAGGCTTCCGTACACATCGGTTCGCGGATAATTCGGATCATCACTTACCCACACCGGTAAAGGAGAGCCCCAGAATCGGTTCCTGCTTATCGACCAATCTCGAGCTCCAGCAAGCCATTGCCCAAATCGGCCGTCCCGGACATGGTCGGGAACCCAATTGATCTCTTGATTGATGTCCTGAAGTCGGGAACGAATTTTCGTGACTTCTACGTACCAAGACGAAATAGCACGATAGATAATCGGAGTGTCGGTTCTCCAGCAGTGCGGATAGTTGTGTTCGTACGTATCGTGCCGAAGAATCCTGCCGTCACCTTTGAGGTGCTGGATGATCTGGGGGTTCGCCTCGAACACGTTCTCGCCGGCCCAGTCACCTACGTCTGTCGTGAATCGCCCTTGCTCGTCGACCGGTACAGCGTCACCAATCTCGATCCCGTTTAACTCACAAATGATCTGATCGTCTTCACCAAAGCCGGGCGCCATGTGAACGACCCCCGTACCTTCACTGGTGTCCACAAAATCAGCTTCTAAGACGCGGAACGCATCTTTACGGTCCTCGAAATAATCGAATAGCGGCTTATAGGCGCGGCCAACGAGGTCTGATCCCCGCACAAATCCCAGAACCACGTGACCGTCGAAGTCCTCCGAGTATTTCTCAAGACATTCAGC
>CETJ01040411.1_pt1 | contig 16497 bp, 16 predicted proteins | sample 531341 | NCBI WGS metagenome assembly CETJ01 (sample SAMEA2622677, study PRJEB7988) | marine metagenome | isolation source: saline water (ENVO:00002010), including | reverse complement strand
GACATTTACTGAGCCTGGAAAGTGTCTAGAAAACCTGGGGCGATTCAGTCTAACCGCACAAGCGTTAGGGTCTCAGCAACTCGCAAAATGACAGCCTGATACCAGGCAAAGTGCTCCATGGCGTTTTTATCAACGTCCTCAGAGTGAAGCTTTTCAGCCGCGATCACCCTCGACAGCCTCAGAAATGTTTTGAAATCAGGGCGACCCTTTTTCAGCTGTACCCAGTAGCGCAGCAGCTTCATGCAGGATTCGACACTATCCACACCACCCTCGCGCCCCCAAAGCTGCCCCAGAAATCTGGTTGCTTTCTGCTTCTGCTGCCAACCAGCCATTTTGGCGAGACGATCAAGCGCAGATTGCATAGGACTGCTCCACTCCTGAGCGACATCATCAAATGCAGGTATCAGCTCCTGGAGCGGAATATCATGGGCCATCCCGTCCCGTTCAACCTGTTCCCATAACTCCATCGTTAAATCTGCAACACACCACGCTAGAAGGCGCATCAGGACTGCAAGAGTGTCGACGACGTGCGCACGGTTGAGCATAGGGTCGAGCTCAGCCTCCTTATCAGAGGAGAGCACAGCTAAGCGCGCAATTAGAGCCTCCCGCATTGCTGGACAGCCGAAACGATTCACTGTCGGCGAATGCGCATAGACTTCCCACTGCCTCAACCGGCCAACAACTGGACGAAGCTCAATTGCATTGAGGTGCATCGCCTCCATGACGAAGCCGATCCAAAATTTCTTCGAGACATCCTGAGAGAAAAAATCACTGGCAAACAGTCCAGCCCATTCATTGCCGGGCGGCCAGAGGTAATCCAGATCGAGAAATTCAGAGAGCACACCAGCCACCCCTGCGCTCTGTGCTGCCCGCATTATTCGAATAGAGGCACTACGTCCGAGGCGCGTGCCTGGGCTGCACCAGGCCTTAGACATCGTCTTTGCGACAGGCAAGTATGGTCGTTCTGCCCGCATGGCATCCCAAACCGCCTCGCGAGAGGTATGAAGCAATTTGTATACAGCGCCGAGAGAAGGCAGCAATGCACTGTTTCTAACAACCCTGATAGTTTTCTCACCATCGTCCAGAGATTGAAGGTGCTCATACAGCTCCTCTGGCGACAGGTTTGCAAACAGGCGATCCATGCTGTTTCCCTTTGCCCAAACGGTACAGGTGGCGATTCCAGCCCAGACAGAACTCAACCCGCGCCCGACCGGCTGACCATGGGTTTTGCTGGAATTTTGCAGAAATTTTGCAGGAGCCCAAAATAAAAAAATCCAGTCACCGCTAAGTGACTGGATTTCTAGGGACTTTTGGTCGGGACGGAGTGATTCGAACACTCGACCCCTTGCACCCCATGCAAGTGCGCTACCAGGCTGCGCTACGCCCCGACAATGCCTTCAGCTCTGCTGAAAGCGAATCGAACTATACACTAAGCGACTGAATATGTGAAAGTTTTTATGCTAGGCATTTAATTTTTAAGCACCTGAAGCACATCCTCAAGCTCGGTGATCATCTGCCGAATAAGCTGCTTATATTGGGTCGTATCCTCACGTGCCTCATCACCTGACATCCGCTGGCGGGCCCCACCGATCGTAAAGCCCTGCTCGTAAAGCAACGAGCGAATCTGCCGGATCATCAGCACGTCCTGGCGCTGATAATAGCGTCGATTACCACGACGCTTCACAGGGTTCAACTGGGGAAACTCCTGCTCCCAATAGCGCAACACGTGCGGTTTTACAGCACACAGCTCGCTAACTTCACCAATGGTGAAGTAGCGCTTGCCAGGTATCGTTGGCAGTTCGTCGTTATGACTTGGTTCCAGCATAGGCTTCGACTCTGGCTTTAAGTTTTTGCCCTGGCCGGAATGTCACGACACGACGCGCCGTGATCGGAATTTCCTCACCGGTTTTCGGGTTGCGCCCTGGGCGCTGTCGCTTGTCGCGCAGGTCGAAGTTGCCGAAACCGGACAACTTCACCTGCTCGTTATGCTCGAGCGCCTGTCGGATTTCCTCGAAAAACAGTTCGACCAGCTCCTTGGCCTCGCGCTTATTCAAGCCTAGCTCTTCATATAGACGTTCCGCCATTTCAGCTTTCGTCAGAGCCCCCATACGCTATTTCCTTAACGTGGCGTTGAACCTTTCTTCCAGGGAGGAGAGGATTTGCTGCATAGCACCACTCACCTCATCGTCGTTTAGAGTGCGCGAAGGGTGTCGCCAGGTCAAGCCGACTGCCACACTTTTGCTAAGAGGATCAATACCTTTACCTTGGTACACATCAAATAGCTTGAGGTCCGTCAGGTTCTCGCCTGCCGCGCCGCGAATGCATAGCAACACGTCGTCAGCCGGGATATCCCGCGCCACCAAGATGGCCAGATCACGGCGCACCTCAGGGAAGCGAGACAGTTCACTGAAGCGCGGCAGTCGGCCTTCACTGATCTCGGATACGAGCAGCTCGAACAGATAGACCGGCTGATCGATTCCCAGCGTCGCAGCCAATTCCGGATGAAGACTCCCGATATAACCAACCAAGCGCCCATCCCGCTCGATTCGAGCCGTCTGACCGGGGTGCAGGGCCGGATGTTCAGCAGCGACAAACCCATACGAGACAGCATCGCCGGCAAAACCAAGCAAGGCCTCGACGTCGGCTTTCATGTCATAGAAGTCTGCTGCTGCTCGTTCGTTGCTCCAGGCCTCTGGCAGGCGGCTCCCAGTAATGACGCCCGCCAACATCGACTCCTGCGTCAACGTGTCCAGCTGGCCGACGAAACGCAGCCCGCTTTCGAACAGCCGTATGCGCGTTTGCTGACGATTGAGGTTGTACTGCAGCGCCTTGATCAACCCCGGCCAGAGCGTGGCACGCATCGCCGCCATGTCCGAGGAAATCGGGTTGGCCAGCTGCAGCGGCTCGATACCAGGGCTGAACAGCTCGAACATTTTCGGATCGATAAAGCTGTAGGTGATTGCTTCCTGGTAGCCACGAGCGACTAGCAACCGGCGCAGGGCGGGCAGTCCAGCGAGCGACTCAGGACTGGCCTCCGGCGCGAGACGTGCCTGGGGGTAGCGAACCGGCAAGCGGTCGTAGCCATACAGGCGCCCCAACTCCTCGATCAGATCCACCTCGAGACTGATGTCGAATCGGTGACTGGGCACGCTGATTTCCCAAGAATCTGGACTCAGCTCAACTACCCCAAGACCCAGGGCCGACAACAGAGAGACGACCTGATCGGCCGCCATGCTCAACCCGAGCATCTGCTCGATTCGATCCTTGCGCAGCAGGATTGGGGAAACCGTCGGAAGATCGACCTCACTAGCAGCTTCGATGACAGGGCCTGCGCTGCCACCCACAACCTCCAACAATAGCGCAGTAGCCCGCTCCAGGGCTCGACGTGCCAACTGAGAATCAACCCCGCGCTCGTAACGATGCGACGCATCGGTGTGCAAGCCGTAGGAGCGAGCCCTGCCGGCGAGCGCAATTGTGTCGAAAAAGGCGCTCTCAAGGAACAGATCTTGAGTCGAGGCGCTGACACCGCTGTGCTCACCGCCCATGACACCCGCAATCGCCAGGGCGCGCTGATGGTCAGCGATGACCAGCGTATCGCTCCGTAACGTTACTTCCTGCCCGTCGAGCAATACGATCTTTTCCTGCTCCTCTGCCATCCGCACCCTGATTCCGCCATTGATTTCGGCTAAATCGAAGGCATGCAGCGGCTGGCCGAGCTCGAGCATTACATAGTTGGTGACGTCCACCACCGCGTCAATACTGCGGATATCGGAGCGACGCAACCGCTCGACCATCCACAGTGGCGTAGATCGCGACAGGTCAACGTTACGAATTACGCGCCCGAGATAGCGCGGACAAGCTTTCGGCGCGAGCACCTCTACGGGGCGCACATCATCATGGCTCGGGGGCACGGCAGCGATTTCGACCACAGTTACTGCTGCGTCATACATCGCGCCAACTTCGCGTGCAAGCCCAGCGATTGAGAGGCAATCCCCACGGTTCGGCGTCAGCCCTATCTCGATGCTCGCATCGTCCAGACCGAGATATGATCGCAGATCGCTACCAATCGGAGCGTCGCTAGCTAGCTCCATCAGCCCACTGTCATCGGTACCGATCTGCAATTCGGTTTCCGAGCAGAGCATGCCGTTGGATTCGACGCCACGAAGCTTCGCTTTCTTAATTTTGAAGTCGCCCGGCAGTTGGGCGCCAATCATCGCGAAGGGGACCTTCAGACCAGCGCGAACGTTCGGCGCGCCGCAGACCACCTGCAACACCTCACGTCCATTACTGACCTGGCACACCCGCAACTTGTCTGCATCGGGATGCTGTTCCGCTGTCACCACCTCACCCACGACAACGCCGCTGAACTCGCCGGCAACCGGGACGACTGCATCGACTTCGAGGCCCACCATCGATAGCCGCGCCACCAACTCCTCACGGGAAACCTGCGGATTGACCCACGTACGCAACCACTGCTCACTGAATTTCATCCTGCTCTCCTAATGATTCTTTGACTGGACTCTGAACCTAGCGAAATTGCGCCAGAAACCTCAGGTCGTTATCGAAGAACAGGCGTAAGTCGTTGACGCCATATCGCAACATGGCAAGTCGCTCGGCCCCCATACCGAATGCGAAGCCTTGGTACTTTTCTGGGTCAATACCGGACATGCGCAGCACATTTGGATGCACCATGCCGCAGCCCATCACCTCAAGCCAGCCGGTCTGCTTGCAGACGCGACAACCTTTACCGCTGCACATCACACATTGCATATCCACTTCAGCCGACGGCTCGGTGAAGGGGAAGAACGACGGTCGAAAACGGACGCCCAACGGCTTCTCAAAGAACACCCGCAAAAACTGCTCGATTGTGCCCTTTAGGTCCGCAAAGCTGATGCCCTCATCGACGAGCAAGCCCTCGACCTGGTGGAACATAGGCGAATGAGTGATATCCGAGTCGCATCGGTAGACACGCCCGGGACAGACGATACGAATGGGCGGCTGCTGCGACTCCATTGTGCGGACCTGAACTGGCGAGGTATGGGTACGCAACAGCATGTTGGCGTTGAAGTAAAAAGTGTCATGCATCGCCCGCGCTGGGTGATGGCCAGGGATATTGAGCGCTTCAAAGTTGTGGTAGTCGTCTTCGACCTCCGGCCCCTCGGCAACACTGTAGCCAATATGACTGAAGAACTGTTCGATCCGCTCTAGCGTACGCGTCACCGGATGCAGCCCGCCGGAGACCTCTCCACGGCCGGGTAATGTCACATCGATCCGCTCAGCAGCGAGCTTGGCGCTCAGGGCAGCTTGCTCAAGTCCAGCCTTCTTGGCATTCAACTCATCCTGAACACGGCTCTTCGCTGCGTTGATGAGCGCACCGGCCTTTGGGCGCTCTTCCGCAGACAATTTACCCAGGGTCTGCATGACCTGAGTCAGCTCGCCTTTCTTGCCGAGATACTGAACCCGGATCTGCTCCAGGGCGGTGATGTCTTGACTATGTTGCACAGCCTCAAGCGCTTGCGAGACCAGTGCATCCAGGTTTTCCATGTACAACCTCCAGAGGTTCTTGCAGAACCGCACCAGACGATCAGCACTCAGGCTTTACGCGAGGTGCATTTTTGCAAATGCCCCTTCAGATACGAAATAGGGGAAGAGCACAAGGCTCTTCCCCTATCGGTGACGCTACGAATCCGAAGATTCGATTGTCGATGGGCTTAGGCCAGAGAAGCTTTAGCTTTTTCGACAATGGCAGCAAAAGCTGCTTTTTCGTTCACTGCCAACTCGGCCAGAACCTTACGGTCGATCTCGATAGCCGCTTTTTTCAGGCCAGCAATGAAACGGCTGTAGGACAGACCGTTTACACGAGCACCGGCGTTGATACGAGCGATCCAAAGAGCGCGGAACTGACGCTTCCGCTGACGACGGTCACGGTAGGCATATTGGCCAGCCTTGATCACCGCCTGCTTGGCAACACGGAACACACGCGAACGAGCGCCGTAGTAGCCTTTGGCGAGTTTCAGAATTTTCTTGTGACGGCGACGAGCGACGACGCCACGCTTAACACGAGCCATGAGTTATTCCTCTGAGTCTTGACCGAATTAACGAACGCGCAGCATGCGCTCTACTTTTGCGTTGTCAGACGGGTGCATCAGAGATGTACCACGTAGCTGACGCTTACGCTTAGTAGACATTTTGGTCAGGATGTGGCTCTTGAAAGCGTGCTTGTGCTTATAGCCATTCGCCGTCTTTTTGAAGCGCTTCGCAGCGCCACTTTTAGTCTTCATCTTTGGCATGTTCGGTACTCCACAGTGTGGGTGATTTCAAATAACCGCAAGGCCTGCCAGTGCCCTGGTGGTTACTTCTTCTTCTTGGGAGCGATGACCATGATCAGCTGGCGTCCTTCCATCTTTGGATGCTGTTCGACCGAACCGTATTCAGCTAGGTCACCTTCGACCCGCTTCAACAATTCCATCCCCAGCTCCTGATGCGCCATCTCACGACCGCGGAATCTCAACGAAACCTTGGCCCTGTCCCCGTCACTCAGGAAACGTACCAGGTTGCGTAGCTTGACCTGGTAGTCGCCCTCTTCCGTCCCTGGACGAAACTTTACTTCTTTAACTTGGATCTGCTTCTGGTTCTTCTTCGCTGCAGCGACCTGCTTCTTCTTTTCAAAGAGGTGCTTGCCGTAATCCATGATCCGGCATACAGGAGGAACGGCATCGGCAGAAATTTCCACCAGATCCAATTTGGCTTCTTCAGCTATACGAAGCGCTTCATCAATCGAGACGATGCCAACCTGCTCGCCATCAGCACCAATCAAACGGACCTCACGAGCCGAGATATTCTCGTTGATCGGGGCCTTGGGTGCAGCTCGTTTATCCTGTCTCATTTCACGCTTAATAGTCATTACTCCAATTCTTGGCGACCACGCCGGGAAACCGCTTGTGCCAGCAACTGCGTGAAGTCATCCAAGGGCATGGAGCCCAGATCAACGCCTTCACGGGTGCGCACAGCAACGGCTCGTGTCTCTACTTCCCTGTCTCCAATAACCAAGAGATAGGGAACCTTGAGCAAGGTATGCTCGCGGATTTTAAAGCCGATCTTTTCGTTTCTCAAGTCAGACTTGGCACGGAAGCCGCTTTGACTGAGTGTTTTCTCCACTTCAAGAGCGAAATCCGCCTGCTTGTCAGTGATATTCATCACCACAGCTTGCGTCGGAGCCAACCAGGCCGGGAAAGCACCCTCATAGTGCTCGATCAAGATACCGATAAAGCGCTCAAACGACCCTAGAATCGCGCGATGCAGCATGATCGGCGTTTTTCGGCCGTTATCCTCCGCGACATAGCTCGCATCGAGACGCTGGGGCATGTTCGGATCGTACTGCAAGGTGCCGCACTGCCAGGAACGCCCTAGGCAGTCGAGCAACGTAAACTCGATCTTCGGGCCGTAGAACGCCCCCTCACCCGGCAAATACTCCCAAGGCAAACCGGCTGCGTCCAGCGCACCCGCCAACGCAGCTTCGGCGCGATCCCAGAACGCATCGTCTCCGACACGCTTCTCAGGGCGCGTTGACAGCTTTAGCTTGATATCACTGAAGCCGAAATCAGCATAGACCTGCATGGTCAGCTTGATGAAATCAGCTGCCTCGGCACTGACCTGCTCTTCAGTACAGAAGATGTGCGCGTCATCCTGAGTAAAACCACGAACGCGCATGATCCCGTGCAGCGCACCGGAGGGCTCATTGCGATGGCAGGAGCCAAACTCAGCAAGACGCAGCGGCAACTCACGGTAACTCTTGAGCCCCTGATTGAACACCTGAACGTGGCAGGGGCAGTTCATCGGCTTGATCGCGTAATCGCGGCTTTCCGACTCAGTGGTAAACATGTTTTCAGCGTAGTTGCCCCAGTGCCCGGACCTCTCCCACAGGCTGCGATCCACAACTTGCGGTGTTTTGATCTCCTGGTAGCCGTTCACACGCTGCACGCCGCGCATGTACTGCTCGAGCACTTGATAGATGGTCCAGCCATTCGGGTGCCAAAACACCATGCCCGGGGCCTCTTCCTGCGTATGGAAGAGATCAAGACGTTTGCCAATCTTGCGATGATCCCGCTTTTCAGCCTCTTCAATGCGCTGAATGTAGGCCGCTAGCTGCTTCTTGTCCGCCCATGCAGTGCCATAAACGCGCTGGAGCTGTTCGTTCTTCGCATCGCCACGCCAATAGGCGCCGGACAGCTTGGTCAACTTGAATGATTTGAGGAAACGGGTGTTAGGCACATGAGGACCACGACACATGTCGACGTATTCTTCGTGGTAATACAAACCCATTGCCTGCTCGTCGGGCATGTCCTCTACCAGGCGCAGCTTGTAGTCCTCGCCGCGCGACTGGAAAACATTGATCACTTCTTCACGCGGCGTAACCTTCTTGATTACGTCGTAGTCAGTGTCGATCAGCTCCTTCATACGCTGCTCGATTGCAGCCATGTCGTCCGGCGTAAACGGCCGTTCGAAAGCGATATCGTAATAGAAGCCCTCGGCGATGACCGGGCCGATTACCATCTTCGCAGCAGGATAGAGTTGCTTGACTGCATGCCCAACCAGATGTGCGCATGAGTGACGAATGATCTCCAGCCCCTCGTCATCCTTCGGAGTGATGATCTGCAGGCTCGCATCGCGCTCAATCAGATCACAAGCATCGACCAATCGACCGTCCACCTTGCCCGCCAGGGTGGCCTTGGCGAGACCTGCACCAATTGACTGAGCGACCTCAGCGACGGAAACGGGATGATCGAATGAGCGCTGACTACCGTCAGGAAGAGTAATGATGGGCATGGCGCCTCCTCTCCTAGTGGTGACCCCTACCAAAGGCCACGTGGGTTGGGATGAGCCAGGAAAGCGATCCGTCGAATAACCTGCCGCACAGTGGCAGGAGCCTAAGCTGATCGAGGCGGATCGAAGTCACTGGAGATATACGGAGCACGGATGCTTTCAGAAAGCCGCCGCACTGACAAGCAAGGCATAAAAAAAGGGTCGCAATCGCGACCCTTCTCGGAATTGGTAGGCACAATTGGATTCGAACCAACGACCCCCACCATGTCAAGGTGGTGCTCTAACCAACTGAGCTATGTGCCTCCGATGGACGCGCATTCTAGAGATTCGCCCGGGAGAGTCAAGCGCTTTTTTTCGCTAAGCTACTGATATCCGTAATTTTTGAATAAGCGGGCAGTAGGCTGCCGCTGCTATGGCGTTCTGCTGCGCTCTCGCGATAGCATCGACGTAAATTATTTTAAACGGGACAGCCAGTATGTCGCACACACCTTACCCCGCTTCCTACTACGCTGCCTCGGCAAACCCAATACCTGCTCGCGACCACCTGAGCGGCGATATCGAGACCGACGTCTGCGTGATCGGCGCCGGTTATACCGGACTGTCGACTGCGTTATTCCTTCTTGAGCATGGATTTCGGGTTGTCGTGCTCGAGGCCGCCAAGGTTGGTTTTGGGGCGTCGGGACGCAATGGCGGCCAGATCGTTAATAGTTACAGTCGTGATATTGATACCGTCGAGCGCAGCGCCGGCTCGGAAGCTGCTCGGTTGATCGGAGCCATGGCGTTCGAGGGTGGGCACATCATCCGCGAGCGGGTGGCGCGTTATGGCATCGACTGCGACTTGAAAAGCGGAGGCGTGTTTGCCGCTTTCAATGCCAAGCAGATGCACCACCTCGAATCACAGAAAACGCTATGGGAGCGTTACGACTATGATCAACTCGAGATGCTTGACCATGACAGGATCAGAAACGTTGTAGCGTGCGAGCGATACACTGGCGGGATGCTGGACCACGGCGGTGGCCACATCCACCCGCTCAACCTTGCACTAGGTGAAGCTGCGGCCGTCGAATCGCTCGGCGGGGTGATCTACGAACAATCCCCCGCTGTTCGCATTGATCGAGGAAGCAGTCCGCGGATCCATACGCAGCACGGCCAGGTATCCGCGAAGTTCGTTGTCGTTGCGGGAAATGCCTATCTTGGAGGACTGGTCCCGGAACTGGCAGCCAAATCCATGCCCTGCGGCACTCAGGTTATTGCTACAGAGCCACTCGAATCTGAGCTAGCTGCAACCCTGCTCCCCCAAGACTACTGCGTGGAAGACTGCAACTACCTGCTTGACTACTTTCGCCTGTCTGCGGATAAGCGATTGATCTATGGCGGCGGAGTGGTCTACGGCGCTCGCGACCCGGCCGATATCGATTCGATAGTCCGACCGAAAATGCTCAAGACTTTCCCACAACTGCGAGACGTCAAGACAGAGTTCGCATGGACAGGCAACTTCTTGATGACGCTGTCGCGCCTGCCGCAGGTCGGCCGGCTTGGAGACAACATCTACTATTCCCAAGGTTGCAGCGGACACGGTGTGACCTACACCCATGTAGCAGGAAAAGTTATAGCCGAAGCGCTACGAGGACAGGCCGAGCGCTTTGATGCCTTTGCCAGCTTGCCGCATTACCCCTTTCCTGGTGGTCAGACATTCAGCGCGCCATTGAGCGCTCTCGGCGCCCTCTATTACAGCCTGCGCGACAGAATGGGCTTTTGAGGCTTCATCGCACAGGACATGCGGGCGGCGCTTCACAGGCGCCGCGCTCTTTGGACCCCGGGGGCAACGCCACCCGGAATCGTGCATCCTTCGGTGCCAATCGAACCGCACAAGCGCGGGCTGCAGATGCATGCACAGGGCATCCCCGCTCCGCCAATACATGCGAAAGATTAAACCAGCCAGGTGCGAATGAATTGTCCAGCTGCACACTGGTTCGCAGGGCTAGCTCCGCTGCGTCCTCCTCGCCTACCGCATACCGAGCGTTCGCCAGCACAAACCAAGACAAGCCCGTGGACCACCGTTGCGCAGCCGTTTCGTAAGCGGCGCGAGCTGCACCAACATGCCCCGTCTGCTCTAGGTCATTTGCAGCCTTTAGCCATACAGTTTCCTGAGCAGTACGTGGCAACTGGCCAGGCGGGACGGTCACCACGGCCCATCGACTGCCCTTAGCCCAGCTTCTCTCGAACTGGCTAAAACTTCCGGTCCAGCGCCGTGTAGTCCCAGAGCGCAGCACAATGGTCTGCGCGGCCAGGTCATACCCCACCACAACCGCGAAATGCCACTGAGGCCAGCGATCAAAAGCGAGATTCTGCAGCACCAGAACGGGATTTCCCGCTGCGACTTCCGTCAGCACCGCTTGCAGTTGTGACTCCAGTGGGTAGACCAGCAACTCGTGAGATCTAGCAGCCGCAACCATTTCGACCTGCAGACTACCTTTGCGTTGCGGAAGATAAACCCGTTCCACAAGCTGTTGCGGCTCAGTAGCGACCCCACGCTGGGTAAGCATAGTGGCAAGCGCCGCCGGCCCGCATTGATAGTCTTCCTGCGGGAAGAATGGCACTTCATCCAGTTCAACCCGCTCAGGAAGTCCTGAAGCTCCAACCGGGACGATTGGCGTTCGCGCACACGCCCCGAGGAGGATTACCGCAAACAGCAGTATCAATCTCGCCATCAACGGTTGATACAGTTGACGAAGTTGAAGATGTTGGTGGCACAGAGCAGATCGGTCACTATGAAGATGACGAGAAACAGCACGATGATCCCAACGACTCCAGCACCGGCCGGCGCTTGATCCAACTGTTGATTGAATTGCGCAAGTTCTGCTGGTGTCAGGCTGTTGATGCGTTGTTCGACCTGATCTTGCTCAACGCCCATCGACACCAGTTTCTTCTGAACATCTTCGTTCTCAAGCATTGTCAGCAATTGCTGGCGATCCACCTGCTGCTGTTGTTCGGCAATTACTTCTGGGCTACCAATCATCGTCGCCTGGGCCAGTGGTATCTGAGCGAACAGCATGAAATGCATCGCTGCCAAGAGAGTGGCTACACGCTTCATCACGGATGAATTAAACATGGCGCAGTTCCTTTTTTATTTGGCGGCCCAGTGCGGTGCGCAATGTGCCCTCAACGGTAAGACGGGGCAGCTGTTCCGCCAGTTCCCTTGTCCGCTATGGTTAGCCATCAGCAGACTCAACATGCCGACCCAGATCGATTTTAACGATCAAACAGAAGGAGAACGCGTATGAACCTCGTCCGACCTGCCGCATTGATAGCATGCTGCAGCATCCTGATTGGCTGTCAGCCATCGCCCAGCACAGCGCAGGCAACTGGAGGCAGCGCGAGTCAATGCGACGCTTCTTTAGTTCAGACATTTTTTGGGGAGCAGGCGAGCCCGGAGCTACTCGATCAGGCGCGCCGAAAAAGCAAAGCCGCGACGGCTCGTATTGTTCGACCCGGAGAGGTAGTTACGCTGGAATACAACGCGCATCGGCTAACGCTGACGACAGACGAGTCGCTGAAAATTCAACGAATCAGCTGTGGTTGAGCAAAACCATCTTTCGCAGCCAAGAGCCCATAGAGCCGTTCGGATTCCTGCATAAAAACGATACGGACGGCAGCAGGCAGACCAGCCGTCATGCCTGCCGATCGCCGCGCTCAATGCGCCATTGCCCTCGTCCGCAAGCTGGTTGCGGAAAACGATTTCGGTGGGGCTAACAGGAAGTACAGGTCGTACTTCTTGATGATCATCTGAGCCAGCAACGGGGCAGCAAGCCCGACCAACGTTCCGACAATCAAGTGTACAGCGATGGAATCAATACCCATGAAGCTGGCGAGGATAACCCTAATGCCGCTTCCCGCGAGAATATGCATCAGGTAAATCGTCATTGATGAGGCGCCGATAAACAGCAGCCAGGCCATGCGAAGCCGACCGAGCCACATTGATAGGGCTACCACAAACAAGATCGAAACAGTCGCGAGCGAGAGCACGGGCCATCCACCCACCTCCCAGCTCAAGCCGAACGTCACGTGAAAGAGGTATTGTCCGGCGACAAACAACGCGCCGAGCAACAAAGTGAGCGGGACATGTCTGGCGAGAAAGTACGCCTTGATCTCGTTGAACCAAATACCGAGCGCAAAGAACACGGCATTACCAAAGATAAATTTGCCGACACTGCCGACAGCCAGATCTCGACTGAGCACGTAAAGCACACCGAAAACCAGAAACAGCGGTAAAAAGTAGCGACGGTCAGCCCTGGCATAGACCAAGGAGCAGACAACGAAAACCAGAAACAGCGCATACAGAAACCAGAACTGCGCCCGTGGCGACCACAGCAGTGAAAATACCTGCCCTAACGTGACATCACCATTCGTGTAGCTCGACAACACCACCTCTATCAGCCCCTGCAGAAGTGACCAAACGATAAAGGGATAGATGATGGTGTCTACTTTGTTGATGATCAGACCGGCCTTACCGCGCTTTACGAGCGAGTCGTAAAAAAACAATCCCGACAGGAAGAAGAAGAGAGGCATGTGGAAGCTGTAGATGACACTGTCTACCAGCAGGTACTCATCCTGATCCATCGGCAATCCCGCGTTGAAGACCCCACGCGCGACATGCCCATATACGACAAGAATGATCCCAATGGCTTTGGCATAATCGACCCAGGCGTTTCTCTCCTGCATCCTATTTCTCCTTAGTTATGGGCAAGATCAGACACATCACAGCCAGATTTGCGAAGACGGGAAAAGTAGACAGTGAAAAACCCAATCAGTTTGTCCATCGCGCCGAGCCGACCACATTGACCGACGTAATGCACCAGCTAGGCGTGGCCTCTGACTGGTTACCAGTCTGCCCTGGCCAAAGCAAACCAGGGCTCCAGGGTACGGCATCGCTGGATGAGCAAGGACCGCAGGAACACTCCAACGAATTTCATGCCTTGCCTGCACTGACCGAAGGCATGAAACCATTCACTGCCTGCCCGCTGGCAAGTGCAACGCAACAGAACGGCGCAGGACTGACAAAAAATAATTCGTCCTGGCTTTCAATTATTCGACAGAGTGTTCCGGCGTATAGACCGGCTTATAGAGGAGTACTTGATGGCTCAGAGCTGGCTGGCGAATTGTTCGATCCTGCTACTGGCGGGCGGGCGCGGACAACGCATGGGCGGACGGGATAAGGGACTCGTGGAGTGGCATGGCAAGCCGCTTGTAGCGTGGCCGCAGAGTATCGCGCGCCCCCTTACGGATGACCTCCTGATCTCGTGCAATCGCAACCAGACACAATACGCAGCGTTTGCCGACCGACTGGTTGGTGACGACGTCGCGGATTTTCAGGGGCCACTTGCAGGAATACGAGCGGGCCTCGCAGCAGCCAGGCATCCGTGGCTCATGGTGCTGCCCTGCGACGCACCTCTGGTCGACGAAGCACTGCTTATACAACTGTACACTACGGCAAAGCTAGAGCCTGAGACGCCGCTGATGGCCCGACGAGGCGCCCAATGGGAGCCCTTGTTCTGCATCATACCGGTCTGTCTAGCCCCCGCCATCGAGCACGCTTGGCAGAAGGGGGAGCGAAGTAACCTAAAGATTTTGCTGACCTTGCAAGCGCGAGCACTTGATCTCGATGTAGACGATTCGCGCCTGGCCAATCTGAACTCACCCGAGCTGCTTTTGAAGCAGGCGCCTTCGGCGGGAACTTAGCCTCATAGGCTGCCGTCACAGACCCAACTACAGAGGAGAATTATGATGCGCGCAGTCACCGGTTCCGCACTGGCAGTTCTAGTTGGGATGGCACTCCTAACCGGCTGCTCAAGCCCTAGTGTCATTACGCTCAACGACGGTCGCGAAATTCAAACACTGGACCAGCCTGAATATGATGACGAGTCAGGCTTCTACGAGTTTGAAGGAATCGACGGCAAACCGGGCAGAGTAAACAAGGATCAGGTTCGCACCGTTCAAGAGCTCTAGCTCTTTTCTTTTCCACGCCAAGCTCGTGTTTGGCCTTAGAAAAAAGCCTTTGCTAAACGCTTGTGAAGCAAAACTTTTTCTGTAAAATGCGCGCCATCTTCGGAGCGTAGCGCAGCTTGGTAGCGCGTCTCGTTCGGGACGAGAAGGTCGCTGGTTCGAATCCAGTCGCTCCGACCAAAATCCCGCACAGGCTTATTTAGCCTAAAAAAACCGGCCCTTGAGCCGGTTTTATTGTTTTTAGATGTGGACAGAAGCTTAACTGTGAACCCACCTAAATCAACTGCCTAACATGGCCTCTGGCGACCAACGTTCACTTCAGCTCACGTTGCTGAACCGCTGATATCCTAGCGTCGCAAGAACCAGACTACCTGCTCAACCTCGAACGGCCAATCCAGTTCGGCGCCCGTGTCGACACGACGTAGCACCGGTATACGAAGGCCATAATCGTCTACCCAGTCCGAGCGCTCCGCGATATCTAGCAGCTCTACCAGCAACCCATTCTCCACGAGCGGTAGTACTACCGCCTCGGCCTGCTCACACAAGTGGCAGCCCAGCGTTCCGAACAATTGGCATTCCGGCAGATGCATAGTCAAGCGCTCAACCTAAAGGGCATGCCAATTCTAGCAGGCCGATCACGGTGCGGCAGCAGCCCGTAAACATCTCGTTCTTTTGGACTACTCCGAATAAAAAATGTGACCTTGAGCCCACTCAAACGAGGGTTTGATTTTGCGAATCGACGCGCCGCTGGCAAACGGCTAGGATGCTGCAGCCCAAGCGGCCGGAGAGTCACAGGGTTGGAGGCTGAGGTACGTAACGGAAGTCGCGCTCAGGCCACGTTAAGTTGGTCGAATACAACTTCCCGAAGAGTCGACCAAGGCCCCGAGCTTAAGCCTCAAAGACTAAGGTCTAAGGGCTCAAATACTGAGGTAGTGTTTTATTACACGGCGCCAAAGAGCGACTTCAGAGCATCATCCAACGAGGAGAAATAAGAAATGCTCAAGACCCCAATCGCCCGGGGCGTGGCCCTTGCCACTCTGGGAGCAACACTGGCTATTCCAACTATGGCTCAAGCAGCCTTCGTCGAAGACGCCAAAGCTGGTTTGGAACTGCGGAACTTCTATATGAATTCGGACAATCGTTCCGTTCCATCCTCGTCTCAGTCGAAGAGCGAAGAATGGGCGCAAGGTTTTCTGCTAAGAGCAGAGTCCGGCTATACAGAAGGTACGGTCGGTTTCGGCGTAGATGCTCTAGGCCTCCTCGGGGTGAAGTTGGATTCTGGACGTGGGCGTACTGGGACGGGGCTACTGCCTACGGACAACGACGGTTCAGCCCCGAATGAATATTCTGAGCTTGGCCTAACAGCTAAGGCGAAGATCTCAAACTCCATACTGAAAGTAGGCACACTCGAGCCGAAGAACATGGCAGTCGCACGAAGCGACTCTCGCTTGCTGCCACAAACTTTCAAGGGCGGACAATTAGTCTCTAACGAGATCAAAGGGCTGACGCTTGATCTTGGCTATCTGACCGAAGTAAACGAGCGCAACGACTCCCATTACGACGACCTGAAAGCGCAGCTGAGGGGCGGTACAACTGCCAATGAAATTGACAATTTCATCTTTGCAGGCGCTAGCTACAAGCTTCTGGATAACTTGACCGGTAGCTACTACT
>CETJ01096967.1_pt1 | contig 16526 bp, 17 predicted proteins | sample 531341 | NCBI WGS metagenome assembly CETJ01 (sample SAMEA2622677, study PRJEB7988) | marine metagenome | isolation source: saline water (ENVO:00002010), including | reverse complement strand
ACGCCCGCTACGGCGTGCAGACCCAGACCAAGCGCCACAGCTTCATCACCTCGCTGCTGGGCATCAAGCATATCGTTGTGGCCATCAACAAGATGGACCTGATGGACTTCGACCAGTCCGTATTCGAGCGCATCAAGGCCGATTACCTGGCCTTTGCTGAGCGTATCGAGCTCAAGCCGTCGTCGCTGCACTTCGTGCCGATGTCCGCGCTCAAGGGCGACAACGTGGTCAACCGTTCCGAGCGCGCGCCCTGGTATGAAGGGCAGTCGCTGATGGAAATTCTCGAAAGCGTCGAGATCGCGGGCGACCGCAACTTCGAGGACCTGCGCTTCCCGGTGCAGTATGTCAATCGTCCCAACCTCAACTTCCGTGGTTTCGCTGGCACATTGGCCAGCGGCATCGTGCGCAAGGGTGACGAGGTGGTGGTATTGCCGTCCGGCAAGCGCAGCACCGTCAAATCCATCGTCACCTTTGACGGCGAGCTGGAGCAGGCGACCCCGGGCGAAGCCATCACGCTGACGCTTGAAGACGAGATCGATGTGTCGCGCGGCGACATGCTCGTGCACGCCGACAACCAACCGCGCATCACTGACAGCTTCGACGCCATGCTGGTGTGGATGGCTGAAGAACCCATGCTGCCCGGCAAGAAATACGACATCAAGCGTGCCACCAGCTACGTGCCAGGTTCGATTGCCAGCATCACCCATCGGGTGGATGTGAACACGCTGGAGCATGGCCCGGCCAGTAGCCTGCAGCTGAACGAGATCGGGCGGGTCAAGGTCAGCCTCGACGCGCCGATCGCGCTGGACGGGTATGCGAGGAACCCCGCTACCGGCTCGTTTATCATCATTGACCGCCTCACCAACGGTACTGTCGGTGCGGGCATGATCATTGCCGACCCGGTCGCCCACGGCTCATTCGGACACCACGGTGCGCTGGCTCATGTCTCCACTGAAGAGCGTGCAAGCCGTTTCGGTCAGCAGCCGGCAACCGTGCTGTTCACCGGCTTGTCCGGTGCCGGCAAGAGCACCCTGGCCTATGCGGTCGAACGCAAGCTGTTCGACATGGGCCGCGCCGTGTATGTGCTGGATGGGCAGAACCTGCGCCACGACCTGAACAAAGGTCTTCCGCAGGACCGTGCGGGCCGTACCGAAAACTGGCGCCGTGCCGCCCACGTGGCGCGTCAGTTCAACGAGGCCGGTCTGCTGACCCTTGCTGCGTTTGTCGCTCCGGATGCAGAAGGGCGTGAGCAGGCCAAGGCGCTGATCGGCAGCGACCGGGCTATCACCGTGTATGTTCAGGCATCCCCCCAGGCTTGCCAGCAGCGCGATCCGCAGGGGTTGTATGCGGCTGGCGGTGACAACATCCCAGGCGAGTCCTTCCCTTATGACGTGCCGGTGAACGCTGATCTGGTGATCGACACGGAGTCGCTTACGGTCGAAGAGAGCGCCAAGCAGGTGATCGATCTGATGCGCAAGCGCGGCGCTATCTGATCAATGAGATGAGGCGTTATGCCCTGGGCAGCCAGGGCGTTCAGGCTGATGATCAACCCCGTCCATGTGGAGGGGTTTCTTTTTTTGAGGCAACCGCATTGCTGGACAGTGAGTCGCGGGTTCGATCTGCGGGAGTTGCGACCCATCCGCGGCTTTACTGCACCACGTATTTCAAAATCTCCACGACCTTTTCGGTGGTGGTGGCCCAAGCCAAGGCTGCCGCATCGACTTCCTTCAGTGGGTGCACGATGACCTCGTCGTGCAGCGTGACATAAGGCTTGCCCAGCGCCGCGCAGTAACCGGCATCAAACGCCGCGTTCCACTGCTTGTACTTGTCGCCGAAACGCACCACCACGAGGTCCGCTTGCTGGATCAATGTCTTGGTGCGGATTGCATTGACCTTGGACGACTTGTGGTCGCGCCAGAACGCATTCGGCTCGGCGCCGAGGCAATCGCCGGCGGCATCGCTTGCTTCATGATCGGTTACGGCTGAAGTAAATAGCACATCCAATCCGGCTGCAGTGGCGCCACGCTTGATCTCGTCGCGCCAGTCGGTGTGAATTTCGCCGGACAGGTAAACGGTAAAGCTCATGAATCCTCCTGAGGTTTGGGTCGTGCTGGGCTTGGCAAAGAGGCTGGATGCTAGCTCGGTAGATGCCTCAAGGCCAGCCATTGGCCGAAGCTCATGGGGCGATCATGCTTTGTAATAGCGTGCTGTTGCGGCGAATATAGCTCTAGGTCGGCGCAACCAGATGCATTCCGCAAAAAGGCTCGTTGAGCGATTAAGCCTCGGAAGCCTCGGCGAGAATGCGGAAGAACACAGTCTCTAGTGATACGGCAGGCTTCACGGTCAGCAGGTGGCCGCCGGTGTTGCCCAGCTGCGCGATGGCGGCCGGCAACTCGCTTTGTGCAAGCTCGCACTCGAACTCGCCTGGACGAAGCGCGATGCACGCTGGCGTTAGCGACTGATCCGCCTGATAACGCAGAATAAAACAGTCAGCGCGTTCGGCAGCCAGTTCGCGCGGTGAGCGTACGGTGACCAGTTGGCCCTTGTTGATAAAGCCGAAACGGTCGGCAATGCGTTCCACATCATGCAGCACGTGAGAGGTGAAGAAGATTGCGCCACCCTGTTTCTTGTATTCATTGAGAATCTCAACCACATCCTTGCGGCCCACCGGGTCGAGGCCGGACAGCGGCTCGTCGAGGATAAGCAGACGTGGCTCGACAGCCATGGCGTGAGCCAGTGCGACCCGTTGTGCGTTGCCTTTGGAGAGTTCGCGCATCCGCCGCTTGCCCGTGCCGTTCACGGAGAATCGCTCCAGCCACTGCAAGCACCAGGCATCCGCATCGCTGCGTTTGATGCCATACATGGACAGGCCCATGCGCAGGATTTCCAGGGGTGTGAACTGGTCGTACAGCGCCGGCGCTTCCGGCACATAGGCCATGCCTCGACGGGCTTCGGCCCGGCGCGCATCGGTACCGTACAACGTCACCTGGCCCTGGTAGTCATTAATGATGTCCAGCATGATCTTGATAGTGGTGGACTTGCCAGCTCCGTTGGGGCCGACAAAGCCGAACACCTCGCCTTCGGACAGGCTGAAGCTGACATCCCGTACAGCCTGAACCTGCTTACCCTTGGCTCGGTAGGTATGGCTGACACCCTTAAACTCTACAGCTGCGCTCAAGGTTGTTCCTCCAGTCCGGCAATCTTCAGTTTTTTTAGTTCGATGCGCCCGTCACGCAGCTCATAGCCGAGGCGCAACGGGTCGGCTGGCAGGCTATCGATCAGGCGCCGCTCGACCAGCTGCTCAAGTGCTATAAGCGGACCATGTTCGCCTTCATAGCGGCGCTGCGCATCGCGCAGTGCGATCAAGCCTTGAAGGCGGATGACGCGCTTGTCGAGCATGTCCCGCAGTTTAGGGTCGGAGGCGCTGTCACGCTGCTGAATCAGGTAGTTGAGCGCCAGTCGCTCATCGGTGAACTGTTCGGCGCGCAGCATGACCGCCAGCTTGCGAATGGCGGCGGCGTTCTGCGTGGAGCGTTTTGCGCCGATCTCCAGCACGCGAGCGGCTTCGGCGTTGTTGTGCTGGAAGAACGATAGGTTGATGCCATAAAAGAAGGGCGGGAATTCGTCCCAAAACCGGCATTCAACCGCCGCACGTAGCACGTCGTTGCCTTCTTCTACCGCGCCGCCCCAGGTCAGTAGCCCGTTTGCTAGGTAGTAGTTGTCTTCGTGGCAGGGGTTAAGCCGGGCGACTTCACGCTGAGCACGAACCAGGTAGCTGGTATCAACTCCGCGGTCATCCATGCCGGTGGCGGCTAGGCGCATGGTTTCGAAATCGGCAGCAAGGAAGCGATCACCGCCGTGCAGCGCGACCAGCAGGGGCGCAGGAATCACCACGCGGTCCGTGAATACCTGTGGCGTAAGCTCCACGGGTTGCTGGGCGCGCCACGCAGCGATTCCGGCGAAGAGGGCAAAACTAAACGCCGCGAACGATAGCGAGCGGAGCGTGCCCATTTCAGGAGAAACGCTTGCGTTGCAGCGCCCAAACCGCCAGCGCCAGCACGCCGAGAGTATAGCTCAGGCTCGACAGCACCAGCCAAGGCCAGTCGAGAGGCAGCAAATCCATCTGGCCATAGAGGGTAATGGCGCGCACATCCATTGCCCCGAGGTCGGGTAGTAGGTAGCTCAGGAGACTGACGCCGGAACGATAACTTTGGGCATCGCTCACTACCGTTACGTTTCGGGTCAGCAGTTCAACAATAGCACCAAACGAACGAGCAATGAGCATAAAGCCAAAGGTACCGATCAATACAAAGCTGGGCGTAGACGCAACCACCGCAAGTAAGGTGGCGACAGCGGTTAGTAGCAGCAAATCTAGGCCGGTGAATGCGATGGTGATTAGGAAATGGGAGCCCAGCGCAACCAGCGTGTTTTGTGCGTAGCTCTGGCTAATCAGCCAGACCAGTACGGCCAATGTACAGGCCAAAACGGCCATGAGGCCGAGCGTTAACGCGGCGACGGCGAGCGCGCGACCCAGCAATAGGATATGGCGGCGGTGCGGGTAGGACAGCGTATTGAAAAAGTAACGTCTATCGAACTCTCGTGACAGAAGCTCTTGGATCAACAGCACGAGGATGAGAGGGAGTAGAAGGCGTATAACCGATAGGCCAATAGCCATCGCAACTGTGGCGGGCTGGCGGGGACTGAAGTGAGCGGACAATAGTGCGGCAATAATCATTACAAGCAGTGTGCCGCTAGCCAACGAGCCAAAATGGGCGCGAAGAGCGAGGCGGAAACCGGTTGCTGTGTGGGACAAATTCAGCATGAGCGAATGTCTAGTTAAGCCGAATGGGGCGTAAGGGCCCGATACTAATGGTTGCGCAAGGTGCGCGCCTGCGATTTCGTTTGAATGCAGTTAGAGACTGTATGTTATGTCCATTAGAAGATTGCAGAAAACCCATGCCGAGGCACGAGATTTCGTTCTCATGCGCTTGATTGTGGTTGCTTGTTGAGCTAGGAAGTTAAGATGCGTTGTATGGTACCTTATTTTTTTGCGGATATAAAAGTGTGAATACTGTTCTTGGCGTCTGCTTGGGCGCTGATATCGTTGGATTTGTTTCTGCGCTCATTGAATGCAGGCAGCGCAATTGCGGAAAGTACTCCCACTATTGAGATAACGACCATAACTTCAATAAGCGTGAAAGCGCTTGACTTATTAAGCACGACCAACTCCGCGTCACAGAGATTTACTTCAAAATAACGAGGGGCTGGAAAGCCCCCCGTTTAAGGCGCCTTTAAGGCGTCTTATAAACCTGCGGCCGCCTGCGCTTCGGCTACAGTACTTCCCCCGGTAACACAGTTTGCTGCTGCGGTGCCACTTACACGGCCACCACGAGAACTGGCCGTAAATGCCAGACCGCCTTGTACAGTTGCAGTGCCTTCGGTTGGCGCGGCGGCATCAGCGGCCGCACAGCCTGCCGGCGCGTTTGCATCAGTCGGGTCGCAGCTCACAGTTACGTTGCCCTTGCGACCCGTGGGGTGGCATGTCGCTACAGCAATTACGTTATCTGTGATATTGCAAGCATAGGCGCCGAATACGTTATTCGACAGGTTGATAGTTACGTCTTCGGAAAGTAGTGAACAGCCGGCTGTGGTAGCTGGAATGGCTGTGCCGCTAGGGATGGCGCTACCTGCATCGGCAGCAATAACCTGGGTTGTCATCGACAGGCCGGCAACCAGCGCAAAAATTGCTTTTTTCATTCTTTGATCTCCTTAAACGACCCTGTCGCTTAGCGTTGGGCAGCTGTCATTACTGTAATAGCGTTTTTTGCATCGGCATTCGCAGTCGAATCGTTAGCTTTCGCGCGGTATTCATTAAACTGCGGAATGGCGATGGCAGCTAGAATGCCAATGATCGCCACTACGATCATCAGCTCGATCAGGGTGAAACCTTTTTGCTTCTTGATGGACTTCATTGAAAAGCTCCTTTGTTGGTGAGGTCGTTGGACCTGGCGAGATAGGAGCAGCTTCTGTGCCAAGCGGGGATGCATCGTTGCGTTTGACGGTGCAGCTGTGAGGTAGCGCACTTTCTAGAGTGTGCGCGAGACCGTGGACTCTTGCATTGTGTCTCGGAATGGCGATAACCGGTTTCGCGGCGAGGCGCGCCTCCCGCATTTGTCCGTGCCGGGCTGGAAGCGCCGCAGGGTTGGGTTCGATAGGTTGGGTGAGGGTCTGTTGGTGGAGGTGAGGGGCGGTGGATATAAATATCTATATGTAGAAGTCCCTGGCTTTCTCCGCGACGCGCGTCTCCCACAAGAACTCTCGCTATGCAGGAGCTGGTGCCTGATTAGTAGAGCGTTTGGAAGCTAACTTAGCCCTCCAAGTCAGCATGTGACAAAAATTGCCACTTGTTTTCTGTCGGTTTGGCAGTCGTTCGGAACTGCGATATAAGGGCGCCACATCTCTCCAGCCTTGATGGGCAGTTAAATGAACGAAAACGCTCCCCTCGGCGGGCTGGCCCGCCAGCTTGTGCTGGTCGGCCAGCTTGATGAAAAGGTTGCGCTGCAGGCCCAGCAGCAGGCCCAGCGCAACCAGGTGCCGCTGGTTTCCTGGCTGGTGCAGAACAAGCTGGTCAAAAGCCGGGCGGTGGCTGAGGTCGCGGGCGAGCAGTTCGGTGTTCCGTACTTCGATCTGACGACGCTGGATAGAGAAGCCCAGCCTCAAGATCTCGTCAGTGAAAAGCTGGTCCGTCAACACCGGGTGCTGCCGCTGCAGCGTCGCGGCAATAAACTGTATGTGGCGGTGTCCGACCCAACCAATCACCAGGCTATCAGTGATATTCAGTTCAATACCGGGCTGTCGGTCGAGTCGGTGCTGGTTGAAGATGACAAGCTGGGTGAGGCTATCGAAAAGCTTTTCGAGTCGGCCAATACGGCGCTGGACGGGCTGTCTGACTCCGATCTGGATGATCTGGATATTGAGGTAGGTGGCGGAGCTGTCCCCAAGGAAGAAGGCGAGCACAACGAGGCGGATGACGCTCCGGTCGTACGCTTCGTCAACAAGATGCTGCTGGATGCTATCAAGCGGGGCTCATCGGACCTGCACTTCGAGCCCTACGAAAAATCCTATCGCGTCCGCTTCCGTACCGATGGTGTCTTGCATGAGGTCGCGAGGCCTCCGGTGCAATTGGTCAGCCGGATCTCGGCGCGCCTCAAGGTGATGGCGGCGCTGGACATTGCCGAGCGGCGCAAACCGCAGGACGGCCGAATCAAGATGAAGGTCTCCAAGACCAAGTCCATCGATTTCCGCGTCAACAGCCTGCCCACGCTGTGGGGCGAAAAGATCGTGATGCGGATCCTGGACTCCTCCAGCGCGAAGATGGGAATCGATGCGCTGGGTTATGAGGAAGAACAGAAAGCGCTGTACATGGCGGCGCTAAAGCAGCCGCAAGGGATGATCTTGGTCACTGGGCCTACCGGCTCGGGCAAGACCGTTTCCCTGTACACCGGGCTGAACATTCTTAACACCGTCGATGTGAATATTTCTACGGCTGAAGACCCGGTAGAGATCAACCTGGAAGGCATTAATCAGGTCAACGTCAATCCACGGCAAGGCATGGACTTCGCCCAGGCGCTGCGCGCCTTTTTGCGTCAGGACCCGGACATCATCATGGTGGGCGAGATTCGTGACCTGGAGACTGCGGAGATTGCGGTCAAAGCCGCCCAAACCGGCCATATGGTCATGTCGACCCTTCACACCAACAGTGCGGCTGAGACGCTCACCCGTCTGCGTAACATGGGCGTACCGGCCTTCAATATCGCTACTTCCGTCAACCTGATCATTGCCCAGCGGCTCGCTCGTAAGCTTTGCTCTAGCTGTAAGAAAGAAGTCGAGGTGCCACGCGAGGCGCTTTTGAAGGAAGGGATACCAGAAGACAGGATTGGCACCTTTCAGCTCTATGGTCCGGTGGGTTGCGATAATTGCAACGGCGGCTACAAGGGCCGTGTCGGTATTTATGAAGTGGTTAAAATCACGCCGGCCCTGCAGCGGCTTATCATGGAGGAAGGTAACTCCATCGATATCGCCCTTCAGGCGCGCAAAGATGGGTTCAATGATTTGCGCATTTCCGGTCTGGTCAAAGCCATGAATGGCGTTACCAGCCTGGAAGAAGTCAACCGCGTGACCAAGGATTAACCATGGCGGAAAAAGCGTTGAAAACCAGTGTGTTCACCTGGGAAGGGACTGACCGCAAGGGCAGCAAGATCAAGGGTGAGCTCTCCGGTCAAAGCCCGGCGCTGATCAAGGCGCAACTCCGCAAGCAGGGTATCAATCCGCTCAAGGTGCGCAAAAAGGCTGTCTCGCTGTTTGGAGCCGGCAAGAAAATCAAGCCGATGGACATTGCGCTCTTCACGCGACAGATGGCCACCATGATGAAGGCGGGAGTGCCGCTCCTGCAGTCCTTCGACATCATCGGCGAAGGCTTTGACAACCCCAACATGCGCAAGCTGGTTGATGAGGTGAAGCAGGAGGTGGCGGCGGGTAACAGCTTCGCTGGCTCGCTGCGCAAGAAACCCCAGTATTTCGATGATCTCTACTGCAATCTGGTCGAGTCCGGTGAGCAATCGGGTGCGCTTGAAACCTTGCTGGACCGCGTGGCGACCTATAAGGAAAAGACCGAACAGCTTAAGGCGAAGATCAAAAAGGCGATGACCTATCCGATTGCGGTGATTGTCGTGGCGATCATCGTGTCGGCGATTCTCTTGATCAAGGTCGTGCCACAGTTTGAAAGTGTGTTTCAGGGCTTTGGTGCCGAACTGCCTGCCTTTACACAAATGGTCGTCGGGCTTTCGAGATGGTTGCAGGAGTGGTGGTATCTAGTAGGGATCGGTTTGTTCCTGTTTGCCTTCATGTTTAAACATTCTTACAAGCGGTCAGAGAAGTTCCGTGATTCGCTGGACCGCGGCCTTTTGAAGATGCCGATCGTTGGCGACATCATGTACAAGGCCGTAGTGGCCCGCTATGCCCGTACGCTCGCGACTACCTTCGCCGCAGGGGTGCCACTGGTCGACGCGTTAGACTCGGTGGCCGGTGCGACAGGCAACGTTGTCTTCCGGAATGCTGTCGCCAAGATTCGTAATGATGTTTCATCCGGTGTCCAGCTCAACTTCTCCATGCGAACCACGGGCGTGTTCCCCTCCATGGCAATCCAGATGACGGCCATCGGCGAAGAGTCCGGTTCCTTGGATGAAATGCTGGACAAGGTCGCCGGCTTTTATGAAGACGAAGTGGACAACATGGTCGACAACCTTACGACCCTGATGGAGCCGATGATCATGGCGGTGCTGGGTGTGCTGGTTGGTGGTTTGATCATCGCCATGTACCTGCCGATCTTCCAGCTGGGTAGTGTGGTCGGATAAGTCCATGATTTTTGATATTTTGGCCAGCAACACGCTGGCCTTTGTTTTATGCGCCTTGGTGCTGGGCTTGCTGGTGGGCAGTTTTCTAAATGTGGTCATTCACCGCCTGCCGATCATGATGCAGCGGGACTGGCGCGCTCAGGCGCGTGAGTTTCTGGAGTTGCCGGTCGAGCCGACTACGACCTTCAATCTGATTCTGCCTAACTCTCACTGCCCGCAGTGCGATCATGAAATACGACCTTGGGAAAACATTCCGTTGGTCAGCTGGTTAGCGCTCCGTGGCAAGTGCTCGTCCTGCCGGGCGTCGATCAGCAGTCGTTACCCTTTGGTCGAGTTACTCTGCGGTCTCTTGTCCGGCTATGTGGCCTGGCACTTCGGCTTCTCCTGGCAGGCTGGCGCAATGCTGGTGCTGACCTGGGGCCTGCTGGCAATGAGCATGATCGATGTCGATCATCAGTTGTTGCCTGACTCCCTCGTGATGCCTTTGCTTTGGCTGGGCTTGATTGTCAATTATTTTGGATTGTTCGCGCCGTTGCCTGATGCGGTGTGGGGTGCGGTTGCCGGTTATCTAAGTCTCTGGTCGGTGTACTGGCTTTTCAAGATCGTGACCGGGAAAGAGGGCATGGGCTATGGCGACTTCAAGCTGCTGGCGATGCTGGGCGCCTGGGGTGGATGGCAAGTATTACCGCTGACCATTCTTCTCTCGTCAGTCGTGGGTGCGGTGTTGGGAACCATCATGCTGCGCATGCAGATGGCGGACAGCGGCACGGCTATCCCTTTTGGCCCTTACCTCGCGATTGCAGGTTGGGTTGCGTTGCTCTGGGGTGATCAGATTACTGTGGCCTATCTTCAATTTGCCCGGTTCTGACGGCCTGGGCGTTCAGGTCCGATTCGCTTTAGCGATTTCCCGTTTCGCTAGTTGGCCATCTCGCGCTCCAGTAGCGGGGCGGTACGCTGGCTTCATCGACCGAGCAACAGGGCATTGCTAGTTGCTGCTGTCTGAGGGCTGCTAGTAGCGCCGGGGGAATACAGAGAGCCTGCGCATCGGCTTGGTCTCTTCCGCTACCTGCTGCGGGCTGCAGTGTGCTGCTTTGGTGAGACCTGCCACCCTCTGTGAAAGCTGGCTTATTCAGTTCTGGAAAGGTCGAGCGATTCCGCTGGGAATCGACCTCGCGCTTGCATCCTTGTATCTCAAACGGTACTACTGCGCGTCGTTTAATCCTCGGGACGTTTTTTTATGAAGCCTTGGGTGCTTGGTTTGACGGGTGGTATCGGCAGCGGCAAGAGCGCAGTGGTGGAAGCATTCGGCCGCCTCGGTGTGCACTGGGTCGATGCCGATCATGCTGCGCGCTGGGTTGTCGAGCCGGGCCGGCCGGCTCTGGGGCTGATTGTCGATCGGTTCGGCTATGGTGTTCTTGCGTCCGACGGGGGGCTGGATAGGGCGGCACTGCGCGAACTGGTGTTTCGAGAGCCGGAACAGCGCAAATGGCTTGAGCAGCTATTGCACCCACTGATACGCCAGGAAGTCGATGAGCATCTCTCTCGGGCGACCTCGCCGTACGCGATCATGGTATCGCCCCTATTGGTGGAGTCCGGTCAGCACCAGCAGGTTGCGCGCGTGTTGGTGGTCGATGTGCCAGAGGCGCTGCAGTTGGAGCGCGCCATCCAGCGTGACCAATCCAGCGAAGCGCAGATCCGCGCCATTCTCAACGCACAGATCAGCCGCGAAGAGCGTTTGCGTCATGCTGATGATGTGCTGGTCAATGATCGGGACCGGGCTTGGCTGGAAAGCGAGGTCAAACGGCTACATGATTTTTATCTGACGCTACGAGGAGGTCAGGAATGAGTGCTACGGTTGTTGAATGTCCCACATGCGGCGCGCCGGTCGAATGGAGTGTGAAAAGTGCGAATCGTCCTTTCTGTTCGGAGCGGTGCAAACTGATCGACTTAGGTGCCTGGGCGTCGGAAGAGCACGCGATCCCAGGTAATGAGCTTGAAGATGATCTGTTCTCTGACGATATGCCGCCGCGCCAGCACTGAGGGCGCGTTCGCGTCGCGGCTTGGTTGTGCGGCTGGCTAGCGCTACGGCTTACTCACATATCATCGTTGCTGTCGTCTTTCCACGGAGCTTGCAAGTAGCGACTGCGGTTGAATGTTTCCATCCAGTCCGGATAGAACACAACTAGCGCACTGACGACCGCGCCGTTGATAAAAGCCTCGGGAAACATCACCAGCCAGATGTACCCGGCGAAGTCGTCCAGCCAGGGCGGCATTGGATAGAGGCCGTCGATCAGCAAGATCCCGAGCCCTGCCAGGATGCAGATCAGGGTCGCGAGGCCGGCCGCAAAAAAACCTGAAAAGAATATATAGACGAATAGGTTGCGAGGCTGGGTGCGCTCCACGGCGATCGCGCAAGCTTCGGTGACCGTCACCGGTATCAATACCAGCAGCACGCCATTCAGGCCGAGGGCAACCAATTGCTGGTGGCCTGTGACCGTCAATCCAAGCTGGGCGACAAAGGCGGCGAGAATCGCCAAGGGCCAGTCGAGCAGTAACGTGACCGCAGTCAGTCCAATGAAGTGGAAAGACAAGCCCGAATCGAAGTCTCGGCGGACCAACCAAAGCAGAAAGATCGCCAGGACCGCACCGAACAGCAGGTGCTGGCGCCGCGTATCGCTGAACAGCTCCACCCAGGGTGCACGCATGCAGGCCCATATCAGTCCGGCGGCATAAAGCAGCCACCCCAGCACAAGGCTGGTCGGGGCAAGCAATTCGGCAGCGATCATCTATGCGCTCCTTGCGCCAAGAGTTATGACTGGTGGCGACGGCAACGCTTGCACAGTGTCACCATTGCCGCGTGATTGGTCCATGATTCCTCAGGGGGCGGGATTGGGTTGCGCGGTGTGAATGGCTTCTATGGATTCGAGTACTTCGGCTGACAAACGCAATTCAGAACTGGCGAGATTGCTTTCGAGTTGCTCAATTGAAGTTGCACCGATGATGTTGCTGGTTACGAAAGGCTGTTGAGTTACATAGGCCAGGGCCGTTTGTGCAGGGTCCAGTCCGTGCTCCCTGGCAAGCGCCACATACCGTGAGCATGCCGCCTGCGACTCCGGCTTGGCGTAGCGCGCGAAGCGACTGAATAGGGTCAGTCGTGCTCCGGCCGGTCGTGCACCCTGCTCGTATTTACCGCTGAGCATGCCGAAGGCCAGTGGCGAGTAAGCGAGGAGACCGCATTGCTCGCGCATGGCAATTTCGGCGAGGCCGACTTCAAAGGTCCTGTTAAGTAAGTTGTACGGGTTCTGGATCGAAACGGCGCGGGGCCAACCTCGGGATTCGGCGAGTTGTAGAAACTTCATGGTGCCCCATGGCGTTTCGTTCGACAGACCGATATGGCGGATCTTGCCGGCTTTCACTTGCTGGTCGAGCACTTCCAGGGTTTCTTCGATTGGGGTGAAGTCTTGGTCCAGATGGTGGTAGCCCAGCTGACCAAAGAAATTGGTGCTGCGCTCTGGCCAATGCAGCTGATAGAGATCGATCCAGTCCGTCTGCAGGCGCTGCAAGCTGGCGTCAAGTGCCGCAACGATGTGCTGCCGGTTCATTTTCAACTTGCCATCGCGGATGTGGCTGATGCCGTTGCCGGGGCCAGCGATCTTGCTGGCCAGGATCCAGTCGGCACGATTACCGCGTGCCTTGAAGTAATTGCCTATGTAGCGCTCCGTGGTGGCATAGGTCTCAGGCTTAGGTGGCACCGGATACATTTCGGCGGTGTCGACGAAATTGATGCCTGCAGCTTTCGCGCAGTCCATTTGGGCGAAAGCTTCACTTTCATCATTCTGCTCGCCCCAGGTCATGGTGCCCAGGCAGAGCGCCGTGACATCAAGATCAGTACGGCCTAGTTGGCGCTTTTCCATGCAGTGTCCTTGCGTTTGAATAGATATCGGTTTGGGATGGTAACGCTGGCGATAAGTTTCCTGTTTCGCAGTGGTGCGGGGCTACCCGTCGCCGTAGGCGGCTACTGGCAGCGGCTCAATGATTCCGCCCCGACACGCCGTTTGCTCAGAACGGCGAGAAGCTGCTTGCTATTTGCCTGGTAATCCGGATAATTCCGCAGCCTGTCGCCGGGGATGCCTAGCCCGTTGACGCAAAAACAAGGTAGGGGATGCCAAGCCTACCGAACACTGCCGTAGCGGACGCGCTGACCCGAGCCCCCGATAGCGTCTGTTTCCGGCTGTCCTGGTCTTGCCAGGGCGAGCACCATTCAGTAAGATTCGCCGTCTTATTTTCAGGGCGGCCCCTGAGGCTATAACGAATGAAGACTTTTACTGCTAAACCGGAAACCGTCAAGCGCGACTGGTTCGTCGTCGACGCTGCCGGCCAGACCCTGGGTCGTCTGGCAACCGAAATCGCTAGCCGCCTGCGTGGCAAGCACAAGGCGGAATATACCCCTCACGTCGATACCGGTGATTACATCGTCGTTATCAATGCCGAGCAAGTGCGTGTTACCGGTGCGAAAACCACCGACAAGATGTACTACTCTCACTCCGGTTTCCCGGGTGGCATCAAGTCGATCAACTTCGAGAAGCTGATCGCCAAGGCGCCAGAGCGTGTGATCGAGACCGCGGTCAAGGGCATGCTGCCTAAGAACCCGCTGGGTCGCGACATGTACCGTAAGCTGAAGGTGTATAAGGGTGCTAATCATCCGCATACCGCTCAGCAGCCCCAAGAACTGAAGATTTAACGGAATAGTTCATTATGTCGGCGACTCAAAACTACGGCACTGGCCGTCGTAAGACTGCAACCGCACGCGTATTCCTGCGTCCGGGTACTGGCAAAATCTCCATCAACAACCGTGAGCTGGACAACTTCTTCGGGCGTGAAACCGCTCGCATGGTCGTTCGTCAGCCTCTGGAACTGACCGAGACTGTCGAAAAGTTCGACATCTACGTCACCGTTCTGGGTGGTGGTGTGAGTGGTCAGGCCGGTGCGATCCGTCACGGCATCACTCGTGCCCTGATGGAGTATGACGAGACTCTGCGTCCTGCTCTGCGTAAAGCTGGCTTCGTTACTCGCGATGCTCGCGAAGTTGAACGTAAGAAAGTCGGCCTGCGTAAGGCGCGTAAGCGTCCGCAGTACTCGAAGCGCTAATTCAGGCTTCTCAAAAAGAACGCCCAGCTTCTCTCGAGCTGGGCGTTTTTTTATGGGCGGCTTTTCGCTCCTGCGACAGCTTGTCACGCGTAAGGTCCCGATTTTCGGGGCCTTAGGCAGGGTTGTATCCGGTTATTACCTTGTCACGAGAGGGGGTTTTCTTTACCATTTGGCGAATTTTTTCGCGGCTGTTTTTACGTAGTAGACGCCTGCTTTCGGTAGGCCATAAGAAACTGATGGGAGACGACTGAATGAGCAATGACGGCGTGAATGCTGGCCGGCGTCGCTTCCTCGTAGCCGCTACTTCGGTAGTAGGTGCTGCAGGAGCGGTGGGTGCCGCGGTCCCGTTCGTGGGATCGTGGTTCCCAAGTGCCAAGGCCAAGGCAGCCGGTGCACCGGTTAAGGTAAATATCGGTAAGATCGAGCCAGGCCAGCAAATGGTGGCCGAATGGCGCGGTCAGCCGGTGTTTATCGTTCGTCGTACCGAGGAGACGCTGACTAATCTGGACAAGCTGACTGATACGGTCGCTGATCCGAAATCGGAAGCGTCCGTGCAGCCCGCTTATGTTGATCCGGTCGTTCGGTCGATCAAGCCTGAGGTGCTGATAGTCGTCGGACTTTGCACGCACCTCGGTTGTTCCCCATCCTTCCGCCCGGAAGTGGCGGCGGCTGACCTCGGAGCTGATTGGCTTGGTGGCTATTTCTGCCCGTGCCATGGTTCGAAATACGATATGGCTGGCCGTGTCTACAAAGGTCAACCTGCGCCATTGAATCTACCGGTTCCCCCACACAGCTACGAAACTGACTCTGTGGTCATTATCGGCGTGGATCAGGAGAGCGCGTGATGAGCAAGTTCATGGAATGGATCGATGCGCGCTTCCCCGCGACCAAGATGTGGGAAGACCATCTGAGTAAGTACTACGCGCCGAAGAACTTCAACGTTCTGTATTTCTTCGGCTCTCTCGCCTTGTTGGTTCTGGTGAATCAGATCCTGACCGGCGTTTGGTTGACGATGAGCTTCGAGCCGTCTGCAGAGGGTGCGTTCGCCTCAGTCGAATACATCATGCGGGACGTCGAATACGGCTGGATCATTCGCTACCTGCATTCCACCGGGGCGTCGGCATTCTTCGTCGTGGTCTACCTGCACATGTTCCGAGGGATCCTGTACGGCTCCTACCAGAAGCCGCGCGAGCTGGTCTGGATCTTCGGCATGATGATCTATCTGGCGTTGATGGCTGAGGCCTTCATGGGCTACCTCCTGCCATGGGGTCAGATGTCCTACTGGGGCGCCCAGGTGATCATTTCGCTGTTCGGTGCCATTCCTGTCATCGGCGATGATCTGACTCAGTGGATTCGCGGTGATTACCTGATCTCCGGCATCACCCTGAATCGCTTCTTCGCGCTGCATGTCATCGCTCTGCCGATCGTGATCCTCGGGCTGGTCGTGCTGCACATCCTTGCGCTGCATGAGGTGGGCTCGAACAACCCGATGGGCGTCGACATCAAGAAGACCAAGAACGAAGCCGGCGTGCCGCTCGATGGCATTCCGTTCCATCCGTACTACACGGTTAAAGATATCGTGGGTGTGGTGGTGTTCCTCTTCGTGTTCTGCGCCATCGTGTTCTTCTTCCCTGAAATGGGCGGCTACTTCCTCGAGAAGCCGAACTTCGAAGTGGCGAACGCTTTCAAGACGCCTGAACACATTGCGCCGGTTTGGTACTTCACGCCTTACTACGCGATCCTTCGTGCGGTTCCGGACAAGCTGCTTGGCGTGATTGCCATGGGTGCAGCCATCGCCGTCCTGTTCGTGCTGCCATGGCTCGACCGTAGTCCGGTCAAGTCGATGCGCTACAAGGGCTGGATGAGCAAGATTGCTCTCATACTGTTCTGTATCTCCTTCGTCATCCTCGGCGTGCTTGGTGTGCTTTCTCCGACGCCTGAGCGCACATTGGTATCTCGGATCTG
>CETJ01021660.1_pt1 | contig 16661 bp, 14 predicted proteins | sample 531341 | NCBI WGS metagenome assembly CETJ01 (sample SAMEA2622677, study PRJEB7988) | marine metagenome | isolation source: saline water (ENVO:00002010), including | reverse complement strand
GTCAGCTTATCGAGGTTCACTACGTTATGATTGGTATCGTTAATCAAATGGCGCACTACCGCCGAGCCAATAAAGCCCGCGCCGCCGGTTACAATAATGGTTTTTGCTGTTGTCATGCTATTAAGTTCTCTGCTGCGCTTACACTAACTCATCCATCATAGCGCTTAACTGTTCGCGCCAATGGTTAAGGGGTGAAGTAAAAGTCTCTCGCGTTAGGGTTTTATCCAATACGCTGTAATGGGGGCGCTTTGCCGGGGTGGGATAAGCGCTGCTCGGAATGGGTTTTACCGGCACGGCCTGTTGCAGTAAGCCTTTTTCCAGCCCTAATTGCTGAATGGCTATGGCAAAATCATACCAACTGCATACGCCTTCATCAGACCAGTGATATACGCCTGCTGTGCGATGAGAAGCCGCTTCCACACAGGCACGCGCCAGGCCTTTCGCCCAGGTAGGGCTGCCAATTTGATCGTCAATCACGCCTAGCTGAGGCTTCTCCGCCATCAGGCGGAGCATGGTTTTCACAAAATTATTGCCGTGGCTGGAGTACACCCAGGAAGTACGCAGAATGGCACTTGCTGCTGGAAGAACCGAAGTCACTTCGGCCTCACCCGCCGCTTTGGTTTTACCGTACATGCCCTGCGGCTCGATGGCATCATCTACCGTGTAGGGTGAGCCTTTTTCGCCGTTAAACACATAATCGGTAGACACATGCACAAAAAACACATTATTGCTTTTGCAATATTTCGCTAGGTTGGCTACCGCCGTTTGATTTAGCAGGTAAGCATTTTCTTCATCGGACTCGGCTTTATCCACAGCGGTATAGGCTGAGGCATTGATTACTGCATCAGGGTTAATTAGGCCCAGTTTCGCAGCGATGTCTTCGCCTGAGGTAATATCAATATCATCCCGGCCCAGGCACATTGCCTCCGGTACCAGACGAGCAATTTCCCAGGCCAGCTGACCGCTTTTGCCGATAACCACTAATTTTTTCATGGTAATATCCTAAAACGCTGGCGCATCAACAAAAGCCGTACCGGCTTCATCCTTGCCCGATAAAGACGGCGCTTCGCCATTCACCAGCGGCCACTGAATGCCAATGGTTGGATCGTCATATTTCACCGATATTTCGGATTCCGGATGGTAGTAATCCGTGCACTTATACACAAATTCAGCCGATTCACTGGTGACATAAAAGCCGTGCGCAAAGCCAGCAGGCACCCATAGCTGACGCTTGTTTTCGGCAGACAGGTACACGCCAACCCATTTGCCGAAAGTTTCAGAGTCTTTCCGCATATCCACGGCTACGTCGAACACTTCGCCAGACACTACGCGGACCAGCTTGCCCTGAGTTTGCTCTAATTGATAATGCAAGCCGCGCAAAATCCCTTGTTTAGATTTAGAGTGATTGTCTTGCACAAAATCGACGTTGGCACATTCGGCTTTAAACCAATCAGTGCGAAAGGTTTCCATAAAAAAACCGCGCTCATCACCAAACACGCGTGGTTCTATAATTTTGACATCCGGGATGTCTGTTTTAACTACTTGCATTGTTAATTCTTTTCCTATCTTCATTCTGTCATTTCAGAAAGGGCATCGGCTTATCCGGGAGCTCCTAATTATTTCTTCGTTGCCACTTCACCAGACTTTTATGGAGATCCCGGCTCAAGGCCGGGATGACAATAAAATCGGCCGGAATGAGTTAAAGTCGTCCGGGATGACGGTGAATTGGCCGGTACGACATTATTAATTTTCGTCATCCCGGAAAGTGCGCAGCGCTTATCCGGGATCTCCTAAATCATTCTTCGTTGCCACTTCTCCAGACTTTTATGGAGATCCCGGCTCAAGGCCGGGATGACAATTAAATCGGCCGGGATGACAAAAAAGTCGGCCGTAATGACAGTAAAATCGGCCGGAAATTACATCATTCATTTTCCCGTCATCCCGGAAAGTGCGCAGCGCTTATCCGGGATCTCCCAATTAATTCTTCGCAGCCACTTCTCCAGACTTTTATGGAGATCCCGGCTCAAGGCCGGGATGACAAAAAGTCGGCCGGAATGACGGAATAGTGCCTGTTAACGTACCCGGTCGTTAATCACCTTCAGCAGGTAACTGCCATAACCACTTTTCACCAAAGGCGCTGCCAGTTTTTCTAACTGTTCTGCGTCGATATAGCCCATGCGGAAGGCCACTTCTTCCGGACAGCAGATTTTGAGACCCTGGCGCTTTTCTATAGCTGCAACGAAGTTTGCTGCATCAAGCAGGCTATCAAGTGTACCTGTATCTAACCAGGCAGACCCACGGCCCATCAACTCAACTTTTAAAGAGCCATCTTGCAGGTACATATTGTTCAGGTCGGTGATTTCCAGTTCGCCACGATGCGATGGTTTTACTTCCTTAGCGAAATCGACAACCCTGTTATCGTAGTAATAAAGGCCGGTAACGGCATAATTAGACTTGGCCACTTCGGGCTTTTCTTCAATAGACAACGCATTCCAGTCATCGTCGAAATCAACCACACCATAACGTTCAGGATCATTTACGTGATACCCGAATACCGTCGCACCTTGTGTTTGCCCGTAGGCATTCTTTAGCGAACTACGCAGGTCGTGGCCGTAATAAATATTATCGCCCAGTACTAATGAGCAACTATTATTACCAATAAAGTCTTCACCAATAAGAAATGCCTGGGCAAGACCATCCGGCGACGGCTGAGCCGCATACTGAAGGTTTAATCCCCAAGCGCTGCCATCACCTAATAACTCGATAAACCGGCCCTGTTCTTCAGGCGTAGTGATAATCAGAATATCTCTTATCCCTGACATCATAAGCGTAGAGAGCGGGTAGTAAATCATTGGTTTATCGTAAACAGGCATTAACTGTTTACTTACGACTTTGGTAAGGGGGTGGAGTCTGGTTCCTGAACCACCCGCTAGGATTATTCCTTTTCTCATTAAATTACCTCACCAGTATTTACTTGGTATAGTGGGTTACCAATTTAAACTGCACTTCGTCACATCAAAAAGCAAGTTTTCAGCTTCTAAATTAGTCATTATTTATGTGATAAATTACGAATAAGCTCGCGTCTATCACTGTCATTGATTGAATATTCACTTTTTACCTTTAGGTAAGTACGCTCGGTAACAGGTAACAAAGATTGATTGTTGCGAGCACTATAAACTTTTTTTAATTTTGCGACTGCGTCATCAATCAATGGGACAGCCCAATGTTGATTTTGCCATTCCGGGTATTCACCTTCGCCCAGCTCTCGTTCAGTAAAGCTAACTGACAGCGGATAATTATCCCCCACTATGTCCTGACTCCCAGACCAACCTGTGGTTACAATTGGAATTTTTCGTAGTGCAGCTTCGGCTAAGGTCCGTCCAAACCCTTCGCTTCGATGCAAGGATACATAACAATCGCATTTGCTCCAAAGACCTTCCATAAAGGTACTATCAGCAAGATTATCAATTATTTTAATACGGTAATCCTGAGCACAAAGGCTCTGTAGTTCATCCCAATCTTTATCACTTTTACTATTTGACACTTTCAACACTAACCTGACGTTCTCTCTAACATTAGGAAATGCAAGTAAAAATGCTTCTACAATAGCTTGAGGGTTTTTTCGCTGGAGGAAAGAATTGGCATCGAAGATATACATAAAAGTAAAGTATGACTTCTGGCGTCTTGCCACATTACACACCACATTGCTTTCATCAACAAATGGTGGGAATAATTTAGTATCTAAGCCGATCGAGTCATAGGCTTGTTTTACAAAGTTAGAAATAGACCAAACCTCATCAAACTTTTCTAAAGTATCTATCCAACGAGCAGGGGCCTTGGGCAATTCCCATGGTGGAATAGCAATGGTGTATCCGAACCGATGTTGGAAGTCGTCGTAAAGTGCAATTAATTTTTCAAGTTCGATTGCATTCATAAAAAAAACACTTTTATGGTACTTTACATGCGAACTTTCAAATTGATGCAACTCAGAATATTCATTGCTATCCGAGGGATGACCCAGTCGAAAAACAGAAAATGGGATTCCAACTTTCAATAAAAAGCGAGCCATTAAGCGTAAATCTTCTCCGAGCCCGAGACGCCCCCTGCTATAGCCAACCAGATTAACACCCGGCAGTTTCTCCGAAACAGCTTGTAATTGCCCATGCTTTAAACAAGCTATCAAGCTTTCTATGTTATATAAGTCCACACCAATGCACCGGTACCACTCAACAACTTGAGCCCGGTGGCGAAAGCGTTTTAAATCTATCGTTCCATGATGCCGGTTATAGAGAAGAACCATTAAGTTGGTTATAACCTCGGTTTGATCCTGCTCTAACCCGGTTACCGGCGACAATAACATTTTCAACTGTTGTTCAGTAAATCCCTTTAGGCGCTTTTCAGTCCAGGGTAAGAAATGAAAAAGTTGTTCCATAAAAGCTCTTTACCGCTTTGTTCTTATACCGAATCAAACTTGAGGAATGTATAGTTGTTTATAATTTTTAGAATTTATCTGATAACTCTTTTAGTTTATTGAGAATTACAGGTCCGCGCCTTGCGCGACTAGCAATAAACAAGAGTTTATATGCTAAGGCAGGGTTTGACTCGCTAATACTGACTGCCGCATCTTTTAATGCATCAACCTCTTGACGACGTAAGGCAACGTTTTTATCATCCCCAATTTCCTCATTAAAGAAGCTATTGTCTCTGAAAGTGACACTGCTCCGTTCGGCCAGGCTTCTCTCATACACAGCGAAGTTTTTATAGTAGTTGTTACCAAAAAAGTTAACTTCTTTACCAAGTAAGGTCCCTGCAATCGCTATATGTAACCTGTTAGTATTCACCGTTGCATAATTAGAGATATAGTCAAACAATTGATTCGCGACTGTATCTACATCAGACTCTGATAGCCCTTGTTTATCCAACCACGAAGACAAGTCGATATTATTCTTGGGTAGTTCAGAAAACGTCATTTCCGGATCGTTTCGATACGCATTACAAACGCCATATCCTTCACGGTTTAAATAATGCGCAGGAATATGAGAATAAAATGCCATATCATGGCTGATGTATACATTTTCGGGATATTTGACAACACTTTTCACATAGTCATATGAGACAGCTTCCCGGCACATTAAGGTTACATTATCATCTAATGACGCCAACAGTTCCTGTTCTTCTCTAATAGTGTGCGGCAATACTAGAATTTTGTTTCTGTCCTTATTCTTAAGCAAAAAATTTCTGCAATTGCCATAGGTACCAACCAAGTTACCGCCACCACCGTAAACGAGTAACTGATTTTCATATTCATGATGAAACTCGCCAACAGTAAATTCCAACCCTAGGTCATTAAAGGCTTGGTACGTACCATAAGCAATTAATTTGTCGCCGGCATTCCCCGGATTAGGGATATAAATAAAAGGTCTGTCGATATATTTTTTCAAAAATGATTTACAATCCACATCATTGATGTCGACGTTGGTAGTGTTTGTATTCATAGCTAGTTTAAACTTCTTCAAAAGGTGACGCATAGATTCGTTTTACTCTCATTCCCTGGATATTAGGCGTTGCATGAGTCTGGAAATAACACACATTATTGTGACTATACCTCAGTGTGTTCAACTATGCAGTGATGTCTTAAATAGTTTTAATGGCTTATAATCAATCGCTGTAAACAGCGCATTAGTAATTACAGAAAGGATAATCGTGAAGTATACCATCTTAGGCAACTGTCAGGCAGCGCCAATCAGTAAGTTATTAGCAGGACAACCTGAATTTTCTGAGAAGTTTGATTTTATGCCTTTGCCAGCTCCTGTGCACATGTTTAAGCCGCATCACCTAACCGCCATTCATAATGTATTGGCTAGTGTTGATTTATTTATTTATCAGAATATAAGCGACGCGTTCGGACCAGAATTTAATACTGAAGAATTAAAAAAACAATGTAAGACGGGTTGTAAGTTTATCGCCATCCCCAGTCTTTATTTTACTGGCTATTTTCCTTCTTTCTGCTATTTGAGGCACACCGCCGGTGCGAATGAATTTAGTCCCTATCACGATATAAACTTTGTTAACTCATTTCTTAAGCACCCAGATTCACCCATTGAGCACTTTTATCATAAACTGCTTAACGATGAGTTTATGAACGATAGCTCAATAATAGACAATGCCAAATCCAGCTTGATACAGCTTCGCTCTGTTGAGCAGGCTACAGATGTTAAGGTTTCAGACTTTATTGAAGCACACTGGCTTAAGCGTCAACTGTTTTACACGCCTAATCATCCTTCGATAAAGCTATTAGAGGTGGTGGTCTCAAGGATTTTGGCACTGCTGGAGTTAAAAAATAAAGCATTGAACTGGGATTGGGAGCCATTGAGTACAACTCAAACGCCCATTTACCATCCTGTAAGTCGTAATATGCAATTTAAAGCCAAATCTAATATTGTGCAAAGCGGAAAACGTTATACGCTAAAAGAGTATCTGGCGAATCAACTTGCGGTTTATCAAACCGTTAATAACGACGCGCTGAAAGCTAACTTTAATATAGTGATAGCCCAAAACCCACAATTAAAACAATCGCCACTTTAATCGTTTTGACCAGGGCAAAGCCTTGCGAAATGCCACTAAACGCTGCGGTTCAAAGTCAACCTGCTCTTTTGGGGTTTCTAGCAGCATTTTAATATCGTCTTCGAGTGCTTTTCCAGGGCCAGGTATAGACCTCAAGAAGTCAGCCACAATATTGTAAAACTCCTTTTCGTTTATATGCTGACTGACCGGTGGCCGCTGTTGATAATGGTTGATATGCTCTAATAGCTGCTTACCATTGAAAATAAAAAAACGGTCGACAAACTCACTGACTCGGGTAGCGTAAATCTCATTTACCTTTTGAAACTTATCCGGTGCAATGACTGAATAGTACCTCGTACCGCTTTGTACACCCTGTAAGAATTGATCTAGAGCTCGGTGCAACACTGGTAGCTCAAACTGATTGAACCAGCGTTTGACTTCTAGCGCCTCTAATGTATAGCTGCTATTTACATCGCTTTTTTCTGTAGGTTCAGGGCTAAGAGGTTCCATCTTAAAAATACTGAGAAAGTCCGTGATCAAATTGCCGCCAGCAAAAACACCTTTCCCATAGCCGCGCAGATAAAAAGCATCTTCTGGCAAACGGTGTAAATAACCTTCCAAGGTATCCAGGTTAAACGATTTAGGCTTATCTGAAAGGGCTATTGTTTCTTTGCATGAATGACGCTTTACACTCTGATTATAAGAGGACTCGGCCACTTCCAATGGATGCCGGATATAGGCAATAAATCTTGCCGGTGGTATAAACTCCGCCAGCTCTGGGATTTTCTGAAAGAAGAATTCTGATGATAACAGCAATGTCTTACAATTAACCTTCTCGCATTGCTGTTTAACTTCAATTAGTTTATCAGGGTTAAATATTAAATGGCGTTCTTTGTTACGGTCGTAAAGGCTATCAACATTTCCCGAACTAACGCCGTTTACATCTACACCGTGTTCCGGATAATAAATACCATTTTGCTGTAACCACAAACGATTTTGCAACAGCCAGTTTTGCAGCGCGGAAGTGCCGGTCTTCGGTGGACCGACATGAATTACAACTTTAAGCATATCTTTGTACTACGCTACTAATCGTCAGAAATGTCCAGATTCAATGCCGTACGATATTCTTTTACTTTCTTTTTAAGCACAGGTCCATTTGGCCTCATTGATAATGCTAACTCCATAAACTTTAGCGCCAACCGAAGGTTAGTTTGCTCCAAAATCAACGCCGCATCTCTAAGTTTATCGACCTCTTCTTTTCCTAGGATCACCTGGTTCAGACCTCCTTTTTGATCCATGATCTCTGAACCTGATCCAATTCCAAATCGATCTTTTACATCGACAACGGGTAAACTGCTCACAAAACCGTTTAATACTGCCTTCTCACTCACTACCCCCTGATGGTAAGCTTGCTGAATATTAAACCCGATATTTTTGCCCTTCAGATCACTCGCTTTGGTCGTTAAGATACTTAGCAACATATCAATATTAGTTTGACTACCAACTTCACTTAAAGGCGGCATACCATACTCATCAATAAACGCCACGGCTTTTTTAAGACCGCGACCGGTAATCAGGTAACCGTCAGTACCAAACCAGTGCACCGTACTCTCTTTATACTTTCTCAAAAGGTTATAGTTGTCATTCATGCAAGCATTTACATCTTCCCGACTAACCAAAGTAGGTATATCAGTAACTGCATAAGGCAATTCCGCGCCAAACTGACTAAATAACTTCTCCGACGCCCGGTTATTTACATACACCAAATCGGTATTTTCAGGCATATCATTAATAATCGCTGAAAGCACAGCATCCGCGTTTACCATAGGAAATGCATCATCCTCAAGCACCAGATAGATCTGATTATCGTCCTCGCATTCCTGTAATAATGCCCGCCACAATGCAAAATGACTCAATGTACATCCCAGATGTCCATAGTCACTCTTTGAAGCATTTGCCGACAAGTGCCCTCGGTATTCTGCGAAGTCAGAAGGATTAAAATCTGCTATGCGTGCATCAATGGCCTCAAAATAATGAACCGGAACATTGGAACGCCATGTCTCAATAAAGTCCTCTCTTCGAATTGAGGTCTTCAATGAAATAACACTCGCTTTAGTTATTTTATCTAATGCACAAATATCACGGTTGGAATTGTTAAGTTGAGCTATAACACTGCATATTATGGGTGTTAGCGTATGGTATTTCTCACCTAACTCAGGCAACGACAATGCCTTTTTGAGAAAAGAGGCATCACCAAGTTTATAACTAGCCTCAATTAACCTGAGCATACCTTTATTAAAATGTTTGGGTTGCTCCACAAGCTCGTTAAAGATCCCGGAAAGCAATTCCTGATTATAGAACTGAGCAACACCCTCTTCCTGGAATGTAAACCCGAATGTTTTTATATCATCGCTGTATTTTTCAGCGATGTAGGCTTTACTCTGAGGAGTATAGTAGGAAGAGTAGTGCGTATGACTACTGGCATTTTCTTTACTTAGCGGAATTTCAGGCAAACCGACCTTTTTGCAGACAGCATTCAAGCCACTTTGTAATTGAGATATATCGTAAAAATCATCAACCAGCAGCGTGTCATTTTCAAATAAAAAGCTAGAGCAACTGAGCTCATCCATAAATGGCGAAGTAACATACTCATTAAAACTCCGCTCCCGGACCCTGTCACCTTTTCCACCTTTACCCCAGCCGGTCTTATGAAACCAAAAGTAGGTCGATACAATTTTTTCCCAGGGGTTTCTCACAAACGCGAATTTGTAATAACTATTAAATGTATCCTCGCCGATAAAAGCTTTGATTTCAGCTGCTGACGAGTGCTTATAGATCCCGTGCTTCTCTAAATATTCAGATGATAATTTCTCAGCCTCTTTAACCCCCCCAAGGACTAAATCGTTAGGCCCCAAATAAGGCATCAATGCACGAGTGACGCTAGAACCGCCGCATTTGTTAATATGAATAAAAATAAATTTATGCTTATGACTAATTATCATTTTCTATAACCTGGCCGTAAGGCCGAAAAAAATGCGGAAATCCACCGCAAAAACTATCCTAAAAGTACCGCCATAACCCTAATTAGATCGGTCAGTTAAACACTGATTTGAACGCTGCAATATGTAATTGGTTGTATGCTGAAAAGGTGTCAGCTGAATGCCTGTCAAGCAATTCCAAACGTTCACCTGAAAGTAAAGACAACGCACTTACCAGATCATCAACAGAAGCAAAATCCTGAAAAGCGTCTTGAGAGTCGATCCCCACCATCGCATCCTGAGTAGCAATCAGAGGTTTACCGAATGCCAAAGCTTCCAGTGATTTAATCTTTAACCCGGTGCCACCTACCATGGGATTCACAACTATATCAACATTGCGATAAAAGTCACTGAGGTCATCGACCATGCCGAAAACGTTAAAAATTTCATTTTGCTCTTTAAAACTTTTACAAATAGTACCGGCCAAAACAAACTCAAACTGGCTCAACAGTTCTGGATGATTCATAACCTGGCGTTGCAAGCGCTCTACGCTTTCCACATTAAAAGGGTTTCCACTGCCTATATAGCCAATACGTATTTTACCGCTTTGTAGGCTTTGTTGTAGAGGTAAAGCAGGGGTCACAAACCCAATAGTAACAACAGGGGTTGAGGTGATTTCTTTAAAGTAAGCCTCTTCTTCATCCTGAATAGCGATCACCAGATCGGCTCGGCTTAACGCGTAACTTTCCAGTTCTTTAGTGGTATAAAACCACACCGGTTCCAGCCCAGCTTCTTTAGCCACAATATGCCTGTCGCCGAATACATCGTGAGTATCGATAACTTTGTACACGTCATCAGGTACTGCTTCGAGTACTTTAGAAAACCAAACGTAGTTCACCAGGCATACATCAAACTTCCAACGCGTACATAACTGCTCTACCAGGATGGATACCCGTTGATCGTACCAGTCATCTATATCGAAATACTCACCATAGCTGGGCTCGGCCGCCGGACCTTCCGGTTGCACGTAGTGAAAGTAATCCCAATCTTGCTCCATAGCCGCTTGTTGCTCTGGCGCTAATCCTTCCATTCCAAAGTACACAAAGTGAACTTTATAGCCACACTGCCGAAACATTTGATTGAGCCGGTATATACGTGCGCTGTTGCCCTGAAATTGCGGGTGAGACGGAATCGGCGACACTATTAAAACATGTTTATTCATTCGCTTAGGTTCCACACCACTTCTATGCCGCTAATGGCTACACCGAGGGGACGACCGCCACAATTTTGCAGGTCGGTTACACTTAACAACAACTCTACCGGTTCTTCCGGCTTGTTAGATACATAATCAAACGCAATCGTATCACCGGCGCTAATGTATTGCCCAAAAACAGGTACGCCGTTCATAAAACAGCGAACAAAACCACATTCCTGCTCTTCGGGCAAGGCCAGTACAGACAACGACACCCGATATAACCCGCGCGCACGCATAGGTAATAAAATGCTGGTGTCGTGGCCTGGCCCTGTCCAGCGCCATTCGATATCATCATGCCACTCAGAAGAATATAGGTTTGTGGCCATCATGGTGGCTAAAGGATACTGCCGGGTACAGGTTTTTAAGTACTTTTGGGTAAGATTGCCGAGATTATCGCCGGCATTGCACAGCGCTGGCCATTTTTGCGCTAATTGATTGTTGGCCAATAACACTTCATCGGCGCCGATCTGCTCAGGCGTGAGGTATGTTTCAACCTCATCAAGTAGCACCTGTTCGGGAAATAAATACACCCTTTGCGATGATGTGCTAGTAGTTGATAACGCCCTTAAAGTGGCATCAACGGCAGTATAATGATGTACTTCGCACCATTGCAGCAAGCTGGTAACAGCCCCTTCGAAAGTCAATGAAATTAGTGGCCGATGTTGCGTAACACAGTTAATCGACTGATTTAAAAAGCTCAGATCCACCCGCTCAAAAGCCAGCCAGTTAATGCGTTGTAATCCTAGCAAGGCATCGTCTACCGTTTGTACCGCAAGCGTTAACGGCGCCCGGGCTAACAACGAGAAACCGGCTTCTACCCGCGGCGTGATCCGCAACGTTGAACACTCGGCCCCTAAACATAGAAGTGGCAAGCCAGCCTGGGCAAACATGTCTGCCAGTTTAAACCCATATTTACGTATTAATGGTTCAAACACCACGAAATCGCAACTCATACCCGTGGCTTCTACCAGGCTCGCCATAATGCTTTGTGGCAGGTTATCCATTACTACATGCGCATTGCGTGGAAGCGCCCGACAAATTGCCGACTGGATCAGAATTTGATTACTAATAGCGTGTTGTTGCGTAGCTGCATTTAATGCGTGAAGGACGTTTTTCATAACACCCCCCGGCCATTGGCTGTGGTAACTGCCGGTTGCAACCACTTAAGCTCACTAATACCCGTAAAACCGTATGCCTGAGGCGTAGCGTTAATCATCCAGGATACTTTTGTAAGCTCAAAACACCACTCCTCGTGGGTTATGGGCGGATAGGTATTATTCATATCGATGTGTGAAACACCCGTATGGATGTTATCTACCTGAAATCCACTGGCCTCAAGGTACTGCGTAATATCTGCCCGGGTGATCGGAACATCAGGACTCGCCAGATTATCGGGCTGCACCGTAACAGACACTTTTGCGCCAAGAGCGAGTCGTTCGCTGAGGGCTGCAAAATAACGTACCGGATCGCACTCGATAGCCCGTGTGGGTATCACCACAATCGCTAACTCGGCCAGACTAGCCGGGAATGCGTTGCCTTCTGGCTGTTCCAGCTCAAAGGGCGGGATAACTTGTAGTGCACTTTCGGCGTAGCCAAATAAGTCAGTCAGCAACTGGTACCCCGAGGTTGCATCGCCAACCAGTAAAACCGGCCCACTAACGCCTACCGGAACGGTATTGTTTAGCCACCACAACACCCCGCTTGTCTGGGTATCGAGTGTAGTTGTCCAGGCTTGGTTGTTCACCAGCCAGCGGGCGATGGTTGGCTCTGCCAGATAACGCCATAACATAGCAGGTAAGGCCGGTTCTGCAGCGCTTCTGCGGCTGAGTAATTGTTGTTCTTGTGCTATAACCTCGCGATATTGTGCCGTAGTGCGCACAATATTATGGCTGCGCTCTACCCAGCGCCGGGCATTTAATCCCAGAGTCACCCGCTCTACCGGGTTTTCAACCAGGCGCTTAATGGATGCGGTAAGGTTAGACTCAAATGACTCGTTGTAATCCAACTTAATCGCGCACTCATCGGGGATCTCAGCAAATGGCCCGATATTAACCACAATACACCCTAAGCCAAGCCCCATGGCCCGCGACAACGTACCGGAGCTTTCACCGCCCGTGGGATAGCGCAGGTTAATAATAAAGTCTGAAGCTAGCAGGTATTTAAAGAAGTCCTGCTCGTCTAAAAAGCCGGTTACCACAACATGATCAGCCAGACCACTATCGGCGATATCCTGATACACGTCATACTCGTGAGGCTTGCACTGGCCAGCTAGCACGTACACAAAATCCAGGCCTTGTGCTTTTAGCTCTGCCAATGAGTTAAGCACCGCTTTTATCTGTTTGGCCTTGGCAATAAAGCCCATTGAGGTAATAACGACTTTATTACCCGGTAAGCCTAACTCCCCCCGGTATGTCATTTTGAGTTTAGGCTGAAAATGACGAATGCTCGGTGACAGGTGATGAGGAATTAACGTAATAGCGCTATGCCCAAGCGCCGCAATTTTATTCGCGGAATATTCAGAGTGCACAATAATTTGCGACGATGCATCAATAATTGAACTGTGCATCATCAGCTCATGGGGCATAAACTGCCCTTTCCAGCCGTGGCTGGCAAGTTGTTCGCCGATCACCTTACCCTGAACACCGTATTGATTAGTTAAGGCTTTGGTGTAAGCCTCCTTATCACCCTGCGACAGGTTAGTGAGATCGATCAGGTAATGCAGATTAAGGTCGTGCACTACCGTGATCCCCGGCCTGCTAAGCAGTACTTCCAGCATGTATACCGTATCGGGATTATTGCCCACATGGTACAAATGAGGCACCTTATTAAAGGCTTGCCAGCTGGCCAGGTACTCGGCCAACCGCAGCACACGGGTGCGAGGGCATATTCCCTCCGGCGCCGGGGCATGATTTTCAATGACTACCGTTACATCCAGGTATTCACTCAAATAAGGGAGCTGTTCAGCCAGATAATCGGCAATACCATTTGGCTTAGGTGGTAGCGGGCAAAATATTACTACCTCAGCGTTTGCTGCCATTAATTTTTATTTTCCAGTTGGCTCTTAAGGTAATCAAATTCTCGCTGCACGCGCTCGTTCTGAATAGACAACAAGGCGTCCATCCGTTTTTCAACTTCACTGGCAAAGTCACCTAAAATATCGCTAAAGCTATTTTGTAGTTTAACGGCGGCATCAGTGACTCTTTTACCGTCGATAAACACATGCACTTCGCGCGCAGTTGCCGAAAATGGCAACATATCCAAATCGATAGTAAACCCGTGACACCCATTACCCACACCTGCAGCAACCAGATCTTCACGTAATGTGGCTGCCTTGGTAGATGCCAGGGTTTTGTCGCCCTCTTTCACTTCTACCATACAAGGTTTGCCAGGGCGGCTGGTATTACATGCCCACCCCGATATTTGGTTACTACTTATGGAATCAATGTGATACTGAATGGCACCCTTGCCAAGCACACGTTTTGCTATATTTTTAAGTTTTGCTTTCATTGTATATCCGAAGATGCGCCTGCATAATTACAGCCGCGTATAGTATCGCAAATATGCGAACAGTGCATCAGCAGCAATAGTCCAGCGGGACAAAGTGCCAAGCATAAGCGCTTGGCGCAGATGATAAAAGCATGTTAGCCTCTGAAATTATCCTGGTTTGCCAAAAACCAGTCAAAGGCATGCTTCAGGCCATCTTCCAGGTTATAAGTATGCTGCCACCCTAACGCATGCAGGCGCGATACGTCCATCAGTTTACGTGGGGTGCCGTCGGGCTTGCTGGTATCCCATACAATGTCGCCGGTAAAACCGGTCACTTTGGCAACGGTCTCCACCAGCTCTTTAATGGTACAGTCTTCGCCGGTGCCCACGTTAATATGGCTTAGCATAGGCTCGGTGTTTTCGTCGTAAGTGGCTTTATCCAGCTCCATAACATGTACGCTGGCGGCTGCCATATCATCTACGTGCAGGAATTCGCGCATGGGTTTACCACTGCCCCAGGCAACCACTTCTGCATCACCTCGTTGTGCCGCTTCATGAAAACGGCGTAACAGTGCAGGAATAACGTGCGAGTTTTCCGGGTGAAAATTATCGTTAGGGCCATACAAATTAGTGGGCATTACCGAACGATAGTCCCGGCCATATTGGCGGTTATAGCTTTCGCACAGCTTGATACCAGCAATTTTCGCAATGGCGTAGGGCTCATTGGTTTCTTCTAAGGTACCGGTAAGCAGTGCCTTTTCGGTCATCGGTTGCTCAGCCATTTTAGGGTAAATACAGCTAGACCCTAAAAACAATAGCTTTTGTACATCATTAGCATGAGCCGCATGGATAATGTTGGCTTCAATCATCAGGTTTTCGTAAATGAACTCAGCCGGATAAGTGTTGTTGGCGTGAATACCGCCAACCTTGGCAGCAGCCAGATATACCTCGTCTATCTTGTGGTCGGCAAAAAACTGCGATACCGCCGCCTGGCTGGTTAAGTCCAGTTCGCTACGGGTACGGGTGATAATGTATACACCACCACGCTGTTCTAAGTTTTTTACAATGGCTGCGCCCACCATGCCGCGGTGACCGGCTACAAATACGGTTTTCATCGTTTTTAATTAACCTTTGAGTGTTGTAAACAAGTTTAACGTTAAGCTATTTTTAAGATTAAACGGATCACCGCTCAATCTCTACAAAAGTGAGTGACAAAATAAACGCTCACGCTTTTACAATTTGCCCTAAATAAATTTTGGGAGGTTCACCTAAGTTACCATCTCTGGTTTCTAGCGTTGATAAATATTCTTTAAATACATCTTCTGCCGTTTCCATTCCGTAGTAACAATTCACAAATGCTTTTAATATCTGAGTGACGAGAAACCTTGATACGTGCCTCACGCATCCGTCATCCGTTCCATAGACTGGATACGGTAAATGACATCCCACCCACTTCACAATTTCGAACGAAGGCCAGTAATATACATTTGATGAACAATCAGTTTTACTCATATAATCGTTAATTGCCAAACGTAATGTAGACTTAGAAACGCAGTCAGAAGTAATACAGGATTTACTACCAAAGGTAGCTTTTAAAGGAACCGGAGATACAGTAAATACAATAGGCGCATTTGGGTTTATTTGGCGGATCAGCGCTACTATATTCTCTAAATTTTCCGTATTTTCTTGAACACTGGACAACCTAAAATGATGACGTCCTTCGTTAAATATTCGCTCTGGTACTCCGCGCCAGAAGACCTTTCCGGATTCTTTATCTTCCCAGACCTCAGCTAGCCCAAGTGTAAAAACAAAACTGCTAGCGTGCGCGAGTGCATCTTTATATTGTTGCTGTTCGAAACTCGGTTGCCAATCAACTATGTCTCCGTTGCTGGTTTTATTGTAACCGTACCCTTTACCGGTTTGCTCGCCAGTAACAGCCCAACTAAAAAAATCCAGCAACGCGAAGGTGTTATTTAACCCTGAAGGGATCCAAAAAGAATCAGACGACAGCCCAACATCATTCAGAAAATGACGTAGTTCAGCAGCAAAACAAGAACCTATAGCAATAACACTACCGGATTTATTAAGCAAAGGCGCTGCAGGAGCATGTCCTTCCAAACAGTATTGATTAATTAGTGATTCAAGCTCGTTAAACTCTGCAATAGTTGTTGGATACTTTTTCACGTCGGATTGATGCCAACTTCCTTCTCCCCATGAAGCAGGGCCACTGCCATCTCTGACTGCTGCCAAACTACCTAATTCTCTTTCCGCTGAATTTTTCATAGTTCGTTCTCCTTTACGTGAAGTGAGTTCTCGGTATTACTGGTTTGGTGTAAGCGATCAATATAGACCCGGATCACCCCATTTTATCTAAGTCG
>CETJ01096924.1_pt1 | contig 16741 bp, 17 predicted proteins | sample 531341 | NCBI WGS metagenome assembly CETJ01 (sample SAMEA2622677, study PRJEB7988) | marine metagenome | isolation source: saline water (ENVO:00002010), including | reverse complement strand
TAATAAAAAAAACCGCAAGCGAAAGCTTGCGGTTTTTTTTATGCGCTCAATTTGTGATTCGTGACACTGCAGCTTGGTCTGGTCTGGTGAGCATCCTCTCTAGCCGGAACTGTAGCGCCTCGGACGGTGACTGAAACATAGAGAGTCTATTAAGGAGTCCTCTATGTCAGATGCGATGAGCTACCTTGCAATTGCGCTTGCTGGCGCCGTGATCGTGCTGGATCTGTTGGCCATCATCAGCGTGTTCAAAAGCGATCGAAGCGTCGGTGCGAAAGCCCTATGGGCGCTGGGTATCGCCATCTTTCCGATTCTCGGGCTGGTGTTCTGGCTGATCGTCGGCATGCGCCGTCGTCATTGAATCGTTACGTCGTAAGCCCAACCTAGGGCTGCTCCATGGCAGCAAACTCGCTACAGACGCGCCGGCATCGCCGTTCGGGTTGCGCCTCGGCCAGAGCCTCGTTATAGTCCTGCGCCGCGATCAACGTCGCGCATCACCGTCCCGCCCGGATGGCGAAACTGGTAGACGCAAGGGACTTAAAATCCCTCATCCGAAAGGGTATGCGGGTTCGATTCCCGCTCCGGGCACCATCGGGACACACTGATACATCCGTATTTAAACCGGCCGCCGCAGCCGGTTTGATTGTTTATAGGGCAGCAGGCCGCTGTGCTATGGCTCATTGCATGTGACCAGCGGCACCCTATCGTCGTGAACGCAGCCCCTCCACGCTCCTCTTATCCTGTAGTGCATTTGCTATGGCAGAGGAGATAAGACGATGGCCAATGACCCTGACGGTCTCTCAAACCAGAATAACGATCCTTCGCGCGCCGAGCGTGCGGGCAAAGAGGATGTGATCATTCCCGGTTCACCACCGCCGTTGGGATCCGAGCGAACGGATGTCAGTCCCGGTAGCGAAGCAGGCGTGGATGAGTTGCCGAACAATGACGGCAAGACTCCACGAGACAATGCCAAGCGAGGAGGGGAGATGAATAATGTCCCTGATATCGACCCCGACAGTGCAGAACTGGATGACGCACCTAATCCCCGTTAGCAGTCGCGCAATTAAAAAGCCCCGCACGGGGCGGGGCTGCAGGCGTTTAGCCAGTCGTTCCGTTGTCCTTTAACTCGCACTCCTGCGAACGCTCCTTGTCGAGCCTCCCTGGCCCGCTGCGCGTCCTGCGCTACTGGTGATTAGAGTAGGCGAGACAGAGACGACGCGAAATCATCCAACTTCACCAGTGTGGGTCAGCCGAGGCTTACGCCGAGTAGGCGATCGACGCATCGGTGTATATATCGAGCGAGATACTTTGCCCATGATCAAAAGCGTTTATCGCGTCAGCCTTGCCGCAGGGGCGTTGCTGACGCTGGCTGGCTGCAGTGCGTTCGAGGGCGTGCCAGCCGCTCAACCAACAGACGAGTACGTATTGGCCTGCGAGAAAGTTGAGCAACCTGGATGTGAGACTCGTGCAGAGCAGCTCTGTCCAGAGGGTTACGACACCCTCAGCAGCGAAGAAGATTTTGCACGAAAGGAGTTGCGAGTCAGATGCACAGGTGAGGCAAACCCGCCCTAGTTCGGACGGCCGCAGGAGCGGGCCGTCCGCTTGGGACGATCAATCAGCGGAATCGAGTAACGCCTGGGCCTGCTCGAGAACCTGGAGCGATTGAGTGTGGTCGCCCGCTTTGTGCAACTGCTCTCCTTCCGCTCGGAGTTCTTTTACTTTTTCCAGCGTTGCCGGATCGCTTGGCGGATTGGTCTCGAGCTGCTTGTCGATCTTGGCCATGTCCATCGGGCAGTGCATAGCCCAAAGCGGCGTACTTACAACCGCGGCAGCGAGCAGTAACATGATTCGGCGCATGATGTCGGTCTCCTGACTGATGATTGTCAGTGCAGTATAGGATTCACGCTGAACCCCGCCGTTTTTCAGACGCAAGGTAGGATCGAGCAATAGACGGTGGTCGGATAGTTATCGTACAACTACTGAGCTATGATACGGGTTACTTCGCTTCAACGAGATTGATGTGTCCATGGAAAATCAGATCGCCCAGCCGCGTGTTCGCCGTAAGCATCGCAGCCTCGCACAGGAGCTGGTGACTGAGCTGTCGCAGCAGATCCGCGACGGCGTTATCAAACGCGGCGACAAGCTGCCGACAGAGTCAGCGATCATGCAGGCTCAGGGGGTCAGTCGCACGGTAGTGCGTGAGGCGATCTCCAGGCTGCAAGCGTCCGGACTGGTCGAGACTCGCCATGGCATTGGTACTTTCGTGCTCGATACCCCGAGCACCACAGGCCTGCGCATCGACCCGGCTACCATCGGAACGTTACGCGACGTGTTGTCGATTCTGGAGCTGAGGATCAGCCTGGAAGTCGAATCCGCTGGGCTCGCGGCACAGCGCCGGACTCCCGAACAACTGACGGCTATGCGGGAATTTCTGGATTCGCTCCAGCGAAGTGCGGCGCTTTCCAGTGAAGCTGCCGTGTCTGATTTCCAGTTCCATCTGCAAATCGCCGAAGCAACGGGCAACCGTTACTTCACGGACATCATGAATCACCTAGGCACGGCGATCATCCCGCGCAGTCGGCTGAATTCCGCACGCCTGGCACATGATGATCAGCCGCATTACCAACAGCGCCTCGGTCGTGAACACGAGCAGATCTACGACGCCATTGCCCGCCAGGACGCCGAATCAGCCCGAGCTGCGATGCGCCTGCATCTCACCAACAGCCGCGAGCGTCTGCGCCAGGCCCATGAAGAGGCGGAGACGGACAAGGTCAGCTGATCGACTCTTCAGCCCCCACAACGCCAGTGGCCCGTCCGGTCTCTATTGGGCCGCTGGCAATACCGCTTTGAAGCAAATTCCCATCCGTAGGCGCTGTTCGCGCCTACCCATCACCGGTTCGCCTTATCAGTGCTTGCGGTACGCCAGCAGGACAATGCCTCCCACCACGATGAAGCCACCCAGTATTTGCAGTGGACCCAACATCTGGCCAAGTATCAGCCACCCAAGCAGCATTCCGGCGACCGGTTCCATATTCATGACCGGGGCGTTGCGAGCGATGTTTAGCCGCGGCATGCAGATGAACAGTGTGGAAAAGGCCGCGCCATAGAGAAGCACCAGGCAGCCCAGCGCGATCCAGCCGACGGTTGCGCTGGGCAGGCCTAGCCCTCCCGGAATCAGACCGCTGGCACCGAGCAGGGCCGAGGCGCTGAACACCAGAATCAGCGTCAGCATGCTCCGTACCGAGCCAGCCATGCTAGACAGCTTATGTTCGGTGACCCACAACGCCAGGGCAAACACCGCGGCGGCGGTCAGACTGAACAGAATGCCCACCACCCATTGACCATCAGGCGCGTCACTGCTTATCAGCCTTGTCGGGACATCGAGCACCAGTACCAGGCCGATCAGAATCAGCCCCATGATCGCCAGCGCCTGACGGGTCGGTCTAGGGCCGCCAAGCGCCCAGCTCAGGAGCGCGAGCATGATGGGTGAGAGATTGACCACCAGCAGAGCCAGTGCGACAGGAATGCGCGCGACCGCCGAATAGATGCAGAAGCTCTGGATCGTGATCAACAGTCCCAGAAGGGTCTGCCAGCGCCACGTTGCAGCGCTCAAACGCAAGGACTCGCGCCGCCAGAGCACGAGCGCAGCGAGGGCCAGCAGCGTCACACCCGCGCGGCAGAGCATGGCCAGCAACAGGCCGGTGTCGTGATCGAAGGCAATGCGAGCAGCGATATGATTGGCGGCGAACGAGCAAGCCAGGGTGGCCAGAATCACTACAGCAATGTGACGCGGAAAGGGTGTGGCAGTTTGCATCGGTTCAATCCTGTCCTGAGCAGCTTCACTGGGTTCGGTTGCGGCCTGTGGTAGGCATGACAGCGGTTCGTCGTTTGGTTGCGTTAACGGCTTACTGGCTTACAAAGAGAAACGCCGCCCGGTGGGCGGCGTCCTCGTCCGTGCATGCACGGCTGTCAGAGCACCAGGTTGGGCAACCAGAGTGAGGTTGCGGGGATGTAGGTTACTGCAAGCAACACCATGAACAGCGCGACGTAGAAAGGCAGCAGCGCCTTAACCGTATTCTCGATGGTGACCTTGCCGATCGCCGCGCCGACAAAGAGCACCGCGCCTACCGGTGGCGTGATCAGCCCGATGCCGAGGTTCACCAGCATGATCATGCCGAAGTGCACCGGATCGACACCAATGCCCATGATTACCGGCATCAGAATCGGCGTAAGGATCAGGATCAGCGGCGCCATGTCCATCAGCGTGCCGAGCACCAGCAACATCATGTTGATGCACATGAGGATCACGTAGCGATTGTCCGACAGAGTCAGGAACATCGTGGTGATCTTCGACGGGATCTGCATCAACGTCATGATGTAGCCGAAGCTCGCGGCGAAGGCGATCAGAATCATGACCACCGACAGGGTACGAACGGTGCGGTGCAGCAGCTTTGGCAGCTCACGCCATTTGTAGTCACGATAGATGAACATGGTGACGAAGAAGGCCCACACCACGGCGATGGATGCCGATTCGGTCGCGGTAAACACACCGGACAGAATACCGCCGAGAATGATGACCATGGTCATCAGGCCCCACAGCGCTTCAACGCAGATCTTCAATGCCTGCTTGAGTGGGACGACCTCGCCCTTGGGGTAGTTGCGAACCCGAGCAAAGATCAGGCACATGGTCATCATCACCGCGCTGAGCAGCAGACCGGGGCCGATACCCGCGATGAACAGTGATGAGATCGAGACAGTGCCGCCAGCGGCCAGCGAATACAGCACCGAGTTATGGCTGGGTGGCGTCAGCAACGCCTGGACTGAGCCACTGACCGTAACGGCCGTGGAGAATTCGCGAGGGTAGCCCTTCTTCTCCATCTCCGGGATCAGCACCGAACCTACCGAAGCAGTGTCTGCCAATGATGATCCGGAGATTGCGCCGAAAAAGGTCGACGCCATGATGTTTACCAAGGACAGGCCGCCGCGCACGAAGCCGACCAGCACCGCGGCAAACGCCACCAGTCGGCGAGACATGCCACCCTCGGCCATGATCGCACCAGCCAACACAAAGAAGGGGATAGCGAGTAGCGAGAACTTGTTAACGCCCCCGGCGACCTGAATCATCACCGCATCGAACGGAATGTCGATCCACCAGGCGCCAATCAGCGCTGACATGCCCAGGGCGTATGCGACAGGCATGCGCAGGAGAAAAAGTACGGCAAAGCTGCCGAGTAGAATCAGCGCGTCCATTTACGCGGCCTCCTTGCTGTCTTCGACCAGCTCGTAGTTGACCGCACGCCGATGGCTCTGGTCGCCGAAGATAATGCGTTCGATGACAAATAGCAGCGTGATAGCACCGCCGATTGGGATCGGGGAATAGGTGATACCCACACGAAGTGTCGGCAGCGTGCTCATGAACTGATTCCAGGTCGCAGCGCACAGCTTGACGCCCCAGATCGTCATGAACAGGCAGATGATGCCCATCAGAATCTGCACCAGCAGCTCGACGTGGCGATGCAGGAACTGGGGCAGGCGGTCGGTGAACATGGTCACCGCCATATGCGCACCGGCTCGATAGCTCGCCGCTGCACCGAGAAAGGTAAAGATCACCATCAGCAGGATGGCTACGGGTTCAGGCCAGCCGCCGCCAGAGCCCAGCACGTAGCGCGCGAATATCCCCCAGGGGATGATCATGGACATGACAACGATGGCCAGCCCCGCGACCCAAACACAGGTCATGTAGATCGCGTCGTTGACGCGCAGCAGCGTGTTTTTCATCAGAGTTCACCACAGGCGCGGCGGCGAGCGAGGCCCGTCGCCGCGAGTTTTTTCGGAGAGAACGAATTACTGAACGGCTTCGATACGCTTGATCAGCTCGGCGTAAGGTGCGCCGTACTTCTCGCGAACCGGGGCGGTGGCATCGTAGAAGGGCTTCTTGTCAACTTCGATGAAGGTGACGCCTTCTTCCTTGAGCTTCGCTTCGCTGCTGGCGGTCTTCTCATCCCACAGCTTGCGCTCTTCCATCTGCGCTTCCTTGGCGTACTTCTTGACGATTTCCTGCTGCTCCGGGGTGAGCTTGTTCCAGGTGGTCTTCGAGATCACGATCGGCTCAGGAAGAATCAGGTGACCGGTCAGCGAGTAGTTTTTAGCAGCGCGGAAGTGATTGTGCTCAAGCATGGTTGGCGGGTTGTTCTCGGCGCCATCGACCACACCGGTCTGCAGGGCACTGAAGATTTCACCGGTGTTCATCGCCACACCCTGAGCGCCCATGGCGTTCAGCGTATCGATGAACAATGGGTTACCCATGACACGGATTTTCATGCCCTTGAGATCTTCAAGGTTGCGCACCGGCTCCTTGGTGTAGAGGTTGCGAACGCCACCGTCCATCCATGCCAGGCCGACCATGTTGAAATCGGAGTTCGTGATCTTGTCGAGAATTTCCTGGCCGATCTCACCGTCGATCACTTTGCGCATATGTTCGTGATCGCGAAACACGAAGGGCATGTTGAAGGCGTTCACGTCCGGTACGACCGGGCCGAGGGTGCCCAAGCTAACCCGGGTCATCTGCACCGCGCCGAGCTGAACCTGCTCAACAACTTCTTTTTCAGAACCCAGTACACCACCTGAGAACATGCGGAACTTGAGCTCACCGTCGGTGGCTTCTTCAATCTTCTTGCCCATGTTTTCCTGAGCCACAACAGTCGGGTAACCGGCGGGGTGGATCTCAGCAATCTTCAGCGTCATTTCCGCGTAGGCGGTGGTCGACAGGCAGAAGGCCAGGGGAAGTGCAGCGATGAGCAACTTGCGTTTGAAGTCCATGTGAATCTCCGTTTTGTTTTTGTTGGTATGCAGTGTTGCGAGCGACAAGGCAGGACAACTGCGTGCCTGTCCTTGATGGTGAAGAGTCAGCGGTAGCGGGGCTCCTCCAGTCCGGCAACGCCGGGTTGCAGGGCGAATACACCACCCGCCAACGGCTGATCGGATAGATCACCGCCCGGGCGAATGGATGTGACGAACAGGGTGTCCAGGCCGGAGCCACCAAAGGCGCACATGGCGGGCTTCTTCACCGGCACCGGGAGCGAGCGATCAAGGCGTCCATCCGGGGTGAAACGATGAACGAGGCCGGCATCGTTGCCGCAGATCCAATAGCAGCCATCGACATCCACCGCAGCGCCATCAGGGCGGCCTGGATGCTGGTTCATATCGACGAACAGGCGGCGGTTGCTCGGCGTACCGCTGTCGATGTCGTAATCGAACGCCCATATGCGTTGAACGCTGGGGTGGGAGTCGGACAGGTACATGGTGCGTCCGTCGGGGCTGAAACCCAGCCCGTTGGGTACGATGAAATCCTTCAGATGAGCCTTGAGCGACTCGCTGTCGGCCGAACGGTCCACTCGGTACAGCGCGCCGGCCGGAGTGCCGGCGGACATATCCATGACCATGGTGCCGGCCCAGAAGCGGCCCTGGCGGTCGCAGCGCCCGTCGTTGAATCTCATGTTGCCTGCGCCATGCTGAACGCCAGCAAGCCGGGTAGTGCGGAGTGTGCCGTCGTTCTGCGGAACCACATCGAAAATGCCGTCTTCCATGCCGGCTACCCAACGGTTCGCGTCACCTTCGCGGCGAGCGATACAGGCGATCATCTGGTCACCCGTCCAGCGTGTCACGGAGGCATCCGAAGCGTTCCAGCGCAGCAGCTGCTTGTTGGGTATGTCGACCCAATACAGCGCCTGTTCCGAAGCTACCCAGACCGGGCTTTCGCCCGTTGCGTTCTGTGCGTCGACTATCAATTCTGCTGAGTTTGCCATGGCGATTCTCTTGTTGTTTTCGCGGCGTGGCGGAATCAGTCTTCGAATGGGCCTGCTTCGCAGAAGGCGCCACCCTGATAGATCAGAGCTGGATCATTAGGCGCGTAGGGCGGTTGCTGTTCGATCTTTTCGCGAAACACTTCCGACGTGTCCTGAGGCTCGAAGCCCAGGTGCGCAGCCATGTGGTTGTTCCACCACGCGTCACGGTTCGCCGAAGCGCCATAGACGACGGTGTGCTTCACGTCCGGGGTAAACAGTGACCGCTCGATCAAATTGGTCAGGTCGCGATAGCTGAGGTAGGTCGCCATCATTCGGCGGTTCAGAGGCTCGGGGAACGAAGAGCCGATGCGGATGCTGACGGTCTCGATGCCGTAACGATCGTAATAGAAGCTTGCCATGTCCTCGCCGTAGGATTTGGACAGGCCGTAGTAGCTGTCAGGGCGGCGTGGAGCGCTGGCGTCGATGGTCTCGGTCTGCTTGTGAAAACCGATGACGTGATTGGAGCTAGCAAAAATCACACGCTTGATGCCGTGCTTGCGTGCCGCTTCGTAGATATGGAATACGCCGCGAATGTTGCCTTCGAGGATTTCCTCGAAAGGCCGCTCTACCGAGACACCACCGAAATGCGCGATTGCATCGACACCTTCGCAGAGGGTATGCACAGCGGCTTTGTCGGCAAGATTGCACTGCACGACTTCTTCATGTTCGCCGGCTGCGGGCTCCATGGGGGCGATATCGGAGAGACGGATGATCTTGGCGTAGGGGCGAAGCGTTTCACGTAATACCTTGCCCAATCCTCCTGCGGCGCCTGTCAGCAGGAGGCGATTGAGGGGTGTGGGAGCGGTCGTCGTGCTTGTCATTGAGGTCTGCCCATCGCTTATTGTTTTTGGTGTCATCGGTTGTCAGATGACTTGATTCGATTATTTCTGCGGTTATGGGCCTTTGTCAACCTGACAAACCGACTGTTTCAAGGCCTCGTAAATCACCTCACCGGGCTGCATCGAGTCGATAAAAAGCCCCCGAAGCCACTGATTTCGCCGCTTACAGCGCTCACTCTGTACCATCGAAACGTCACGCTAGCGAGCCTACGGATCTATTCACATACCACTAAAGTCGAGTGTGGGGCCGTTCAGTAATGGAGCCAGATCTGACAGCCATGCGGATTCAGGTTGTATGATGACATCGCGGTGGCAGCTGTACCGTCCTCCTCAGATAAAACAGATTGCGAAGGGGCACGTATGGCAAACAGCACGACGGATCGGGGCGTACCGCGCGCGCCGTGGTTTTTGCCTTGGCAAGCATTTCGACAACCTGAAAGAGAACAACCGATGACCATTCAAGCGAACGCGGAACTGGCGGGTGACGAGATTTGCTGGATCAAACTGCGGACAGTGTCCTTGCCGCTGCGCATGGCGGTCAGCGATGCGAAGGTATTGACGGGGCGGCAGAAGCCCCTTGAGTCTGTCAGCCTGCTGTTCGCGGAAATTGAAACCCGGCAGGGGTATGGCGGGCTCGGTTTCAGTTACAGCTTGCGCACGGGAGGCCCGGCACAATATGCCCACGCCCAGGAAATCGCGCCGCTGCTGATCGGGGAAGACGCCAATGACATTTCACGGCTCTGGAGCAAGATGATCTGGGCCAGCGCGTCGGTCGGTCGCGGCGGTGTTGCGGCGCAGGCGATCGCAGCAATCGACACGGCGCTCTGGGATCTGAAGGCACGGCGTGCCGCGTTGCCGCTTTCAAAATTGCTTGGCGCGCACCGCAGCGCCGTGCCTTGCTACAACACCTCGGGTGGATATCTGCAGGCCTCCATTGAGGAGGTGCTCGATAAGGCTACCCAGTCGCGTGAACGTGGCATTGGCGGGATCAAGATGAAGGTCGGCCAACCAAACCGGCGTTTGGATCTGCAGCGCGTTGAGGCCTTGCGCAAGCATCTGGGCGATGACGTACCGCTGATGGTCGACGTCAATCAGCAATGGGACCGCATCACTGCACTGCGCATGGGCCGCGAGCTTGAGCAATACCAGCTGGAGTGGATTGAAGAGCCGCTCGACGCTCACGATATGACCGGTCACGCCGCGCTGGCAGCCGAGTTGGACACGCCTATCGGTACGGGCGAAATGCTCACCAGCGCCACAGAAGCGCTGGGTTATGTAGACACCGGCGCGGTGGACGTGATCATGCACGACGCCCCACGCCTGGGCGGCATCACACCGTTCCTCAAGGTGGCGCATGCCGCAGAGCTACGCGGCATGGTCATGGCCCCACACTTTGTCATGGAAATCCATCTGCATCTGGCGGCTGCCTATGAGCACCAAACCTGGGTTGAGCACTTCGAATGGCTGGAGCCAGCCTTCAACGAACGTCTTGAGATACGCGACGGGCAGATGATCGTCCCGGACCGCCCCGGCTTGGGGCTGAGCCTGAGCGACCAGATAGCAGGTTGGACGCAAGCTGAAGTGGAGTTCGGCAAGCGCGCCTGAACGAAAGACCGCGCCCTCAGGCGCGGTCTCGTTCCTCTGTTACAGCTCCCAGCCCGTCGTTGCGGGCTAGGCACAACCGACTCAGGTTTCCTGCAGCCTGGCCGCAGTAGTTTTTCGGCTACGCAGCGCACTGAACAGGTGCCAGGCCACTGAAGCCAGCGCCAGGAACAGGAATACTGCAGAGATGGGATTGGTGAGAAAGCCCATGAAGTTGCCATCCGACAACATCAAGCCACGCCGTAGATTCGTTTCAGCCATGGGCCCGAGGATGAAACCGATGATGAACGGCGCTGCAGGCATGCCAGCCTTGACGAAGCCGTAACCAATCAGGCCGAACAGCAGAATGGTCCAGACATCGAACACCCGACTGCTCAGACCGAAGGCACCGACGACGCACAGCACCAGGATGATCGGCAGCAGGATGTGCTTGGGCACCGCCAGCAGCTTGATGAAGATGCGCAGGCCATAGAACTCCAGGACCAGCATCATCACCGAGGCGAGGATCAGCGCCGCAAAAATGGTGTACACCAACGCGCCCTGGCTGATGAACAGCAGCGGGCCTGGCTGGATGCCATGGATCATGAAGCCGCCGAGGAGAATCGCGGTCACGGTGTCGCCGGGAATGCCTAGGGTCATCAACGGAATCATGGCGCTGCCGATGCCCGCGTTGTTGGCGGTTTCGCTGGCCACCACACCTTCAACCGCACCCTTGCCGAACCGTTCGGGATGCTTGGAGCGCTTCTTGGCGATGATGTAGGACACGATGTTCGACGTGCCGGCACCGATGCCTGGGAGGATGCCAATTCCGATACCGATCAGCGCAGAGCGAAACGCGTTGGGGATCTGCCCAAAGAACTCCTTGAGCGAGAAACCAAAACCTTTCACGCCTTTCATGCTGACCGAGGCGATCTTGCTTTTGTGTGCCGCTCTGCCGGTCTCGGCGATCTTGATCACTTCCGCCACGGCAAACATGCCGATCATCACCGTCAACATCGCAAATCCACCGTTGAGGTTCGGCGAATCGAATGTGAAGCGGCGGATGGCGTCCACCGGGGCGATACCCACGGTCGAGAACGCAAAGCCAAGCGTGCCGGCATAGATGCCTTTGAGCAGCGAGCCGGTGGACAGCGTGGCGATCAGCGTCAGCGAAAAGATCGCGATGGAGAAGTATTCATGAGGTCCGAAGCGCAAAGCGATCTTTGCCAGCGAGGGCGCAATGGACATCAGTGCGACGATGCTGAATATCGTGCCGAGGAAGGAGAACACCACACCGACGCCCAGCGCCTTCAACCCTTCGCCTTTTTCCATCATCGGGCCACCGTCGAAGGTGGTGGCGATGGAGGCGGGCGTGCCTGGAATCTTCAGCAGGATGGCTGAGATCAGCCCTCCGGACGTCGCGCCGATGAACAGCGCCACCAGCAATGACAGACCCGCGGCAGGCCCCATGGTGTAGGTCAATGGCAAGCACAAGGCGATTGCCATCGTGGCCGAAAGGCCGGGAACTGCACCGAAGACGATGCCAACGGCAACACCCAAGGTGATCAGAATAAAGATGTAGGGCGAGAAAACCGCGCCAAAGCCGGCCTGCAGTAATTCGAACATGGCCGCCTCCTAGATTTTCAGAAAGCCGGTCGGGAGCATCAGATCGAAGCCCTGCCGGAAGGTGAAGAAGATCAAGGCGGAGGTGATGACCGCGATGACGATGTAGGTGATGTGGTTGATCTTCTGCTCGCGCGGCGTGATGACGATGAACTGCGCATACAGATAGAGCACGGTCATGATCGGGAAGCCGACCTTCTGCAGCAGGGCGACATAAACCGCGATCAGCCCCAGCGTTTTGAACACCGTTGGGTAGTCCGGCGGTGTTGCAGCCGACGGGTCGGCGTCCGCATCCGGATCAACAGGGGGCTGGGCAGCCTTGGTCGCCGTCAGCAGCTGAAGCACGCCCAGTAGACAAAGCCCAACGGATAGCACGTAGGGCACGGTCGATGCGTCGATGAAACCTTTGCGCGGAAGATTGATGGTCAGGAACAGGTAGAACAGGCCGGCGCCCAGCATCAGGGCTCCGACCAGTAACTCCTTTCTCTTGTAGGTATCCATGGGACAGCTCTCGATTCAGAGGAAAGGCTGCCGGGCGCAGCGACTGCGCCCGGCATCATGCCGCGGGCTTACTTGCTCTGGCGCAGTTCGTCCTTGTACTTCATGAAGTCTTCGCGGGTGTTCGTCAGGCGGTCAATCGACGAGTTGGTATCGAAATAGCTGACCGGCTGCTTGAAGGTCTTGCGTAGCTCTTCCTCGTATTCAGGCATCTCGGTGATCTGCTTCACGATGCCTGACATCTTCTCAATGATCGCCGGATCGGTACCGTCCGGGAATGCCACGATGTAAGGCTTTTCCATGACGAAATCGACGCCTTGCTCCTTGAAGGTCGGTACGTCGCCGAGCAGTGGGTTGCGCTCGTCGTTTGGCTGGCCCAGGGCAACCATCTCACCGCTCGTGACGTAGTCCTGCACCGAACCGTAGCTGATGGCTGCGAGGTCGATACGGTCGCCCAGCAGAGCGACAACTTTCTCGGATACCGTGCCGGCGTCGACCATCTTCAGCTTGGTATCAGTCAAACCTTCGAACATCAAACCCTGCAGATGGGAATAGCTGCCCATCTCGGTACCGTAGGTGACGCTGCTCGGCTCAGCCTTGGATTTGGAGATCAGATCTTCCAGCGATTTCAGACCCGAGCTCTTCGAGGCAACGAAGACGGTGCCCTTGTCCACACCGGCGATACAGCAGATGTCAAAGGCGTCCAGGCTGTCTTCGGTCAGGCCAGCGACTTCGTTGACGATCATTTGCCCGGTATGGGTGAAGAGAATGGTGTTGCCGTCCGGGTCGGCCTGTTTTACCTGCTCGGCCGCCAGGGTGCCGCCACCGCCGGCAACGTTGGTGATGACCATCGCTTCACCGGTGATTTTGGTGAAGTACTTGGCCATGGTACGGGCATTGAAGTCGGTATCTCCGCCAGCGTTGGCGATGACGACAACCTGTACCGGGCGAGTGGGCCACTCGGTTTCAGCAGCGAATGCGCCGCTTACGGCAGTGGCTAGAAGGGCGGAAACAAGGGAGGCGCTGATTGCTTTTTTCATTGTATGTCTCTCCGGTGGTTGGGGTTGCGGCGCTTGGTTTCTCTTTCCTAGTGGTTCTCTTTCTTTTATGGGCGACCCACACTGGGTTGCTTGGGGTCGTATTTCCATCCAGGAATCAGGTATTGCATCGCCATGGCGTCGTCCCGCGCGCCTGTGGCGACCTGGTTGTATAGCTCGTGCGCAGCCATGATCCGATCCATGTCCGGCTCGACGCCCAGGCCCGGCTTATCTGGAACCTGCACCGCGCCTCCGACGATCTGCAGCGGTTCGCGGGTCAGACGTTCCTGGCCTTCCTGCCAGATCCAGTGGGTGTCGATCGCAGTGATGTTGCCAGGCGCCGCGGCGGCAGCGTGGGTGAACATCGCCAGCGAAACGTCGAAGTGGTTGTTCGAATGCGAACCCCAGGTCAGGCCGAACTGCTCGCACATCTGCGCGAGGCGCACCGAACCCTGCATGGTCCAGAAGTGCGGATCGGCCAGCGGGATGTCGACCGATTCGAGACGTAGCGAATGGCCCATCTGCCGCCAGTCCGTTGCAACCATGTTGGTGGCGGTGGGAATACCGGTTGCGCGCTTGAACTCGGCCATGATCTCGCGACCGGAGAAACCGTTCTCCGGGCCGCACGGGTCTTCTGCGTAGGACAGGATATGGCCCTGGCCACTGCACAGCTCGATGGCCTCGGCCAGTGACCAAGCCCCGTTGGGGTCAAGTGTGACGCGGGCTTCAGGGAAGCGCGACTTGATGCCGGCAATCGCCTGCATCTCTTCGCTACCCCGCATTACGCCGCCCTTGAGTTTGAAATCCTTGAAACCGTAGCGCGCCGTGGCGGCCTCAGCCAACCGAACGATGGCGGCCGGAGTCACCGCTTCCTGGTGACGAATGTAGTACCAGTCATCAGCTGAACCGGTACCCGCCAGGTAGGGCAGGTCGGTACGAGTGCGGTCGCCTATATAAAAGAAGTAAGCGAGCATCGGCACGCTGTCGCGCTGCTGGCCGCTGCCGAGGAGTTCTGCCACGGGCACGTCAAGGTGCTGGCCGAGCAAGTCGAGAAGGGCAGCTTCGACGGCGGTGATGACGTTGTCCAGACGCAGATTGATCTCGTGCGGCTGCTTCAGAACCGCCGCTTCCGCTTCCGAGGTGACCTCATGCTGGGTCGCCTGCGGGCCCTTCGCTGAACCACCAGCAATGGCGCGTCGCAATGCGTTGAGGATTCCGTTGTAGCGGCCGATGGGCTGGCCAATCACCAGGCCTTTGGTTCGTTCCAAGGCTTGCCTGATGCCTTCGCCACCCGGCACTTCGCCGATACCGGTGCGACCGGCGCTGTCCTTGAGGATCACCAGATTGCGAGTGAAGTAGGGGGCGTGCGCACCGCACAGGTTCAACAGCATGCTGTCATATCCCGCGACCGGGATGACCTGCATTTCCTTGACTACTGGCGTCGCGGTTCGTGTGTCTTGCATCTGCTGTCTTGCTCCTGATTATTTTTATGAGCTTAATAAGGTGGGCAATGCCTATTGCCGTGTTGAAGTCGCCAAAGGTCCATGCCCTCGACCTGGTCGAGCTGGCATAGATGTTTGGAAATCAACTAAAGACAAGGCCGTTCGAATATCCCGAGGTGCGGAGCGACGAGGGTCCGAACCGATGCCGCAACCAACGAAACCCACTGAGGTAGTGGTTCCAGCTAGCAGACTGGGCTGAGCAAGGCAGGGCAGGGCGCGCTCAAGACGAGAGATCGGAGGCTGATACATGGCTTTCAAGCTCTGGTTGTTCTAAATGTCATACGTTGTCGTATGACTTGGTGAGATTTTTATCAGTGCGGTTCGCCCTTGTCAAATCGGTGAAACAAACTAACGGGGCCTCGTATGACCCGACGGTCATTTTTTTGTTTCAAAGGCATAGATTGCTTTTGAATACTGCATCTATGCTTCACTTGTTCGCCTCTCCAGGGTGAGCGTCGCTACCCGAAGCTGCAGGGGCAGTCCGACGAAAATCTTCAACAAAGAGGTAGCGCAGCCACATGTTGTACGATAACGTATCTCCAAGGCTGAGGCCCTATATCATCTACTCTTTGTTTCACAGGATGCTCGAACAATGAACCCACAAGAACTGAAGGCCATCCTCTCTTCTGGTTTGCTGTCTTTTCCGGTCACCGACTTTGACCAGCAAGGCGACTTCAGCCGTGCCGGCTACATCAAGCGTCTGGAATGGCTGGCTCCTTACGGCGCAACGGCACTGTTCGCCGCGGGCGGCACGGGCGAGTTCTTCTCGCTGACCCCGCAGGAGTATCCGGACATCATCAAGACCGCCGTCGATACCTGCGCCGGTCAGGTACCGATTCTTGCCGGCGTAGGCGGTCCAACCCGTCAGGCCATCGCGTACGCCCAGGAAGCTGAACGTCTTGGTGCAAAGGGCCTGCTGCTGCTGCCGCACTACCTGACCGAAGCCAGCCAGGAAGGTGTTGCACGGCACGTGGAAGAAGTGTGCAAGTCGGTGAATATCGGTGTCGTGGTCTATAACCGCAACGTATGCCGCCTGACCGCACCGCTGCTCGAGCAACTGGCCGAGCGCTGCCCGAACCTCATCGGTTACAAAGATGGCCTCGGTGATATCGAGCTGATGGTTTCCATCCGCCGTCGCCTGGGCGATCGACTGACCTACCTTGGTGGTCTTCCGACTGCAGAAGTCTACGCCGCTGCCTACAAGGCCCTGGGCGTGCCGGTCTATTCATCGGCAGTCTTCAACTTCGTACCGAAGCTGGCCATGGACTTCTACGCCGCCATTGCGCGTGAGGATGACGAAACCGTCGGCAAGCTGATCGACGACTTCTTCCTGCCGTACCTCGACATCCGTAACCGTTGCAAGGGTTACGCAGTCAGCATTGTCAAAGCTGGCGCGAAGATCGCCGGGTATGACGCCGGTCCCGTCCGCGCACCACTGACCGACCTGCGCCCGGACGAGTACGAAGCACTCGCAGCGCTGATCGAGAAGCAGGGCGCTCAGTAAGAGCACGTCAGACCAATCACTCGCCCCAACCACTGCGGTGCCTTTATTGAGACAGGCACTGCGGCGGATCTCACAAAGGAGAGCGTTACGTGGCAGACGCAAAACGTTATGACAATTACATCGATGGCCAATGGGTAGCTAGCAAGAATTACCAGGCCAACATCAACCCGTCCGATCTGTCGGACGTTATCGGCGAATACGCCCAGGCGGACGCCTCGCAAGTCGAAGCGGCCATCGCCGCCGCACGCAAGGCTTTTCCGGCGTGGTCCACGTCCGGTATCCAGGCGCGTGCTGACGCCCTGGAAAAGGTCGGGCT
>CETJ01028241.1_pt1 | contig 16775 bp, 15 predicted proteins | sample 531341 | NCBI WGS metagenome assembly CETJ01 (sample SAMEA2622677, study PRJEB7988) | marine metagenome | isolation source: saline water (ENVO:00002010), including | reverse complement strand
ATCATGCAGCACATCGAACAGGCCGGCGTTCACTCCGGTGACTCGGCCTGCTCACTGCCGCCTTACTCACTGCCGGCGCACATCCAGGACGAAATTCGAGACCAGGTCAAGAAGATGGCGCTTGAGTTGGGTGTGGTCGGTCTGATGAACGTACAGATGGCCGTGCAGGGCGAGGACATCTTCGTCATTGAGGTCAATCCGCGTGCGTCGCGTACAGTGCCTTTCGTATCGAAATGCATCGGCGTCTCGCTGGCGATGATTGCGGCACGTGTCATGGCGGGTAAAACGCTGGCTGAGGTCGGGCTGACCGAAGAAATAATTCCAGAGTTCTACAGTGTTAAAGAAGCGGTTTTCCCCTTCGCCAAGTTCCCGGGTGTCGACCCGATCCTCGGTCCGGAAATGAAATCGACCGGTGAGGTGATGGGGGTCGGCGACAGCTTCGCTGAAGCCTTTGCCAAGGCCCAGCTCGGCGCAAGCGAAATTCTGCCGAACAGCGGCTGCGCGTTCATCAGCGTGCGCGATGACGACAAGCCGCACGTAGCCCAGGTGGCGCGTGATCTGATTGAGCTTGGTTTCGAAGTGGTCGGTACGGCTGGCACGGCAAAGATCATCGAGGCTGCCGGGCTGCCGGTGCGTCGGGTGAACAAGGTGACCGAGGGTCGCCCGCACGTTGTCGATATGATCAAGAATGACGAGGTCACCCTGATCATCAATACTACCGAGGGGCGTCAGTCCATCGCCGACTCTTACTCAATCCGTCGTAACGCTCTGCAGCACAAGATCTGCTGCACCACCACCCTGGCTGGCGGGCAGGCGATCTGTGAGGCGCTGAAGTTCGGTCCCGAGAAGACCGTGCGTCGTTTGCAGGATCTCCATGCAGGAATCAAGGCATGACTAAATACCCAATGACTGTCCAGGGCGCGCGCGCCTTGGAAGAAGAGCTGCACCATCTCACCAAGGTCCTTCGCCCCAAGCTCAGTCACGACATCGGCGTGGCGCGTGAGCTGGGGGATCTCAAGGAAAACGCCGAGTATCACGCCGCTCGCGAACAGCAGGGCATGGTCGAAGCGCGGATTCGTGATATCGAAGGGCGTTTACAGAATGCCCAAGTCATCGATGTCAGCAGCATTCCGCACACTGGCAAAGTGATCTTCGGGACCACCGTTGAGATTGCTAATGTCGAGACTGATGAGCGCGTCACCTATCAGATCGTTGGTGAGGACGAAGCGGAGATCAAGCTCGGCAAGATCTCCGTGGGCTCCCCAATTGCGCGCGCTCTGATCGGCAAGGTCGAAGGTGACGTCGCTGTGGTGAAAACGCCGGGAGGGCTGGTCGAGTTCGAGATCGTCGAGGTTCGCCATCTCTGAGATTCGACCAATGCGCGCAGGCCTTATTAGTTGGCAGCTGGCCCAGACATTCTGGGTCGGCGGGTTATGGCTGCTGCAGTTTGTAATGCTGCCGGCGTTGGCCAAGATCGGCTTGGCGCCGTTGCTGATCGAAGAGGTCGCCGGCAGTCTGCGGCCTTTGCTGGTGGGCTTCGCTGCGTTCTGTGTGTTGCTTCAGGCGGCGGTGCTGATCCAGCTCTGCGGGCTTCGTAGTCTTTGGCGCGATCTGCGAGGTCAGCTGTTACTGGCCGTGCTGCTCCTGGCCGGAAGTCATTTTTCGGCGCGGGCGGGCATTATCGAATCACCGTACTGGTTGGTGTTCAGTTACTTGGCGATGGGTTTGTGCGGGTTGATCCTGGTGCTGCAAGTCGCTCCCGGTCGGGAGCGATAGCAGAAGACGGCGGCTGAAAAGTGGATCAGCTCTGGAAGCGATGCACGTTAGAGAGCTGCTTGTTCACTTTGGGGTTCTTGCGATAGATCAGTGCCATCTTGCCGATAGACTGAACCAGTTCGCAGCCGCCAATTTTGCACAATTCATCGGTTAGCGCGCGCCGATTGTCACGCTCGGTGATCCGCAGCTGCACCTTGATCAATTCGTGATCGTTCAGGGCTCGCTCCAGCTCGGCTTGTACGCCTTCGGTCAAGCCGTTCTCCGATACGATCAATACAGGCTTCAGATGATGGCCGATGGATTTGTACTGTTTCTTCTGCTCGTTAGTGAGCGGCATAATTCGACCCTTGCGTCAGAACCCTGGAAAACCCGGCTAGTGTAACTGACACGCTCTGAGCCGCACAGATGAGGTAACAGCTTGGCACGCTCCAAGACCAGCCCGCGTTGGCTGAAAGAACATTTTGATGATCCCTATGTAAAGATGGCGCAGCGGGATGGCTATCGGTCGCGAGCGAGCTACAAGCTTCTCGAGATTCAAGAAAAGGATCGTATTCTCCGGCCAGGCATGACAGTGGTCGATCTCGGGGCTGCACCGGGCGGCTGGTCGCAGGTCACCAGCAGGGTGATCGGTGATCGCGGGAGGCTGATTGCATCCGATATTCTGCCCATGGACAGCATTGCTGACGTGACCTTTGTTCTCGGTGATTTTACTGAGGACGAAGTATTCGCTGAGATCCTTCAGGCCATCGGTGAAACGCAAGTTGACCTTGTGATTTCCGATATGGCCCCCAATATGAGTGGGGTGAAGGTTGCTGACCAGGCGCGCGCGATGTTTCTCTGCGAGCTTGCGCTTGATCTGGCCATGCGAGTTCTGCGCCCCGGTGGGGACTTTTTGATCAAGATTTTCCAGGGGGATGGTTTCGATGCCTACCTGAAGGATGTGCGGCAGAATTTCGATAAGGTGCAGATGCGTAAACCCTTGTCATCAAGGGACCGCTCACGTGAACAGTATCTGCTGGCGCGCGGATACCGCGGCGATGGCAACGCGCTGGAAGCGCTGCGGTCTTAACGGTACGGGCGCTGAACCACCACGTCGAGCTCCGGCCCATGAAATACCGGCTAGCATGTTTCATATCGGGTTACAGACCGAGCTGCGCGTTCAGCAACGTTGTGTAGTAAGTTAGGCCGAGAGCGAACCATCGGCCGTCATGCAGGCTCCCGAAAACCCGCCTGCTCTAGAGGGTAGTGAATTGAACGACATGGCAAAGAACCTGATTTTGTGGTTGATCATTGCCGCTGTCCTGGTGACGGTGATGAACAACTTTTCCAGCCCGACAGAGCCGCAAACGCTCAACTATTCGGATTTCATTGAGCAGGTGAAAGAAGGTCAGGTCGAGCGCGTGACCGTCGACGGTTTCGTCATTACCGGCAAGCGCAGTGACGGCGAGACGTTCAAGACGATTCGCCCCGCGATTCAGGACAACGGCCTGATCGGTGACCTGATCAACAACAATGTGGTGATTGAAGGCCGGCAGCCTGAGCAGCAGAGCATCTGGACGCAGCTGTTGGTAGCTAGCTTCCCAATTTTGGTGATCATCGCGGTTTTCATGTTCTTCATGCGGCAGATGCAAGGCGGCGCGGGTGGCAAAGGCGGCCCGATGAGCTTTGGCAAGAGCAAGGCTCGTCTGCTGTCCGAAGATCAGGTCAAAACTACATTTGCTGATGTCGCCGGTTGTGACGAGGCGAAAGAAGAAGTCACCGAACTGGTCGAGTTCCTGCGTGACCCCGGTAAGTTTCAACGTCTCGGAGGCCGCATTCCGCGTGGCGTGCTGATGGTTGGATCACCGGGTACCGGTAAAACGCTTTTGGCTAAGGCGGTCGCTGGCGAGGCCAAGGTTCCGTTCTTTACCATCTCCGGTTCCGATTTCGTTGAGATGTTCGTCGGGGTGGGTGCTAGCCGCGTGCGCGACATGTTCGAGCAAGCCAAGAAGCATGCACCGTGCATCATTTTCATCGATGAGATCGACGCTGTCGGTCGCCATCGCGGCGCGGGTCTCGGCGGTGGTCACGACGAGCGAGAGCAGACGTTGAACCAGTTGCTGGTCGAGATGGATGGTTTCGAAATGAATGACGGCATCATCGTCATTGCTGCCACGAACCGCCCGGATGTGCTCGATCCTGCGCTGCTTCGCCCCGGTCGTTTCGACCGTCAGGTAGTCGTTGGGCTCCCCGATATTCGTGGTCGCGAACAGATTCTTAAAGTCCACATGCGCAAGGTTCCGCTTGGTGACACTGTTGAGCCGGCTTTGATTGCGCGGGGCACGCCTGGATTTTCAGGTGCGGACCTAGCCAACCTAGTCAACGAAGCGTCGTTGTTTGCGGCACGCGCCGGCAAGCGCTTGGTGGAAATGAAAGAGTTCGAACTGGCCAAAGACAAGATCATGATGGGCGCCGAGCGCAAGTCCATGGTCATGTCCGAAAAGGAGCGACTCAATACGGCATACCACGAGGCGGGGCATGCCATCGTGGGGCGCGTCGTGCCGGAGCACGATCCTGTTTATAAGGTATCGATCATTCCGCGCGGTCGGGCTTTGGGTGTAACGATGTTTCTACCCGAAGAAGACCGTTACAGTCTTTCCAAACGAGCCTTGATCAGTCAAATCTGCTCGCTATTTGGAGGCCGTATCGCTGAGGAAATGACGCTCGGCTTTGAGGGGGTTACCACTGGTGCATCCAATGACATCATGCGTGCTACCCAGCTGGCCCGTAATATGGTTACCAAGTGGGGCCTGTCCGAAAAGTTAGGCCCTCTGATGTACGCAGAGGAAGAGGGCGAGGTGTTCCTTGGCCGCAGTGCGGGTAGTCAGCACACTAATGTGTCAGGTGACACGGCAAAAATGATCGATCTCGAGGTTCGTAGCATCATCGATCAGTGCTATGGCACGGCTAAGCAAATTCTTGCTGACAACCGTGACAAGCTCGATGTGATGGCCGAGACACTGATGAAGTACGAGACCATCGATGCTGATCAGATCGATGACATCATGGCTGGCCGAACTCCACGTGAACCTCGTGACTGGCAGGACGGCTCTGGACCAACTGGGACGCCAATTCAACCAGAAGGTGGCCGCCCACAGGCACCGATTGGTGGTCCCGCTGGCGAGCATTAAGCTAAGGCTGCGTTAGATGAGGGAAAAGATGTACTCAACCCGGCTGTCTTGTGGCAGCCGGGTTCTTGATTTGTCCCGCCCACATGTCATGGGCATCTTGAATGTCACTCCCGACTCTTTCTCCGATGGCGGCAGGCATGCGGGTGTCGTTGCTGCATTACGGCACGCCGACGCCATGATGGCGGCGGGGGCGACGTTAATTGACGTGGGCGGGGAATCGACTCGCCCGGGCGCGCGCGCTGTTTCGTCCATCGAAGAGCTTGAGCGTGTTGCGCCTGTAGTAGAGGCGATTGCTCGAGAGCTTGACGTGATTATCTCGGTCGACACCTCGACGCCTGCTGTAATTCGCGAGACTGCCCGGCTCGGTGCAGGCTTGATTAATGATGTCCGCTCTCTATCTCGCGATGGGGCGCTGGAGGCTGTAGCAAGCAGTGGGCTTCCGGTGTGCTTGATGCATATGCGAGGTGAGCCCGGTGATATGCAGAACGATCCGCACTACGACGATGTCGCCAGCGAGGTCGTCAGTTTTTTGCGTGAGCGCATGGAGGCGTGTGCAGCTGCAGGCATCCCAGCCGGCCGGGTCGTGCTCGATCCGGGATTCGGCTTTGCAAAAAATCTCGCGCATAACTTGAGCCTGTTTAACAGACTGGAGCAGCTCCATACGCTGGGGCGTCCGTTGCTTGTCGGTGTATCCCGCAAGAGTATGGTCGGCCAAGCGTTGCAGCGGGATGTGTCGCATCGTCTCTATGGCAGCCTGGCGCTAGCCGCGCTGGCTGTTGCCAAAGGCGCTAACATCCTTCGGGTGCATGACGTGGCCGAAACGGTTGATGTAGTTCGAATGATTGCTGCAGTGCAGGCGGCAGAATAGGGAATATGTATGGGTAGAAAGTATTTCGGCACCGATGGTATTCGTGGCCATGTGGGGCAATTTCCGATCACGCCGGAATTCATGCTGAGGCTTGGTTGGGCCGCAGGTATGGCATTTCGCAAGCACGGGAAATGTCGCATTTTAATTGGCAAAGATACTCGGATCTCAGGGTATATGTTCGAGTCGGCACTGCAGGCCGGGCTTTCTGCCGCGGGTGCCGATGTCTTGCTGCTGGGGCCTATGCCGACACCCGCGGTCGCCTATCTGACGCGTACCTTCCATGCGGACGCTGGTATCGTGATCAGCGCCTCACATAACCCTCATCACGATAATGGCATCAAGTTCTTCTCTGGCCGCGGGACGAAACTGCCCGATGAGGTTGAGTTGATGATCGAGGAGCTGCTCGACACACCGATGACGGTCGTGGAGTCGGTGCAACTAGGCAAGGCTTCACGGATAAATGATGCGGCAGGGCGCTATATCGAGTTCTGCAAGAGCAGTGTGCCGACCAGCACAGATTTCAGCGGTATGAAGATTGTGCTTGATTGCGCTCACGGTGCGACCTACAAGGTTGCACCCAGCGTCTTCCGAGAGCTCGGGGCGGAGGTGACGGTTATCGCTGCTCAGCCGGATGGGCTGAACATCAACGCCGGCGTAGGCTCCACTCATGTCGCGCAGCTGCAGAAGGCCGTGATTGAGCAGGGCGCTGATCTTGGTATAGCCTTTGATGGTGACGGTGATCGGGTGATGATGGTCGATCATACCGGCACTCAGGTTGATGGCGATGAGTTGCTCTACATTATTGCCGCAGATTTGCAGGACCGAGATCGTCTGATCGGTGGGGTTGTCGGGACGTTGATGAGCAACCTCGGTCTAGAATTGGCACTTAAGGCGCGCAACATTCCTTTTGTGCGGGCTAAGGTCGGTGATCGCTACGTGATGGCTGAAATGCTCGAGCGTGACTGGGTGCTTGGTGGGGAAAACTCAGGTCACATTGTCTGCGCGCAGCATGTCACCACTGGAGACGCCATCATTGCTGCGCTCCAGGTTGTGCTTGCTCTGAAGCGTCGCGGTCGTAGCCTTGCGCAGGAGCGCATGGTCTGGAGCAAATGCCCTCAGGTATTGATCAACGTGCGGTTCAGTGGCAATCGGGATCCGATTGCCCATCCCCAGGTGCAGGCTGTCTGTGACAGCGTTACGGAGCGTATGGCTGGTCGTGGTCGGGTGCTGTTACGAAAATCCGGCACCGAGCCGTTGGTGCGGGTTATGGTTGAAGGGGACGACGAAAATCAGGTCCGCAGTTACGCCGAGGAGCTGGCGAGCGCGGTTAAGGAAGTTTGTGTGTGATTTACGCTTGCCAGGTGCCTTTTCGTTGAGTACCATCTGCGCCCACTTTGACCGACGAGGTAAAGCATGCGTCGCCCATTGGTAGCTGGTAACTGGAAGATGAACGGTACCCGCGCCAGCGTCGCAGAGCTGATCGAGGCGCTTCGCCAGCAGGATCTTCCGGCGGTTATAGAAGTTGCTGTCTTTCCATCGAGTCTGCATCTGACACAGGTCGTGAGTGGTCTACAGGGCAAGGCGATTGCTGTAGGGGCTCAGGACTGCGCGGCGGATGCCGGGTTCGGTGCGCTGACAGGTGAGGAGTCGGCTTCTCAGCTGGTTGATGCGGGTTCCAGTTGGGTGTTGGTTGGTCATTCCGAGCGGCGTCTGATTTTGGGCGAAAGCGACGAAGTGGTAGGCAAAAAATTTGCAGCTGCATTGGCGTGCGGGATGACGCCGGTGCTATGCCTGGGGGAGACGCTGGAGCAGCGTCAAGCCGGGCAGACTCTGGAAGTGGTTGGTCGGCAGCTTGCTAGTGTCTTGGCTAACGCTGGAGTTGGCGCGTTCGAAAAGGCGGTGGTGGCTTATGAGCCAGTCTGGGCGATAGGCACCGGGTTGACTGCGACGCCGCAGCAGGCTCAAGAAGTGCATGCTGCGATTCGGGAGCAGCTGGCTCGCGAAGATCGACGTATCGCTGATGGCGTGCGAATCCTCTACGGAGGCAGTGTAAAAGCGGAAAATGCTGCTGAGCTTTTCGAGATGCAGGATATCGATGGGGGGCTTATCGGTGGCGCCTCCCTGAAAGCGAATGATTTCGGTGCGATTTGTCGTGCCGCAGGGAACTGATCAGATGTTGCAGACTGTTGTGATTGTGGTGCATCTGCTGGTTGCCATTGGTGTGGTTGCGCTGGTGTTGCTGCAGCAAGGTAAAGGGGCTGATGCTGGCGCTTCCTTTGGTTCGGGTGCTTCCGCAACTGTATTTGGAAGTCAGGGGTCCTCTACCTTTCTTAGTCGATTTACTGCTATACTTGCGGCCGTTTTTTTCGCCACGAGTCTTGGGTTGGCATTTTTCGCAACTCGTCAGGCTGACCAGCTCTCAGGGGCAGGTCTGCCGGATCCGGCGGTTCTTGAAGTGCCGGTCAGTAAGCCAGTAGTGGAAGATGTGCCTGTGTTGGAAAGCGCTCCATCCGCACCTGTTGCAGATGATGTGCCTCAGCTGCAGGAGCAGGAATAAGGTTTTTGCCGAGGTGGTGGAATTGGTAGACACGCTACCTTGAGGTGGTAGTGGCCATAGGCTGTAGGGGTTCGAGTCCCCTCCTCGGTACCAAACAAGCAGGCCCGCAGATGCGGGCTTTCTTGTTTTAGTCTTTCGGTTGACCTGTTGTCAGTGTGGTCGTATAATTCGTGCCCAGTTTGACGCGGGGTGGAGCAGTCTGGTAGCTCGTCGGGCTCATAACCCGAAGGTCGTTGGTTCAAATCCAGCCCCCGCAACCAGTTGATAAAAAGCCCCTGTCGAGGGGCTTTTTATTAGCTTCAAGCCAGGTCGCCGGCATCTACAGGCGATCGTCATGGATGGGCGTTTCGCCCATTTTTCATTTGTACAGCATGCGCGAGGGACTTCGATGTCGAGCAAGCTAGAACAGTTGCAGGCCTTGTTGGCCCCAGTGGTCGAGGCGCTCGGCTATCAATGCTGGGGTATCGAATTCATTTCGCAGGGTCGACATTCTTTGTTGCGGGTCTATATCGACCATTCCAACGGAATTCTTGTCGATGATTGCGAAAAGGTCAGCCGCCAATTGAGCGGTGTGCTCGACGTTGAAGATCCAATCAGCTCTGACTACACCCTTGAAGTGTCCTCGCCTGGTATGGATCGGCCTCTATTCACGCTCGAGCAGTTCACGGCCCATGTGGGCGAACAGGTCAAAATAAAGCTGCGTTCGCCCTTTGAGGGTCGGCGCAATTTCCAAGGTCTTCTGCGCGGGGTCGAGGAGCAGGATGTAGTGGTGCTGGTCGACGACCATGAATACCTGTTGCCGATCGACATGATCGACAAGACCAACATAATTCCCCGTTTTGAGTGAGTCGCGGATCCCGCGGACCCCAATGGATTGCGATAGGCGAGGCGTACGATGAGCAAAGAAGTACTGCTGGTTGTGGAGTCGGTATCCAACGAGAAAGGCGTACCGGCCAGTGTAATCTTCGAGGCATTGGAGCTGGCTTTGGCCACTGCTACCAAGAAGCGCTTCGAGGACGAGGTTGACCTGCGGGTCGAGATCAATCGGCAGAACGGTAGCTACGAGACCTTCCGCCGCTGGACGGTGGTCGAGGAAGAAGAATTCGACGATCCGGCACACCAGTTGACCGTCGACATGAAGCAGGCTGTCGATGCTGGGGCCAAAGTTGGAGATGTCCTGGAAGAAAAGGTCGAGTCAATCGAGTTCGGTCGGATCGCCGCTCAGACAGCCAAGCAGGTCATCGTGCAGAAGGTCCGGGAGGCCGAGCGCGCTCAAGTGGTTGAGGCCTATCGTGATCGCTTGGGCGAGATCATCTCCGGCACGGTGAAAAAGGTTACCCGAGACAGCGTCATTGTCGATCTGGGCAATAACGCGGAAGCGTTGCTGGCCCGAGAAGACATTATTTCTCGGGAAACCTTTCGGGTCGGTGCGCGAGTTCGTGCGCTGCTTAAGGAAATCCGTACCGAGAATCGCGGTCCTCAGTTGATCCTTTCTCGCACAGCGCCGCAAATGCTGATTGAGCTTTTCCGCATTGAAGTTCCGGAAATCGCCGAAGGGCTGATTGAAGTGATGGCTGCTTCGCGGGATCCAGGATCTCGCGCCAAGATAGCCGTGCGCTCGAAAGATAAGCGTATCGATCCGCAAGGCGCGTGCATTGGTATGCGCGGTTCGCGTGTTCAGGCCGTTTCCGGCGAGATCGGCGGAGAGCGTGTCGATATCGTGCTGTGGGACGAGAACCCCGCGCAATTCGTTATCAACGCGATGGCTCCAGCTGAAGTGGCTGCCATCATCGTCGATGAAGATGCGCATGCCATGGATATTGCGGTCGGCGAAGACAATTTGGCCCAGGCAATCGGTCGGGGCGGGCAAAACGTACGTCTTGCCAGTCAGTTGACCGGTTGGACGCTGAACGTGATGACTGAAGCGGACATCCAGAGCAAGCAGCAAGAAGAAACTGGTGACATCTTACGCAATTTCATCGAAGAGCTCGATGTCGATGAGGAGCTGGCACAAGTACTGGTCGAGGAAGGTTTCACCTCTCTCGAAGAGATCGCCTACGTCCCTATGGAGGAAATGCTCGGCATCGAAGGCTTCGACGAAGATATCGTCAACGAGCTGAGAACCCGCGCCAAGGATCGCTTGCTAACTAAAGCGATCGCAACGGAAGAGAAACTGGCAGACGCCCAGCCGGCGGAGGATTTGCTTGCGCTGGATGGTATGGACAACGAACTGGCGGTCGAGTTGGCAGTGCGGGGTGTAGTCACCCGCGAAGACCTGGCCGAGCAGTCGATTGACGATCTGCTCGACATAGACGGCATAGATCAAGAACGTGCCGGCAAGCTGATCATGGCCGCCCGAGCCCATTGGTTCGAGTAAGTAATTAGCGGCCTGAGGAGAGAGATGCATGACGCAAGTCACGGTGAAACAACTGGCCCAGGTGGTCGACACACCGGTCGAGCGACTGCTACAGCAGATGCGTGAGGCAGGACTGTCGCACACCAGCGCCGAGCAAGTAGTGACCGATAATGAAAAGCAGGCGCTGTTGGCGCACCTAAAAAGCAGCCACGGCGCCAAGGTGGATGAGCCGCGCAAGATTACCTTGCAGCGCAAGACCACCACCAAGCTGAAAGTGGGTGGCAGCAAGACCATTAGCGTGGAAGTGCGCAAGAAGAAAACCTTCGTCAAGCGCAGTCCTGACGAAATCGAGGCGGAGAAGCAGCGCGAACTCGAGGAGCAGCGCGCAGCCGAGGAAGCCGCTCGTCAGAAAGCGGCTGAAGAGGCTCGCCAGCAAGCCGAGGAAGAAGCACGTCGTCAGGCCGAAGCTGCAAAAACTCAAGCGCCGGCCGCCGCTTCACCTGAACCGGTTGCAGCTGTGTCTGCTGATCCTGCCCCGGTCGTTGCTCCCGTCGCCCCTCCCGTCGAGGAGCGCAAGAAGGATGAACCGCGCCGTCCCGATAAGGCACGCAGCGACGATGACGAGCGTCGTGATCGCAAGCAAGCTCAGCATCGCCCGTCCTTGAAGGCAAAGGCTCCGTTGTCGCGCACAGCGCGAAGCGGCGAAGACGACGCCGATGGGTTCCGTCGCGGCGGACGCGGCAAGTCGAAGCTGAAGAAGCGCAACGCGCATGGTTTCCAGAGCCCAACCGGCCCGATCGTTCGCGAAGTTGCCATCGGTGAGACCATCACCGTCGGTGATCTGGCGCAGCAGATGTCGGTCAAGGCGGCGGAAGTCATCAAGTTCATGTTCAAGATGGGCACCCCGGTGACCATCAACCAGGTCCTGGATCAGGAAACTGCCCAGTTGATCGCTGAAGAGCTGGGCCACAAGGTCAAGTTGGTCAGTGATAACGCTCTGGAAGAACAGCTGGCCGAGCTGCTGAAGTTCGAGGGTGAAGCCATCACTCGTGCTCCGGTGGTGACTGTGATGGGGCACGTTGACCACGGCAAGACCTCGCTGCTCGACTACATCCGTCGCGCCAAGGTTGCTGCTGGTGAAGCGGGCGGTATTACTCAGCACATCGGTGCCTATCACGTCGAAACTGATCGTGGAATGGTTACCTTCCTTGATACTCCGGGCCACGCTGCGTTTACTGCGATGCGTGCCCGTGGTGCTCAAGCGACTGACATTGTCATTCTGGTCGTGGCGGCGGACGATGGCGTGATGCCGCAAACCATCGAAGCAATTCAGCATGCCAAGGCTGCTGGTGTCCCGCTGGTAGTGGCCGTGAACAAGATCGATAAGCCGGGCGCCGATCTCGATCGCATCCGCAGCGAGCTATCTGTTCACGAAGTGACTTCGGAAGAGTGGGGCGGCGACACGCCGTTCGTATCGGTCTCCGCAAAGATGGGTACCGGTGTCGACGATTTGCTCGAGGCGGTTCTGCTGCAGGCGGAAATTCTCGAACTGACAGCAACCCCATCGGCCCCGGGCCGTGGTGTTGTGGTCGAGTCGCGTCTGGACAAGGGACGCGGCCCGGTTGCTACCGTGCTGGTTCAGGACGGCACGCTGCGTCAGGGCGACATGGCCCTGGTTGGCTCCAACTACGGCCGTATTCGCGCCATGCTCGATGAGAACGGCAAGCCAATCAAGGAAGCTGGCCCTTCGATTCCGGTCGAGATTCTTGGCCTCGACGGCACGCCGGACGCTGGCGATGAGCTCAGCGTGCTGACCGATGAGAAGAAAGCCCGTGAAGTGGCCTTGTTCCGTCAGGGCAAGTTCCGCGAAGTGAAGCTGGCCCGGGCACATGCCGGTAAGCTGGAAAACATCTTCGAGAACATGGGCCAGGAAGAGAAGAAGACGCTTAACATCGTCCTCAAATCCGATGTTCGTGGTTCGCTGGAAGCCCTGCAGGGCTCGCTCAGTGGCTTGGGCAACGATGAGGTTCAGGTGCGCGTCATAGGTGGCGGTGTCGGTGGTATCACCGAGAGCGACGCCAACCTGGCGCTGGCGTCCAATGCAGTGCTGTTCGGCTTCAACGTTCGTGCTGATGCTGGTGCGCGCAAGATTGTCGAGCAGGAAGGTCTGGATCTGCGTTACTACAACGTCATCTACGACATCATCGAAGACGTCAAGAAAGCGCTGACCGGCATGCTGGGCAGCGATGTTCGCGAGAACATCCTCGGTATTGCAGAGGTCAGGGATGTGTTCCGTTCACCGAAGTTCGGTGCCGTGGCGGGTTGCATGGTCACCGAGGGCATGGTGCACCGCAATCGTCCGATCCGCGTTCTGCGCGACGACGTGGTGATCTTCGAAGGCGAGCTGGAATCGCTGCGCCGCTTCAAGGATGACGTCGCCGAAGTACGTGCCGGAATGGAATGTGGTATCGCGGTGAAGAGTTACAACGACGTCAAGGCCGGCGACAAGATCGAAGTATTCGAGAAAGTCGAAGTGGCGCGCTCGCTGTAACAGCAGCTGTTAGGCAACAGACGGCAAGCATTCAGGGGCGACCCTGAGGCTTGCCGTTTGCCTTTGCAGTACAACGTTTTTTAGGCTAGCAGCTTGCTGCTCAAGGCAGATTTTATGGCCAAAGAATTCAGCCGTACCCAGCGTATCGGCGATCAGATGCAGCGTGAATTGGCGCAGCTGATTCAGCGTGAAGTGAAGGACCCGCGTCTGGGTCTGATAACCATAACCGCCGTCGAAGTCAGTCGAGATCTGTCCCATGCCAAGGTGTTCATCACCGTCATGGGTAAAGACGACGATGAAGATGCGGTCAAGGCCAACCTTCGGATTCTCAACGACGCTAGTGGTTTCCTGCGAATGCAGCTGGGCAAGGCAATGAAGCTTCGTACCGTGCCGCAGTTGCACTTCAACTATGACGCCAGTGTGCGTCGTGGCGTCGAGCTGACATCGCTCATCGAGCGCGCTGTAGCAGAAGACCGCAAGCACAGCGATGATGTTGGAGAGTAGGTTTGGCACAGGTAAAACGCATTCGCCGCGACGTTAGCGGCATCATCATTCTTGATAAGCCTCGTGGGTTTACTTCGAATGCAGCCTTGCAGAAGGTTCGCTGGTTACTCAACGCCGAGAAAGCTGGACATACTGGTAGCCTGGATCCGCTGGCAACCGGCGTGCTCCCCCTGTGTTTTGGCGAGGCCACGAAGTTCTCTCAATATCTGCTGGACGCCGACAAGGGCTACGAGACCGTCGCCCAGCTTGGCGTGACTACCACGACGGCTGATGCTGAGGGTGAGGTGATTGAGCGCAAGCCCGTCTCCGTCAGCCACGCACAGCTAGAGGCTGCTTTGCCGCAGTTCCGGGGTGATCTGCAGCAGATCCCTCCGATGTACTCGGCGCTCAAGCGCGATGGTCAGCCGCTGTACAAACTGGCACGGGCAGGAGAGATAGTGGAGCGCGAGCCGCGTTCTGTTACCATTGCGCGCTTGGATTTGCTCTCGCTTGAGGATGACCGAGCGCGTCTGGCAGTCGCCTGCAGTAAAGGTACCTATATCCGGACGTTGGTCGAGGATATTGGGCATGCCTTGGGTTGTGGTGCTCACGTAGCCGAGCTGCGAAGAACCCAAGCGGGACCGTTCGATCTGAGTCAGACGGTCAGTCTTGAAGAGCTTGAACGGGTGCACTCAGAGGGTGGTGCTGAGGCGGTTGATGCCTTTCTGAAGCCAGTGGACAGCGGACTTGAACATTGGCCGCTGCTGCAGCTGTCAGAGCACAGCGCATTTTATTGGCTGCATGGGCAGCCGGTACGCGCACCGGAAGCGCCGAAATTCGGCATGGTGCGGGTGCAGGATCACAATGGTCGCTTCATCGGAATCGGTGAAGTGAGCGAGGACGGGCGCATTGCGCCGCGTCGACTGATTCGGTCCGAGTGACCGATACGCAGCGCGCCCTTAAGGTGCGTCGCGTTACGAGGATGGCTGTTGGCAGGCACGGTCACACCTCTTTTAAAACACGGGATGCAATCCCGGCCTGTTCATAGAAGGAGCCCATCATGGCACTTAGCGTTGAAGAAAAAGCCCAGATCGTTGGCGAGTACAAGCAAGCTGAAGGCGATACCGGTTCCCCGGAAGTGCAGGTTGCCCTGCTCACCGCCAACATCAACAAGCTGCAAGGTCACTTCAAGGCCAACGGCAAAGACCACCACTCCCGTCGTGGTCTGATCCGTATGGTTAACCAGCGTCGTAAGTTGCTGGACTACCTGAAGGGCAAGGACACTACTCGTTACAGCACCCTGATCGGTCGTCTGGGTCTGCGTCGCTAAGCGATGCTGGTGCGAAGCTGAATGCCAAAGCTGGAAGTGGGGTTTGCCCTGCTTCCAGCTTTTGCCTTTCAGCAGCGCACGTTTCGGACAGCGGTAGGGACGACTCCCACCCCTGCCCACAAATTCTGTGTGACATGTCCCGCGCGAGGCTGTGCCCGCAGGATGTGAGAACGATTCCCCCAAGGCAACAAAGAGAAGGAACCACCGTGAACCCGGTAATCAAGAAATTCCAATTCGGTCAATCGACCGTTACCCTCGAGACTGGCCGAATTGCCCGTCAGGCCACTGGTGCCGTATTGGTCACCGTTGATGACGATGTGACCGTGCTGGTCGCCGTCACCGGTGCCAAGACCGCCGACCCAAGCAAAGGCTTTTTCCCGCTTTCGGTCCATTACCAGGAAAAGACCTACGCAGCCGGCAAGATCCCGGGTGGCTTCTTCAAACGTGAAGCACGTCCTTCCGAAAAGGAAACGCTGACCTCGCGCCTGATCGATCGTCCGATCCGTCCGCTGTTCCCAGAAGGCTTTCAAAACGAAGTACAGGTCATCTGTACTGTCGTGTCGACCAGCAAGAAAACCGATCCGGACATCGCTGCGATGATCGGTACTTCGGCTGCGCTGGCAATTTCCGGTATTCCGTTCAACGGTCCGATCGGTGCCGCACGCGTCGCCTTCCATCCGGAAACCGGCTACCTGCTAAACCCGACATACGAGCAACTCAAGGCATCCTGCCTGGACATGGTGGTTGCCGGTACCAAAGACGCGGTTCTGATGGTTGAATCAGAAGCCAAAGAGCTGACCGAAGATCAGATGCTGGGCGCCGTACTCTTCGCCCACGACGAGTTCCAGGCCGTTGTTCAGGCCGTAACCGAGTTGGCGGCTGAAGCAGGTAAGCCGACTTGGGACTGGCAGCCGAAAGCTGAAAACACTCAGCTGCTCAGCGCTATTCGTAGCGAATTCGGCGAGGCCATCTCGCAGGCGTACACCATCACCATCAAGCAGGACCGCTATGCGCGCCTGGGTGAGCTGAAAGACCAGATCGTTGCCAAGTTTTCCGGTGAAGAAGGTCAGCCGTCAGCCGGTGAAGTCAAAGAAGCCTTTGGCGAAATCGAATACCGCACCGTTCGCGAAAACATCGTCAATGGCAAGCCGCGTATCGACGGTCGCGACACCCGCACTGTTCGTGGTCTGAACATCGAAGTCGGCGTGCTCGACAAAACTCACGGCTCGGCGCTGTTCACCCGTGGTGAAACCCAGGCGCTAGTGGTTGCCACTCTGGGCACCGCGCGCGACGCTCAGCTGCTCGATACCCTCGAAGGCGAGAAGAAAGATCCCTTCATGCTGCACTACAACTTCCCGCCGTACTCGGTCGGTGAGTGTGGTCGCATGGGCGCTACTGGTCGCCGCGAGATCGGTCACGGGCGGCTGGCCCGTCGTTCCGTTTCTGCCATGCTGCCAAGCGCTGACGAGTTCCCGTACACCATTCGCGTGGTTTCCGAGATCACCGAGTCCAACGGTTCCAGCTCCATGGCTTCGGTTTGTGGTGCCTCCCTCGCACTGATGGACGCCGGTGTGCCGATGAAGGCGCCTGTTGCTGGTATCGCCATGGGTCTGGTCAAGGAAGGCGAGAAGTTCGCGGTTCTGACCGACATCCTGGGTGACGAAGATCACCTGGGCGACATGGA
>CETJ01083646.1_pt1 | contig 16878 bp, 15 predicted proteins | sample 531341 | NCBI WGS metagenome assembly CETJ01 (sample SAMEA2622677, study PRJEB7988) | marine metagenome | isolation source: saline water (ENVO:00002010), including | reverse complement strand
CGGCTTGGTCAGCACTTCGCCGCGTTGCAACATCAGTTGCCAGAGCAGCCGGAACTGCAAAGGCGTCAGCGCCAGGTCCTGCTCTCCGACGCGGGCGCGTAGCGTGTGTCTGTCCAACGCCAGCGTTTCGATATTCAACGAAGGGGGCTGGACTGCCCTGCTATCGGCGCTGCGTGTGCGCCGCAATATGGCATCGATGCGCAGCTGCAATTCCGTCAGGTTGAAGGGTTTGGCAAGGTAGTCATCCGCGCCGTGACGCAAGCCTCGGATACGTTCCTCCTCGGCACCACACGCGGTCAGCATGATCACCGGGGTCTGTTGCTGCTCGCGCAAGCGACGCAATACCGAAAAGCCGCTCACGTCCGGCAACATTACGTCCAGCAGAACCAGGTCCGGCGCGCTAGCCAGTGCCATCGCCAGACCACTCTCGCCCAACGGGCTCAACCGCACCGCGTACCCCTGCAGGCGAAGCAATTCTCCCAACTGCGCGCTCAGCACATGATCGTCCTCGATGACCAATAGTTCAGCCAGATACGCCCCCATCTCGACTCCCTGTCGGGTGAGCTCACCCATCGCCAGAAGATAATAATTCTCATATAGCCTAAGGGAAGATGCTTGGCCGGGCTATATGACGCGTGCAGAACGAGAGAAAAGATGGGGCGCGCTGGGATTTTTTGTTTTGCCGAGCCGCTCCCTGCAGACGCGTAGCCATGGCGGTCAGGGTCGAACACCGATGTACTCGCCACGTGATAGAAAACACTAAAAGCCGGACGGTTCGTATCACTACGGTCTGGGCTAAGCCGCGCTGTTCGTAGGGCTGGCCGCTTTGGGCCAACTGGACGTGGTCAAACTGACAACGCCGCATCTGGCGCAGCCGCGCGACGAACTCAACGAAACTTGATTTCTGGCTAAAGCGAAGCGGCTGCGGGAGGTTGCACGCCAGATCAGCGCGCAAATGGGTGCACCAAGCGTTGGCGATAGGTCAGACCGCACCGTCAGGGCACGTTTACCGGTACAACCATAACGGCCCAGCGAAGCGCGTACCGAGCAACTCTAGACTGTTGCTGGTCCTGCGGTCTCAGGTTGAGGTGGAGAACCTTCGGCAGCAGGCGCGAAACAGACTCGATTCCGGCCAGTCTGCTTCGCGGTGTAGAGAGCATCGTCTGCACGGATAACGAGACGACTTGAGTCCTCTCCCGCCGACTCGGCGCACGCAACGCCTGCGCTGATCGTGATCTGCACCGGGCCCCGTTCTGTTGAAATGACAGCACTCTCAACAGCCAGGCGCAGTTTCTCTGCGACGAGCAGCGCGCCCTCCTTGTCTGTCTGAGGAAGAATCAAACCGAACTCCTCACCGCCAAGCCTCCCGAAAACATCATGTGCGCGCAGAACAGCGCTACACCGTGCCGACAGTTCTCGCAGGACGACGTCGCCAATCGGATGCCCGTACGTATCGTTCACTCGTTTGAAAAAATCGATATCAAGCAGCACCAGGCTGAGCGGCGCGTCGTGGCGCAACGCTCGGCCTAGCTCGTTTTCCAACGTCTCGAGAAAGTCACGCCGGCTTCGTGCTCCAGTCAGAAGGTCAATGTTGACGATCTGCCGCAGCGAGTCATGCGCTCGCTTGAGGGCCGCTGTGTTTTTCAGATGACGCCGTGTCGCAAAGTACAGATATGAAGCAAAGGCCAGTAATAAGGTTGAGATGGCAGCAGCACAAAAAATCAGGAACTGACGACGCTCACGAGAAGCTGACAGGTATTCGGCGGGTGACAGCTGAACGACAACAATCAGTCCAACATCCTCCAGACGGCGGTATGCGGTCAGGCGAGTAATCTGATCAATGGCGCTCGGTCCGCGATAGAAGCCTTCATCAGGTTTAGTGCTATCGAAATAGGGGCGGTCCTCAGGCACCACCATCCCGTCCAGACGCGCATCCAGGTTAATCGAAGAGGCCGCTGCGCGTGGCACCCGGTCCAGACCGACCAAAGCGATCAGACCATGTTGTCCGATGTTGATCTGTTTGTAGAAATCGGTGAAGAAGGCAACCGGAATCGAAAGAACGAGCACACCGGTAAACTTTCCGTCCCTGATGACCGGTCTGGTCAATTGTATGGACCAGATTCCCGACACGCGGCCGAGGATGGGTTTACTCACAAACAGCTGGTCTTGCCCAAGATTGTCTCGGTGCACGCGGAAATGTTCGCGATCGCTCAGGTCGACTTTTTTGGCTAGCGAGTCCAGAGACGTGCCAACCAACCATCCTTCTGCATCTATCAGTGCGAGCTGGCCGACCAGGGCGCCGTACCGTGGAAGTTTTGTTTTGGCTAACGTCTGAAACGCGTCAGGGTCCTCTACCAGCTCTTCACGCATGTCCTGTATCAAGGCGTCGGCGTAGCGGACGACACTGTGCACATGCTCTTCAAAGGCTATCGCCAGGTTCATCGCATCGTTGCGCGCGGCTTTCTCTACCAACTCATTTTCATGTTTGAGCCACGCGTTAAGAATGACCCACATGGGTATCAGTGTTGCCAGTAACGCAACGATAACCACGAGCCCGGCTTTGGCCTCGATAGAGCAATGTCGCAACAATTTTCAGTCTCCAGAACGGCGCCTATACAGTCAGGCAAGTACGCGTCCATCCAGACAGCGAAACCCCTGCGGGCTATCGAATGACAGCACCATAGATCCGTAGAGTCAAAATGCTATCACTCTTGGTCAAACCGTCAAAAAACATTTTAGGGGTGACGGCGCACGGCTAGCAGAAGGAATACAGGCCGGTACTGGCCCGCTAGCCTCGAGGCTGCGTCTGCCTTCGTTCGGCCGGAATACTGCAGTCGTATTCCGGGTTCATTTAACGCTTGCCGAGTTGCACACGCCCAAAGCAACGGAGGCGATGGATCAGACTTCGCGTTCAGACTCGTTCACGCGGCGCTCGCTCAAGGATCGATTCATCAAGTCGAAGCAGTCGAACCGCCCTATCTTGCAGTAGCTCGTCAATGGGACTGGACGGTGGTAAGCGCAGCAATGAGCCGGTCACATTGAGAACCAGCGCTTCTCGGGTGAAGACCTCCGCGCCCAGGGAATAGAACGCGGCGATTAGCTGGCGTAACCGCAACGGTATTCTCCACTGCGCCCGCAGGGCTGATCCAAAGCTGGCGGAGCGTTCGCGCAAGGCACAGAGGATTTCGTCCTCCGTCAGTTCACCACCGCTATCCAACCACTCCTGCAGACTTCTGAGCAGAGCAAGCTCGCCGATGTTATGCAGCAGTCCTGCGGTGTAGGAGATCTCTGTGTCGAGCTTGAGTTTGCCTGCCAGCCAGTGAGCAAGCTCTGCGGCGCGCTGGGCATAATCGGTGCTAGAAGCCGCCAGATGCTTCAAGCGAGGATCCGACAAGGTGGCATTATTCTGAACCGCAAGCTGCAAGGTTAGATTCAATGCTCGCTTCACACCTAGGCGCGGCAAAGCCTGGCCAAGCGTCTTGCACACGGCACCGCTGTGCTGCCCAGCACTATTGGCAATGGATACCAGGCGAGCCGTAATTTGAGGATCTGACGATAGCTTCGATTCCAGCACCGCAAGGTCCCAGTCTTCCGTTTGCATGCAGGCTGCGACAGCAACCTGCACCGACTCCATAACTGGCGCACCGGCGTTGTTCGAGCGCATCCGTTCTAGAAAGTCGCTTAGCGTCCCGGTTGCGCTAGCGGCCGGTGTGCTGACTGTACGGGGACCGGGCAAGAGTGAGTTCAGGCGAACCCGCAAGTCGCACAAGCTATAAGGCTTTTTCAAATAGGCCTTCGGCGACAACGGACGCACGGCACGAACACTTGCGCCGTCCACCCGATCGCTGATGACTATGGCGGGCAACAGCCGCGTCGCCTGGTGATTGCGCAGCTCGTGCAATAGATTTCGGGCATCCAATTGCGCCAGCTCACCGTCAGCTATCAAAAAGCTCGGCGGTTGCTTGCGGCAGACCCGGAGTGCCGCCTGACCATCATTGACCTGAACAGTGCGGATTCCTGGACGCAGTGCTGCGACCAGGCGGGCAAGCTCGTCAGCGCGCCAGGGCTCGTTATAGGCAATCAATACGTAGGAGACACTCACTGGGACGCTCACACTACCGCTCCGTTGACAATGACCAGTCGGCACGCATGAGCGCTAGCCAAGCGGCCAGCGCCGGCCGCGGCTTTTTCCAATATTGCTGAAACATGCGCTCGGTGGCGCCAACGACGCCACCTACGACGCCAGCATAAGGCTATGAATTACAGAGTATTTGACGGGGGACAACCCGCATTGACATCGGCGGCTTTTCAGAGCCTCTGCTGATGAGTCACTCTTCCCCAATAGCTCGATTGACATCAGCAGAGCACTGGCCACAAACGTTCCGAAAACGACTCGGACCGCCTTCACCTGCCGCGTTTACGAAGCAGTGCCAGGACGAAGAGTTGGCCTAGATAAGAAAAACCTATGGGCTACCGACCCCGAGGCTTCGCCACCCTTCAGGGGAGCAAGGATGCTCCGTCCGTACAGTCGCTATGAAGGTTAACGAACTCAAGGCAGCGGATTGCCCAGCCCTGGCTCGTTCGGGTCGGTAGCTGGCGGGCGCTTCGTCGGGCCTGAGGGTTGGCTGCCGTTGCCACGGTCAGAACCAGGCTGCACATCAGGATTGTCGGTAATGAAATCAGGCTCAGGCGAATGGCTGGGGTTCTGGTCCTGCCCTGGCACCGGCTGCTGGTCGTGGGGTCTGTCGAGCGGATCGATACTCATGGAGCACCTCGCATTGAACGTCGATGGTTCCAACGTTCGATGCACGCTGCGGAGATTGGTGCGGGCCGCATGTCGACAAGTAACGCATTCCTGCATCACTTGCCCCCTGAGTGGCCTGGCAATGGTCACGGGCCAATCAGCATTGTTACCCGCAATCACAACAAGACAAACTCAGGAGTTAGTCATTGCGATCGTGCACGCCGAGCGGCAGGCCCGATGAGGACACCTCCCCCGCATCTCCGTTCTGATCGGGCGAAGCGGCCATCCCCCGTTAAGACGGCCGCTGTCGTTCGCTTTAACGGGCCTCTGTCGAGCCGAGCTGCTTTCGCTTAGCACGTCGAGAAAGCATGTTCAGCATCTCGATCCCCGCCGAGAATGCCATGGCTGCGTAGACGTAGCCCTTGGGCACATGAGCGCCGAAACCTTCCGCGATCAGCGTCATGCCGATCATCAACAGAAAGCCCAGGGCCAGCATGACCACTGTCGGGTTTTCGTTAATGAACTTGGCTAGCGGGTTGGCTGCCACGAGCATTACGGTCACTGCGACGACCACGGCAATAACCATGATCGAGACATGCTCCGTCATCCCCACGGCGGTGATGATGCTGTCGATCGAGAACACCAGATCCAGCAGCAGGATCTGCGCAATCGCAGTACCGAAGCCCATCGCAACCGCGTTTCCGAGCGGCTTGCCCTCGAACATGTCCCCTCCGGGCGTTGGGTCCATGCTGTGGTGAATCTCCTTCGTTGCCTTCCACAACAGAAACAGACCACCGGCGATCAGGATCATGTCCTTCCAGGAGAACGCATTGCCGAACAACTCGATCACCGGCTCGGTGAGTTGGACGATCCAGGCCACGGTTCCCAGCAGACCCAAACGCATGATCAGTGCGAGACCAATCCCGATCCGCCTCGCTCGTTCGCGCTGATGCTCTGGGAGCTTGTTCGTCAAGATCGATATGAAGATCAGATTATCGATGCCGAGTACCACTTCCATGGTGATCAGCGTGGCCACGGCCACCCATGTGGTGGGTTCGGAAAACAGCTGGATGAGGGATTCCATCAGGTATCTCAGGTTGTTGGCAGTCAGGACCCGTGAAGCTCAAAACGGGCGGCAGATCATATCCACATCGATCGCCGCAATAACCACCACGGCTGGTCTGATTTGTATCAAGTCATTCGCAAAAGCGCTCGACCTGCATGTAATCGGCGCTGGCACCCTGGCGATCTGCATACCGCTCGCGTGGAAACAGCGAGAAGCAGCACGCAGACCTCACATTGGTGCGGCAATTCTCAACCGGGAGTCCGTGCTGCCCTGCCATGACGGATGCCTTTTATCGATTTTCCTGACCGAGACCAGCTACATCCCGACAAGGTCGGTGGCTCCGCAATACTTGGCTGGGCATGTAACAGCTTCCCAAGAACAATCAGCCCAGCCGTCGCCGGTCATTTTCTGCGCTAGGCATGAAACGCCAGCTCGGTGGCAGCGGCATCAGGTGTTGCCGCCCATGCTACGGCTGATGGTGTCTGCATTGCTGTCTACGGGCGGGTGGCGTCTAACAGCGCCCCTACTGGCTCTTGGCATTTGTCCAAACCGCTCAGCCACCTTGGTGGCTTTTGCCATTGTTGCGGACACCTTGCAGCGCCAATATCCGGACAACCCAATAACAACAAGATCCAGGAGCCAGCCATGCGCGACCATGCCACTGCGGCCAGTGAATTCGACTACGAGCAAACGGTCTCGGCCATTCTTAGCGGCGATCTCACCTCGATGAATGCCTGTGTCGAGTGCTGCGACCGCCACGCCGATTCAGACAAGGTCGCCCTCATTTGGGAAGGTCGAGAGGGTCAACGCGCTACATGGACCTTCGCCCAGCTCAAGGAAGCCTCGGCGCGCTTCGCCAACCTGCTGGACAGTTATGGCATCAAGCCGGGCGATACTGTTGCCGGTCTGCTGCCGCGCACGCCCGAGTTATTGATCACCATCCTCGGCACCTGGCGCGCGGGAGCTATCTATCAGCCATTGTTCACCGCCTTCGGCCCCAAAGCGGTCGAGCATCGGATCAAGGAATCCGGGGCGAAGATGGTCGTCACCGATGCTGCCAACAGCGAGAAGCTGGACGCCATCGAAGCCGCGCCGCGTCGTCTGGTAGTCGGCGACGGAGCTGGCGACTTCTGGTCACAGGTCAATCTACAACCGAGCGAATTCGAGCCGGTGCTGCTGGACGGCGAGGCGCCCTTTCTCGCCATGTTCACCTCTGGTACTACCGGGCCGGCAAAGCAGCTGCATGTGCCGCTCAAGGCCATCGTGGCGTTCGTCACCTATATGCGCGATGCGGTCGATCTCCGGCCCGAAGACAATTTCTGGAACATTGCCGATCCGGGCTGGGCGTACGGTCTGTACTACGCCGTTACCGGACCGCTCGCGATGGGCCATTCGACGTTGTTTTATGAGGGCGGATTCACTGTCGACAGCACCTGCCGCGTCGTCAATGAATACAAGATCACCAATATGGCCGGCTCACCTACCGCGTTCCGCCTGCTGCTGGCCGCGCGGCATGAGGTCGAAGGCAAGATCAAGGGGCAGCTGCGCGCCGTGAGCAGCGCGGGCGAACCACTCACTCCCGAGGTCATCCGCTGGTTCAGCAGCGGCCTAGGCTGCACGATCCATGATCATTACGGGCAGACCGAACTGGGTATGGTTCTGTGCAACCACCATGCGTTGAGCCATACCGTGCGCATCGGCACGGCGGGCTATGCGATGCCCGGGCACCGCGTCGTGGTCATCGACGATCAACAACGCGAGCTGGAGCCTGGCAAACCCGGCATGCTCGCACTGGACCGCAATCGGTCACCGTTGCTCTGGTTCAATGGTTATGCGGGCGGCCGCACCAAGGCCTTCGTTGGACACTACTACCTGAGCGGCGACACCGTCGAACTCAACGCCGACGGCAGCATCAGTTTCGTCGGCCGCGCCGATGACGTCATCACCACGTCGGGCTACCGAGTCGGCCCCTTTGACGTGGAGAGCGCCCTGGTGGAACACCCTGCAGTTATCGAAGCGGCGGTAATCGGCAAGCCCGATCCGGAGCGAACCGAACTGGTGAAAGCCTTTGTCGTGCTGCATGCAAGCCATCAGGCCGGCCATGCGCTGGCCGATGAGTTGCAACAGCACGTGCGTCAGCGTCTGTCCGCCCATGCCTACCCGCGCGAAATCGAATTCGTCAGCGAACTGCCGAAAACCCCGAGTGGGAAAATCCAGCGGTTCCTGCTGCGCGACCGAGAAGTGGCGGCACAGCAGCCAGCGGCCGCGGCCGCGGCGACCTGAAGCCAGCACCGACGCACACGTCAGGGCATGGCCGCGACAGGCGGCCGCTGATCAGTACTTCCGGCGCCGCCTGGGCCTTAAAGCTCGCAACGGCACGCGGTTTACTCAGCGGCGAGGCGGCCTGCCTGACGCCGCCACGCATGACGCTGACGCCCGGCGCGCAGATTGATGCCAACCAGAACCGGCGTTACAAGGATTCTCATGATCGTTTCGACGGAAGACCGCGACCTATCCACGGCACGCGGCGACGTGTTCACCCGTCGCTGGCGCGTCCGTGATTCACGCAAATCGCCCATCGTCCTGATGCACGATTCCCTTGGTTGCGTCGAACTGTGGCGCGACCTTCCCGAGCGCCTGGCGGAGGCTACCGGTCACGACGTCATTGCCTATGACCGGCTTGGCTACGGCCGCTCCGCAGCGCATCCGGGTGACTGGTCCAACAGCTTCATACGTGACGAAGCTGAGCAATTCTTCCCGCCGGTGCGGCACGCCCTGGACATCGAGCACTTCATTGCACTCGGCCACAGCGTTGGCGGCATCATGGCCGCCAGCCTTGCCGCCCATCACCCGAACAACTGTCGCGCGCTGATCACCATCGCCGCCCTCGCGTTCGTCGAAGACCGAACCCTGCAGGGCATTCGTGACACCCAGGCAGCATTCGCCGAACCCGGCCAGCTGGAACGGCTACGCAAATACCACGGGGATAAGGCTGAATGGATTCTGTGGGCCTGGATCAACACCTGGCTGTCAAACAGCTACGCCACCTGGACGATAGAAGAAAGCGCTCCCAGCTTCGCCTGCCCACTGCTGGCGATTCATGGCCGGGAAGACGAATACGGTTCGCTGGACCATCTTCATCGGGTCGCCGCGCTGGGAAGCGGCAGCGTTCAGAAGCTACCGCTCGACGGGTGTCAGCACGTTCCCCATCGTGAGCAACCTGAAACGGTGATCGAGGCAATCGCTCAGTTTCTCCGCACCTCGGTCGGATGACCGTTACAGCGAGCACTCGGTCGTGAAGCGTTAACAAGCGGCTGACGTTTGTCGTGAACGATTTAGTGCGACTTTCAGTGTTCGGTCGCCTGCGGGCGTCGCAGAGGAACTGATGCGTAGTCGAGGTCGACAATTGATCGGCCGCTCGGTCGCTTCTCGACATTTCGGCTATGACTGTTCATACAGATCCAATTTGCCCGCCTGCCAGAGGTAGCACAGCATGGAGCGATTCACTGGTGGTTGCCTTTGCGGCAACCTGCGTCTCGTGGCGACGGGTCTCCCGAGCCGGGTTGGCCTGTGTCATTGTCTCGACTGTCGCAAGCATCACGGCGCTCTCTTCTATGCCGCTGCGGTGTTTCCGCAGCATTCGGTGAGGATCAGTGGCGAAGCGCAGAGCTATGCCGGTCGATTCTTCTGCCCCCGCTGCGGCTCGTCCGTCTTCGCGCGCACTGCGAACGAAATCGAAGTGCATCTGGGCTCTCTTGATACTCCCAACCAACTGGCGCCCACCTACGAGTGCTGGACGGTTCGTCGCGAGGATTGGCTGCCGCTGTTCCCGCACACCCAACGCTACGAAAGGGATCGTGACGCCAGCGCTGGCGACCACAGCACCACGCCATGTGCCGACACGACATAACCGTCGCCTGACTCAATTTCGACGACCTGAGGGGCTTGCCCGGATAAGGGTGCGGATGATGACGCAGGCAACACGACCAAAGCGGCACCAACATCAGCTGGTGCCCTTAGGGTGCTCTCGAGCGGCCATCAAGCAAACCGACCGATCGGTTCGGCAACCGGAGCCGGTTGCCGTTTCGGCAGTTACTCGGTGGTGCTCAGCACGCCGCGTTGGATCTGGTCACGTTCGATGGATTCGAACAGCGCCTTGAAGTTGCCTTCGCCGAAGCCACTGTCACCCTTGCGCTGGATGAACTCGAAGAATACCGGACCCAGCACCGTGCCTGAGAAGATCTGCAGCAGCAGACGCTGCTCGCCGTTCTCCTCTGCACCATCGAGCAGGATGCCCCGCGACTTGAGTTCTTCCACAGGCTCACCGTGGTTGGGCAGCCGCTCTTCAAGCATCTGGTAGTAGGTTTCCGGCGGTGCCGTCATGAAGACTGTGCCGCCGGCCTTCAGCTTGTCCCAGGTTTCGATCAGGTTGTCGGTCAGGAAGGCGACGTGCTGAATGCCCTCGCCGTTGAACTGCATGAGGAATTCCTCGATCTGCCCGGCGCCCTTCGACGACTCCTCGTTGAGCGGGATGCGGATCATGCCGTCCGGCGCAGTCATGGCCTTCGACGTCAGGCCGGTGTACTCACCCTTGATGTCGAAGTACCGAATCTCACGGAAGTTGAACAGCTTCTCGTAGAAGTCCGCCCAATAGGCCATGCGCCCGCGGTAAACGTTATGGGTCAGGTGATCGATGAGCTTCAGGCCCGCTCCGACTGGATGACGCTCGACGCCTTCGAGGAATACGAAATCGATGTCGTAAATCGAGCTGCCCTCACCGAAGCGGTCGATTAGATACAGCGGCGCGCCGCCGATTCCCTTGATCGCCGGCAGACGCAGTTCCATCGGGCCAGTCGGCAGCTCGATGGCCTGCGCACCCAGTTCGAGGGCACGTGAATAGGCCTTCTGTGCGTCCTTTACGCGGAATGCCATGCCGCACACGGACGGTCCGTGCTCAGCTGCAAAATAGGCCGGAAGACCCGTTGCCTCGCGATTGACGATGGCGTTGATTTCGCCCTGACGGTACAGCGCCACATCCTTCGAACGATGGTTGGCGACATGGGTAAAGCCCATGCTTTCCAACACGGGCTCGATGACGTTCGGGGTGGGCGAGGCAAATTCGATGAACTCGAAGCCCATGAGGCCCATTGGGTTTTCAAACAGGTCGGCCATGATTGGCTCCTTGGAATAACGGTACGTTTGGAGGTTGACGTTATGTGGAGTCAACCCGGTGGCGCACAGGAAATCCCACGGACACTGCGACCCAGATGGTCGCCCAGCGTCAATCGAAAGCCCAAGATCTTCATTTCAACGGCTCATCCAGGCGTCAAGCCTAACTGCCACCCAGCCCTGCGCGCTGCGCATTGGCTGGGTTGGCCGACGCGTATCGCCAGCCGCCAATCGGCCAACCGAAGCGATCAGGCTCACCGAGCGGGTGGACGCCTGAGCGGTGTGGGGACGAGCGGACTCGATGAAGCGGAAGAAAACTGATGAATCCATATTCGTTGCCATGGCTGCATACAAGGTGCGCCGCATCTGCGCAGCGCTCTATTATTTTTTTGCGTAATTCAATTACGTTTAGCGAAATCTGCGGGACCCATGTCCAACTGTCAAGCCTTGTGTCGCACCACTCATCTCCCGCCTCGAACGATTTACCCTCTGTTGCTGCCGAACCTAAGACCAACGAAACGAGCCATAGCGGCATCACACAGGCTCGTCAGGCTGGAGCAGCGTCTTTACGGGCAGCGTCGCCGCCACTGGACCCGTTTCCGCCCTCGACGGGCACCACTCTCAACGGCTGAACACTATTAAGGGAATGACTATGAATCTATTCGACAAGAACGCCCCGCAAAACGTGCATGGCTGGGAACGCAGTGCCTCGGTGGCAGGCGGCCTGGTGATGCTGGGCCGAGGTTTGCGGCGCGGCGGTTTAACCGGCCTGCTGCAGCTCGCAATGGGCGGCATGGCTCTGGCTCGCGGTATCAGCGGCCGCTGCGAGGCAAAACGTATTCTCACCGCAACCGAGCAGCCGCCACATCAGGTCTCTCCTGACAAGCAGCGCTACAGTCACATGCCATTGGACTCGGAAGTGCACAGCCCCGATTTCGCCGAGCCAGGTGTGACCCTTCCAGACACCACGCCGATGGGCCACGAAACGCATCCGGGCGAACGCCGTGGCACTTCGTGAAGAGTGCGATTACCGAACTGCCACACGATGCAGCCATTGAGCGCTTTTCGCTGCGGCAGTCCGGCGCGAGCGCATATCGGCATTGAGTTCGTGACTGGTTAAACAATCAGTACCAATCTGCCGTCTGGCGGTTAATTGCACCTCCGCCGAATGGCAATTGTCGGCGTTATGACGCCGTGCTATCTATGCGACGTATTTTTGTCACGCCCCGTGACATAAGGAGACGTCCATGGATTGCATCAAGGCAGATAACGAAAGCATGAATCACTGGGGAGTTGTTTACTCCTATGGCAGCGTGCTGACGGTTTTCGACAACGAGCAGGATGCTCGAACGGAGGCCATCGGCTTTGGGGGTGCCGTGGTGCGCTTGGCGTGCAACCTTTGGAACACCCTCAATATGACCCCTGAGGTCAGCCCGAGCCCGAGCCCAGACTCAGCCGTGTAAGCCAGTCGATCAAGCCAGCAGGGTGAAACCATCTTCGTCGCCGGCCGACTTATCGTCGGCCAACTGCGCTGACGCTGCGGTTGGCAAAGGCAGGTTTGTAGCGCGAGATTCGTGGTGATAGGGGACGAGGCCGGTCCCGGTCCGCTGAAACTCCATGAAGCCGTACCCGTCAGCCCACACCTCTGCCTCGTCCCGGGCTCTCACGACAGGGCCTGACACAACATCGCTGGCTCAGCCTTTGTTTGAACCTGCTGCAGCATTTTCTGCTGCTGCTGGAAAATGATATCCAGCACTCGACTCGGCTGAACCTCGATGTCGTCGAAGGTGATCAGCTGTCCCGGCTCAACCGGTCGCTTGAGAACTGTATTGCGCAACAGACCGATAGGTACGTGGTCAAGCTCGTCGGCAAGCTTCACCGCTTCGCCGCGGACGTCGAATCCGCCGATGCCCCGGGCGATCATCTCTCCCGGCTTCATTGGACGTTTGGCTATGGCCGCGACACCCAGGGTGGGCGAGACAGAATTGTTCAGCAGCACGCCGCCGCCAGCCAATACCCGGCGAACGGTTTTGCCAACTTCCAGCGAGCACAGGTGAAACGGTCGTGTCAGCACGTAGTAAGGACCGGGACCCAGCTTGAAGTATTCGATTGCTGGCGCCTGCATCTCATCGTGCCTGCATACCAGGAACACGCCGCCGGCCGAGTAACCGTTGGGCAGAACATAATCGACGATCGGCTGGCCGACGCCCTCGGCAATCAGGCCAAGAACGTTGCCACTGACATTGAGATCGGTGGATGCGAGCCCTTCCAGGCCGCGTCGGGTGATGGTCGCGCCAAACCCGTTGCCAACCACGACCTGCTCGATCTGCACCTTGGTGCCGTCGGTGAAGGACGTGGTTTGCTCAATGCTGATGCCCTGCCGCTTGGACCAGTAAGCCATGTCCTCAGGGCTGGGATTGTGGTTCAGGTAACCTTTCATGTTGCCGTACACGAGCGGCAGAAAGCCCATCTGCAGGGCCTCTTCGCGCAGTGCGGCGAGCGAGCCTGGCTGATCCCCTTCGGCTTCGGTCAGGAACCCCTTGCCCGAGAGGTAGGACCCAGTGGTGACCTGAAGCTCGGCATTGATAGTGACGACTGGTACCCCGGCCTCGAAGGCACGCTCGATCACTTCAGTACCGAAAAACACATCGCCCGTGCATTCAACGATCACATCCGAGTTTGCAATCAGATCGTCTATGGAGTTTGTCAGCACCTCGGCCAGCGGGAAGCTGCTCAATGTTCCGACGTTTCTGCGGGTCAAGACCCGGCTAATTCGCAGATCGCTGTAGTGCTGCATGATCAGACGAACGAAACAGTGCGAGATCATCCCTGTACCCGAAACACCTACTCTTTTAATCGCTGCGTCTGTCATGGCGACATCCCTTCGGAAAAGTCCTGCCCCTCGGACCGTAATATTTAGAAAAAGTTTTCTTCTGTGATGCGAGTCTAGTCGCCGGTGGCCGAGCGTCTGGACGAGGACAGCTGTGCAGGTCGTTCCTTGATGCAGAACGGATAAGCTTTGAACGGAACCCGGCTCGGCGAAGGCCCGAACGGCACGACCGGCATATCGCTGATTCGACGAATCACATGCCGCAATTCATCTCGCCAGTGCTTGGGTCGAATGCCGAAGGTCTCCTCGATGAGCGCACAATCGAGCACCGACCATGCAGGTCGCATCGCTGCCCGTGGCAGGCTCGAACTAGGTACCGGCAACACACGCGGCGCGGTGTCGATCAACCCGGCCGATTCCGCTTCCTGGAAGATCTGAGTGGCGAATTCTGCCCAGCTGCACGGTGAAGCGCCGCTGTAGTGATACAGCCCCCATTCCAGATCACCGTCGCGGCAATAACGCAGCGCCAATTCAATCAGGACGCGTGCAACGCTACGGGCACGGGTCGGGCAACCAACCTGATCACTGACGACCGACACTTCCTCGGTCTTGTTGCTCAGGTTGAGCATCGTTTTCACGAAGTTGTTTCCGCGCTCCCCATAAATCCAGCTGGTTCGCAGAATGAGGTAGCGGTCCAACGTCTGACTGATCGCCATCTCGCCCGCACGACGCGTGGAGCCGTAGACGCTGTTGGGTGTCGGCTGGTCGGTTTCACGGTAGGGTTTGTCAGCTTCGCCGGAGAAGACGTATTCGCTCGACAGGTGGAACAAGGGAATATTGAACTGCCGGGCAGCGGCGGCCAGGTTAGCTACACCGTCGCGATTGACCGCTTGCGCCTGCGCCACCTCTGCCTCGGCATGGTCCAGATTGGTGTATGCAGCGGCATTGATGATCAACGCCGGCTCATGGCGCTCAATGGCCTCACGCACCTGCTCCGCGTTGGTAATGTCCAACGCTTGGCGAGACAAGCCGATGGCTTCCAATCCAAAGCTCGCAGCCTGATTGATGAGGCAGTAACCCACCTGCCCTTCAGCGCCGCAGACCAGAATCCGCAGATTGGACTGCCTGTCATGAGCGGGCTTATCGGTGCAGGGAACAGCTGCGACAGCGGCATCCGGCGGCCGTTGCTCAGCTAGCTCAGTTGCCTCAGTTGGCACGTCTGTCCGCTTTGGGAGCAGCTCACGCACGGTCACCCCCAGCGCCTCAACCGGCGCATCGGCCGATTCAGGGGAAGGCGAGAAGCTGACACTTTCCACCAGCCCGGAAAGAATGATGCGTGCCTTGGCGAACTGTCCTCGCAGCAGCATTGCCGCAACCAGGCTCAGCCGCGAGGTGAACAGTCCCAAAACGCGTCGTTTGCGGAAATATTGGCGTGCGACAAAGATCTCGTTTCGAACCAGGTGCCGGTGCAGCGCAATCCGGCTCGGGTCAGGCTCGCGCAGGATGTCGATCGCGCCACTGACGCGTCGCAGGTGCAGTACCTTGCTGGCGACCACAAGGTAACCCGGCGTGTTCTGGCTGATACGCAGAGTAAACTCGGTGTCGTCCCCCCACATGAACATGGGGGCCAAAGGCACCCCATGCTGAGCCAGTGTTTCTCGCGGCACCAGGATAGAGACGTAGGTGGCCGGTCGCACCGGCACCACTCCGATATCCAGCAGCGCGGGCCAGTTTTCGTAATCGATGGCGTTGGTACGCTCATCGATCCGCGGCACGTTGGTCAGCAGACCCGCCTCGGTAAAGGCCATCGACAACAGGAAAGCACGCGCCTGTTTGCGCTCCGAGAGCCGCTGATCCGCCTCGAGCAATTGTTCCAACGCATCCGGCTCTGGAATGACGTCATCGTCCATCATCCAGACGAAGTCAGCTCCTTGCTGATACGCGATGCGAAACCCGGCACTGAAACCACCTGATGCACCGGTGTTCCGGGACAGTACATAGACCTTGAGATTGGCGATGTCTGACTCGAGCAGCATCTCCTCGGTCCCATCGTTGCTGGCATTGTCGACCACGATGATGGCGTCGCAGGGGCGGCTCTGGGCACCGATCCCATCCAGACAACGCTTAAGCAAATCCTTGCGTTTATAAGACAGTACGACAGCGTAAATCTTATCCATTGGTGCGCTCAGCAACTTGAGTAGGGGGTAACAACCTGGCAGGGGTGAGCTGCGGTGCGTAGCAGCCTTGAGCCACGACGCTCAGCTCTGACCCAGGAAGACGAACGGGGTTCAGTGAATTGCAACAAGATATGGCCGGCTGTACGACAACCCATACGGCGCACGTTGAAGGCTGTGGAAAACGCGTCTATGCACCGGCATTGCTGGCGCTCGGCACGGCGCGCGGTTGCTCAGCCAGATCATCGGCGGGTTGTTCGAAGCGGCCCTTGACGAGCTGATTCGACGATCTGTCCGACAGGTCGATTGGCGGCCCGAACTCGCCGCGCCTACCCGGTTCAGATGAATAAGTCACTAAAACGGAGAAGCAGAATGAAGAGACCTCTATCAGCGCTGATCAGCTTGGCGTTTGCTCTGCCTGCGCTCGCTCAGGAGCCTCTAGTCGTTACCCGTTTGAACGGCATGAACCTCGAAGTCGAGGAGCTTGGAGTGCCGCAGGCATCCTCGGATGACGTTGATTTGAGGGGTGTTCCAGCGATCAAGGTGACCAACCACAGTCGGGAAGTCGCGTCGTGCCAGTTCCACGCTCTCCCCGAAGAAACCGTGATGACGGCGTCGCCGGCGATGTCGATCAGCCCAAACGAACAGGCCGTGGCGAGGGTGCCCGGCAAATATTCCAGTGGTGGCCCCATCGCGTTGCTGGTGTGCCAGCCCGAGGGCGCCTAGGTGCGTTGAGCGAGCACCAGCACAGACCGCCTGCCGAAACGGGCGCCACAACCGCCAAGCTTCCGAAGATGCAGATCAGGAGACCGCTATGAACAGATCCCATTTGATGTCACTGGCGTTGACCGCATTACTGGCAAGCGCCACCCAGCCAGCCCTGGCGCAGTGGCCA
>CETJ01030464.1_pt1 | contig 17064 bp, 11 predicted proteins | sample 531341 | NCBI WGS metagenome assembly CETJ01 (sample SAMEA2622677, study PRJEB7988) | marine metagenome | isolation source: saline water (ENVO:00002010), including | reverse complement strand
CAACCTCCTGCGCCTCAAGGTCGGGGGGTTCTTCTGCTTTTCGGGGCGGGAACACGGCTAGGAGAACGGTGCAAGAAGCGGAACTATGCACGACTGGAGGAAGAACCCATGGCAGATGTGAAGGGCATAAGTAAGCAACAGCCCAGTTCGATGCCGTTCGGCAAGTACATCCACTACCCGTATGCGCCCGAACTAGCGAATCGTACCTGGCCCAACAAAGTGACTAATGAAGCCCCCCTTTGGTGTTCAGTTGACCTTCGAGATGGCAACCAAGCACTGATCGACCCGATGGACCTTCCGCGGAAGCGACAGATGTTCGAAGCGCTTGTCGAAATGGGTTTCAAAGAAATCGAGGTTGGTTTCCCATCAGCCTCAGCCCCCGATTTCGATTTCTGCAGGCTGCTCATCGAACAAGACCTGGTGCCAGACGACGTATGGATTCAAGTGCTGACTCAGAGTCGACCAGAACTCATTGATCGAACCTATGAATCCATCGAGGGTGCAAATAACGCAATAGTGCATCTCTACAACCCGACGTCAACTCTTCAACGCCGAGTTGTGTACGGGCTCGATTTGGACGGGATCGTTGACATGGCGCTCACTGGGACCCGGCAATGTCGCGAGTTGCGCGAAGGGGTAGAAGATTCAAATATCCGTTTTGAGTATTCACCAGAATCATTTACCGGCACCGAAATTGACTTTGCTATTGACATTTGCGAGCAGGTGGCAGACGAATGGGGAGCCACACCAGATGACCCCATCATTTTGAATCTGCCTGCAACAATTGAAATGTCCACACCGAACCTTTACGGGGACCTAATCGAGTTTTTCCACCACAACGTCGCAAATCGAGAAGCCATAATTCTCTCGCTACATCCTCATAATGATCGTGGGTGTGCGGTAGCTGCAGCCGAATTCGGTGTCATGGCCGGCGCTGACCGTGTTGAAGGCACACTCTTCGGGAATGGTGAACGAACCGGCAACGTCGACATCGTCACCTTGGCGCTGAATCTTTTCAGTCAAGGAGTCGACCCAGAACTAGATGTCAGTCACATTGATCACCTGCGGCGGATAGCTGAGTACTGCAACCAGTTGCCCGTTCACCCCCGCCATCCGTACGGCGGAGATCTGGTGTACACCGCATTTTCTGGCAGTCACCAAGATGCAATCAAGAAAGGCTTTGAGGCGCTCTCCGAGAATTACGAAATGTGGGAGGTGCCGTATCTGCCAATTGACCCCGCTCACGTGGGACGCACTTATCAGGACGTCATTCGTGTCAATAGCCAGTCGGGTAAAGGCGGGGTGGCGTATGTAATGAAAAATAACTTTGGACTCGATTTGCCTCGGCGTTTGCAAATCGAATTCAGTCAGGTGATCCAATCAATCACTGATGATGGTGGCGAAATACTTCCTGAAACCATCAAGAAGACATTCGATGAGGCGTACCTTCACACCACTCAGCCGTTCACCTACGAGGGCCACAAGAGCGCCTTCGACTCCGAATCGTCAGAGATGTCCAACGTCACCGCGACGCTGAGTTTCTCCGGTGAAAGAAAGGTGATCACAGGCGAAGGCAACGGGCCACTATCCGCTTTCAAAAATGCACTTTCAAACGATTGCGGCATAGATATCACTCTTGTCGATTATCAGGAGCACGCCATGGGCGCCGGAGCGGACGCCGCGGCGATTGCTTACGTCGAAATAGAAGCCTCCGATAGGAGTGCGCATTGGGGAGTCGGTCTGCATCCAAACATCGTGACCGCTAGTTTCCACGCACTGCTTTCGGCCATTAACCGGTCCGAGGGCAGTTAGCTGGACCGGCGACTCGTCAAACTTCGGTCAGAATTCTCACGTGGCGTTATCTAGTTTTGCCGGCGGTTCGTTATTCGGAACCAGATTCGGAGATGATCCCCCGCGAGTGATCGCACTACACGGCTGGGGTAGGAATCACCGAGATTTCGACCGTTGCCTGGAGGGACTTAACGCTGTCAGTATCGATCTTCCGGGTTTTGGGGCATCTCCCGCTCCTCCTCAAGCAGGAGGGGCGGCTCTGTACGCAGACCTCGTCTCACCAATCTTGGATACATGCAGAACACCTGCGGTTCTAGTTGGGCACAGCTTCGGGGGTCGGGTTGCGGTGCACCTTGCGGAGCGTCGTCCCGCCGCCATCGGAGGCCTAGTACTTACCGGTGTCCCCCTGTTGCACCGCGCTCACCGAAGGGGGAAACCAGCGTTGCGTTACCAATTTGGTCGTATCCTGCACCGTTGGGGCCTGGTTGGTGACACCTATCTGGAGGGCCTTCGAGACAAGTACGGCAGTTCGGATTATCGAGCGGCTTCGGGAATCATGCGCGACGTATTGGTAACGGTGGTTAACGAGTCGTACGAAAAACAGTTACGGTCTATCTCCGCTCCCGTCGACCTTGTTTGGGGTGACGGCGACCAAGCTGCGCCCCCTGAAATCGCGGCTCGGGCTGAAGCGCTCCTGGCAGACGCGAGGCTGACGATCTTAGGGGGCGTCGATCATTTCGTTCCAAGTGGGGCTCCCGATGCGCTGCGCGAAGCGATCGACCGTCGTTTGGACGCGCTGGCATGAAGTCTTCCGACTTGTATGCGTTTCTTTGTTTCATTGGGGCTGTGTCTTCGGGAGCCCGTTGGCTTCGCGTCGCGCAGCGTGAGCATTACCTGGCATTTTCGACAACTCGTTTCGCTATTCGCTGGTGGACATTGGGGGTAGCTAATCCTGCGCTTGTCACCGTGGCGCTTGCAGCGGCAGCGTCATGTCTTTGGTTTCCGCCTGTTTGCATGATCACCGCGTTGGCCGTGTGTATTGGGCCGCTGGGGCTGGGTTTGCGGGGCAAAACCAGCCCTCTTGCATGGACGAGACGGCTTCGAGCAGTGGCGTTCACTGCCTTTCTCTTTGTAGCGATCACTTCGTTGTTGTTTCGCCAGTTCGGTCTGGGACCCGCGGGCTGCGCCGCTGTCGCCTTGTTAACACCACTGGTAGTCGACACGGTTCTAGTGCTGTTGAAGCCCGTCGAGGGCAGACTTGCGCGTCGCTATGTCATCCAGGCGGCTGACGCCTTGGACCGCGTCAACCCCACACGGATCGCCGTGACTGGCTCTTATGGCAAGACCACTATCAAAGGCTACATATCGCATTTGTTATCAGGAACCTTCAGCGTGGTGGCGAGCCCTGCGAGCTTCAACAACAGCGCAGGTCTTTCCAGATCAGTTAACGAACACCTCGCTCAAGGCACAGAGGTATTCATCGCTGAGATGGGCGCCTATGGTCCCGGGGAAATCGCGGACCTAGTGAGTTGGATTAGGCCGTCAATCTCGGTGTTGGCTGCTATAGGTCCGGTTCATCTCGAACGTTTCGGCGATCTCGACACGATCGTTGCTTCAAAAACTGAAGTCTTCTCAACCAGTCGGACAGCGATTGTGAATATAGATGCCTATGGGCTGGCCGAAGAGGCCGACCGACTCCAGGTTTCTGGTATCGATGTTTTGCGATGTTCGGCGAATGATCGAACTGCTGACGTTGTCGTCCTCAAACACCTTCAAGGTCTCCAAGTCATAGTTTCAGGCCGCCAAGTCCTCACGGGACTGTCTGTTGATGCAGCGCCAACCAACGTCGCGTGCGCCGTTGCCGTAGCAACGACTATGGGAATACCTGACGAAATTGTCGCTCAACGTCTAACGAACCTGCCCGCTGTCGAACACCGTGGCCAAGTACTGGTAAGCCAATCTGGTGTGACAGTCATTGATGACACCTACAACAGCAATCCTGCTGGTGCGGCCTCGGCCCTAGAGACTTTGGGTGAACTTGACGCACCTCGAAAGGCTGTAGTAACTCCTGGCATGGTCGAACTCGGGCATCGTCAGGTGGCAGAGAATCGGCGGTTGGGGGTCGATGCAAGTTTGGTGGCTGATGACCTAGTGATTGTCGGACGGACTAACAAATCCGCTCTTGTTACGGGTTCAAGAGATGGCAATGCTCGGGTCCATTTCGTTTCAGGTCGTGAGGACGCAGTGAGGTGGGTTCGACAACACTTGAAAGCCGGAGACGCTGTCCTTTACGAGAATGATCTGCCCGATCATTACGCGTAGCGCTGGGAAAGCCGCTGAGCGGAGGTGAGGTGACATCTCGCCGAAGGGCATCTACGGTTTCATGGCAGATCATGAATCGTCCGGCAGTCTGCTTCGGCGGCCCATCCCCAGAACATGACATTTCGATCCTCACTGGATTACAAGCGGTTCGCGCTTTAGCTGAGGCTGGGAATGACGTGGTGGCACTGTATTGGTCCAAAACCGGTAACTGGTTCGAAGTTCCTTCCGATGTGGAACCAAGCGAATTTGCGGACGGACTCCCACGGTCAGCGGAGCCGGTCGTGCTTCAGCTTGGAGACGCCGGTGGGTTTTATCGGGTGACTAAACGGGGGAAACAAAGTCGGCTTGAGATCAGTGCCGTCGTGGTGTGTTGCCACGGCGGCCCGGGTGAAGACGGAAGCCTTCAGGCGATGTTTGATCTTGCGAGTGTCCGTTACACAGGCCCGAGTCGTTCCGGGGCAGCTCTAGGTATGGACAAATTGGCTTTTTCTGGCGTGATGGAGGCAGCCGGGTTATCTAGTTTGCCTCTTTATCTTGTGACGGAAGATCTCGCGCTTAATGAGGCTGGGCCGTTCATCGTTAAGCCGCGTTTTGGCGGTTCTTCCATAGGCATTGAGGTCGTAGAAAATCTAGAGACTGCGAATGCGCTTGTCCGAACTCAACCGTTGCTCCGCGAAGGTGCTGTCATTCAGAGGTACTTGAGTGATGCGATCGATCTGAATATTTCTGTCCGCACGTATCCTGAGGTAAGTCTGAGCGCAATCGAACGCCCACTACGTCCGGGGGATGACGGCATATATAGCTACGCCGACAAATACCTCGGGGGCCCTGAAGGGATGGCCAGCGCACCGCGGGAATTGCCTGCTGATCTGCCAATCCACGTGGAAGGCCAATTACGAACACTCGCTTCGCAGGTGGTCGAGTTAGCCATGGTGCAGTCGGTGGCTCGCATCGATTTCTTATGGAGCCCTCAGGGACTGTGGGTAAACGAAATCAATACAATTCCGGGGTCGCTCAGTTGGTATTTCTGGGCTCAAGAGGGGATACCGTTTGCGCGACTCCTGACAGAAATGTTGGAAGAAGCTATCGAGAATCCGGTCAAGGGCTTTCGCACCGATGGAGCTGACGGCTCCGCGTTGCGCGATGTCGGGGCCATAGCTCACAAGTTGGCGTAATGAAAAGCTGGCTCGGACTCTTGATGGTGCTGCCGTTTGCGCTTTCGTGCTCTTATCGCTCCACAGCAAATGATCAAACGGGGCAGGTCGCAAGAGACCTAGACGCGTCAGAAGAGCGTTGCGTGCAGGACCGTCTTTTGAAGGGGTGGGGGCTGGATCTTGTCGATCTTGCTGTGGATCTCAACCCGGAAGAAGAAATTGCTGTAGATATGGCTATCGAGTTGTGCCGGTTAGGACCTGGCGGGTCCCCCCAAGAGTCCTTGATACCGAATGATCAGCCTCAGGTATCTGAAAACCTTTTGCGTTCTCCAACGGTTTTTGACCCAACTGACCAAGCACCTGGCGAGGATCCCTTACTTGATGCTCTTTGGTTCGCATGTGGAGACGGCGATGCCATTTCCTGTGATGAACTTTTTTATTCAGCACCTCGAGACAGCACATACGAGCAGTTTGCGTTCAGTTGCGGTGGGCGAAAAAATATGGACTGTTCGCTACTTCTAGGAAGAGAACAACCTGAGGGCGCTCTCACGTCTTTGACTCCCCCGCCCGGGGAAGATGAAGATCTGGACCGGTGGTGGTCTCTGTGTGCCGAGGGCAGCACGCGTGCCTGTGGCGAGTTGCGTCTGATCGCACCTAACCAATCCCTTTATGCCCAGTTCGGAATGAGTTGTGGAGCTCGAGGAACTAGCTACTGCGCGCTGATTCTCGACGATGACGGCGAACCGCCAACGCTTAGGTCCTTGACACCAGACCAGAATCCCCCTGGCCAAGACCAATTACTTGACCAACTGTGGGAATTGTGCGGCAGTCGTGACGCTCGCGCCTGTAGGGACCTTTCCAAGTTCGCGCCTATTGACAGTCTCTACATGCAGTTCGGCGTTTCTTGTGGAGGTAGGGCAGTCGCCCCGTGCGCTCGCTTGTTCGCAGACCTAAAAGCTTGACCTCTCTAATCGGCAATCAGCGCCGCTCGAAGGAATTCGATGATTTCTCGTCGCGCTTTGACTAGGGAACGGAGATCCGGTTCTAGACCTAACGCCCGCATGACCTCGGGTTCGGTGGCCACACCGATTACCGCCGAATAGACCGCTAGTAACAACATGCGTGGCTCCAGACGTCGGAAACGGCCGGCGATCATTTCGGCTTCAACGAACCGCACCGCCTCGCCCAGCATGACGCTCATCGCTGATGCCAATGCTCCAGAAGCCGCACCACCCTGTCTAGAAACCAACCGGACGAGCCCCAGCACTTCCGGTCGGCGCGCCGCTAGGGAAAAGGTGGCGCGCACTAGGTCCTCAATGCGTTGAAAACCGCGGGCCTGTGGCTTGGAGGCTCCACTCAATGCGGATCCGAGTTCGTTGACTGCTAGCTCAATCGTCGCGGTAAGCAGATGTTCTTTTGACGAGAAGTGGTAAAGGATGGCCTGCTTCGTGATCCCAAGGTCGGTGGCCAACTCATCCAGCGACGTTGAGTCATACCCGCGCAATCCAAATGCGGCCAACGATGTGTCCAAGATGCGTTCGCGGGTTTGGGCGGGCACGGGGCCATTCTAGGGTGAAATACGACATGGACTTACCATTTGGTAAGTTATCTGCTAAAACTGTGAGTGTGATCAGCAAGTCCCTCTCGGGCAAGCGGATAGCGGTGACAGGAAGCACGGGGTTCCTCGGCACGGCTTTAGTAGAGCGCCTGTTGCGATCCGTGCCTGATTGCGAGCTGGTGTTACTCGTTCGACCCAACCGCCGGAATAGCGCTGAGCGCCGCGTTCAGCGAGAAATCTTCCGCAACGACGCCTTCGACACGCTCCGATCGCAGTGGGACGAGGATTTCGACGAAATTTGCGAACGACGCGTCTCAGTAATCTCAGGTGATGTCACGAGCGAAGGCCTTGGTCTCAATCAAACGGAACAGCAACTCTTTGCGTCATGTGATGTGGTCATTCACTCTGCCGCAGCCGTCAGCTTTGATAGCCCCCTCGATAGCTCAATCGAAATTAATTTATTAGGACCTAATCGAATCCTGGACGTTCTCAAGCACGCATCTGCGACGCCGCACCTGATTTCAGTATCAACTTGCTACGTCGCTGGAAATCGACGCGGTGACGCAAACGAAGAATTTCTCGCAGGCACACCCCTCCAAGTCGACGTCGATTGGCGAGCCGAGGTTGAGGCCGCTCGCCGGACCCGGGCGGATCTCGATGCTCGAAGTCGAATACCCGAACAACTTTCTACTTTCCGTCAGGGCGCCAGAGAGGAGTTGGGTGCTGCCGGTGTACCGATGCTGGCAGCGAAAACAGAGCAGCTGCGGAAGGGTTGGGTCAACGACCAAATGGTTGAGGCCGGCCGAAGTCGAGCGACCTCGCTTGGCTGGCCCGACGTCTACACCTATTCAAAAGCGTTGGGTGAAACAGCGCTCGTCGAACTTCACGGCGACATACCGGTAAGCGTCGTTCGCCCTTCAATTATCGAATCGGCTTGGGCAGAACCGTCTCCTGGCTGGATTCGCGGCTTTCGAATGGCCGAGCCGCTCATCGTGTCCTTTGCGAAAGGGGAACTAAACACTTTCCCCGGTTACCCCGAAGGACTTCTTGATGTAATCCCCGTGGATATGGTCGCGGCCGCCATCATTGCTGTGGCCGCAAAAGGTCCCGCAGAACAACCTGAGGTGTTCCAAGTCGCATCCGGCTCGACAAACCCGCTTCGATTCAAGAAGTTTCTCGATACGGCTATGGAGTGGTTCCGAGAACATCCCGTCTACGACGCGAACGGGCATCCCACAGCAGGCACCGAATGGAAGTACGCGGGCTCCAGTGGTCTCGAAGAACAGCTTCAACGCGTAGTAAAAGCCTTCGACATCGCGGCAAAGATCATCAACCGGCTTCCCATCCGAGGAGAAAACAGTTTCACGAGCAAATTCGCTGAACGACGTCGCAATCTCGATCAGATCAAAGGCTACGTCGAGATCTACGGTGCCTACGGCAAGTGTGAAGCGCTGTACGGGATCGAACGAACTTTGTCGCTTTGGAATTCACTACCACCTGAAGATCAGCGCGAATTTGGTTTCGACCCGAGCGTCATTGATTGGCATCACTACATCACCGAGGTACACCTCCCAACCGTGGTCGTACAAGCTCGAGTGAAGACCAGCCCTGAAAAACGCACCGGACCAAGCCGCTCAGAGCGACTTCGCGGTGCAGTTCTCGACTCCGAAAGGCAGTTCGCGGCGTTCGATTTGGAAAACACGCTGATCGCGAGCAACGTAGTTGAGAGCTACGCGTGGCTCGCCACTCGACATTTGGGCACACGGAAAAGGATCGAGTTCACTCTCCGAACTCTGAGTGAGACCCCTGGCCTATGGCGACGAGATAAACGTGACCGAACTGACTTCCTTCGTTACTTCTATCAGCGATACAAGGGTGCCTCAGTCGATCAGTTGGAAGTTGACGTAGCTGAAATGTTCAGCGAACTCATCTTGATAAAATCTTTCCCGGCAGGGCTAAGACGTGTGCGAGACCACCGAGCGGCTGGCCATAAGACGGTCTTAATTACCGGGGCCTTAGATGTCGCTGTTGAGCCCCTCCGTCCCCTTTTCGATCACATAATCGCTGCGAGCATCGACCGCAGAAACGGCAAACTCACCGGCGAAATGCTCGCTGTTCCGCCTACGGGGGAAGTTCGGGCACAGCTCATGGTGAAGTGGGCCGAGCAGAACGGTCTCAACCCTGCGCAAGGAGTGGCTTACGCGGACTCCGCCTCCGATCTTCCGATGCTCGAGGCTGTGGGCTACCCAGTTGCAGTGAATCCCGAAACCCGGCTCGTAACGATCGCAGAAAAGCGCGGCTGGCTGACCGAGAACTGGCCCAAAACCGCCGGCGCTCCCAAACCGGTGTTGCCAATGGGTCAACGCCCAAGCCTTAGCAACGCGCACGAAGGAGCCCACTGATGACGGCCCGCCGCGGTCTGGTACTTGATGTCGACAGGACCACTCCCCCGATCGTCTTTCATCACGGTGAAGGTTTCCGATTTGAGAAGCTACCCGTTGGGAGTCGAGTCATTTATCCCAACGAACCACTCGAACCACTCGAAGATGTCGACAGCGCTATTCGGCATGCCCTTGCTAACCCTTTAGGCGATTCACCTCCACTGGACGCACTTCTCACACCTGGCATGAAATTGACCATCGCTTTCGATGACATTTCCTTGCCGTTGCCCCAAATGCAAGCCCCTGACATTCGCGGTCGCATTATCGAACAAGTACTTGATCTTGCTGCGGCTTCGGGTGTCGACGATGTTCATCTCATCGCGGCACTTGCACTCCACCGCAGAATGACTGAAGCAGAGTTGCGACACGCCGTGGGCGACCGCGTGTATGACGCCTTCGCCCCTAATGGGCAGTTGTACAACTTTGACGCCGAAGATCCAGAAGGATTAACCCATTTAGGTGAAACAGATCACGGCGAAGAGGTAGTTATCTCAAAGCGTGCTGTTGAGTCGGATTTGATCGTCTACGTCAACATCAATCTCGTCTCGATGGACGGTGGACATAAGAGCGTTGCGACCGGATTATCGGGTTACGCGGCACTGCGCCATCACCACAACGTCCACACCATGCGCCACTCGAAGTCCTTCATGGACCAAGAGAAAAGCGAACTTCATACAAAGAACTGGCGGCAAGGGCGGCTGATTCAAGAAGCGGGCGTCAAAATCTTTCAGATCGAAACAACCCTAAATAACGACACCTTTCCCTCGCCATGGGATTTCCTGCAAAAACGTGAATGGGAGATGACAGCAAAGGACCGGGTGATGCTTCTCGGCACAAAGAAAGTTTTGGATAAAATTCCTCGGCGTTCGGCACGTTCCATCTTTCAAGGCATTCGAGCGCCGTTCGGGCTGACTTCGATTCAAGCCGGTGAAGTCGAGGCCGTGCACGAAGTAACCACTGCTAATGTTTACAAGCAACACCTAGTTCGCGTTGAAGGTCAAACTGACATTCTTTCGATGGGTCTGCCTTATCTCGGACCGTACAACGTCAATTCGATAATGAACCCGATTCTGGTTGCTTGTTTAGGTTTGGGTTATTTCTTTAACTTTTACAAGGGCAAACCCTTAGTGCGCGAAGGTGGAGTTGTCATTATGAGCCACCCGACGCCGTGGGAGTTTCACCCCGTCCATCACCCCAGCTACATCGATTTCTTTGAAGAGGTGCTGGCCGACAGCACCAATCCCGAGACAATCGAGCAAAAATATGAAAAACGTTACGCCGAGGACGAGTGGTACCGACACCTGTATCGGACGTCGTACGCCTATCACGGCGTGCACCCGTTTTATATGTGGTATTGGTGCTCTCATGCTCTTGAACACGTTGGCCAGGTGATCGTTGTGGGCGGGGATCGACGGGCAGTCAAACGAATGGGCTTTCGCTCGGCCACCACTATGCGCGACGCTCTTGAGATGGCAACTGATGTGGTCGGCCGCGATCCGACCCTCACCCACATCCATAATCCACCGGTCCTCATGGCCGATGTGGTGTAGTTCGAGTCGATAATGACGGATCCAAACCGCCGACCCGCCATCAGCCATCTGACTGATCGACGGACGAAAGCTTCGCTATCACGCGTCGTACGTAAGGTCGAATTCCCACTTAAACCAGCGGAAACACCTGATGGAGAGACACCGTTACCCCCTAATACTGGCGCCAATTATGAGACTGACTGGGCCCGCAGATACGCGTCCAGAGTCACTCGACGGTTGGCGCTCTCGACACTCGGAAGGGCAGTAATTCAGTACTATGCCAGCCCGACAATCAGGGGTTTGGACCGTCTCCACGATCTTGACGGCCCCGCAATCTTCGCGGCGAATCATCAAAGTCACGCCGACACCTTGGTGATGTTGACATCAATACCGGCGCCATGGCGACACAAAGCCTTCGTAGGGGCAGCGGCCGACTACTTCTTTGGTACTCGAACCACAGCGGCTATCTCGGCGCTGTTCATTGGCGCTATTCCTATTGAACGCACTTCTATCAACCGCAGCACCATTGAAAAAGCAGTGGCCCTACTCCGTGGGGGGTGGAGCATGGTTATTTACCCCGAAGGAGGACGCTCACCTGATGGATGGGGTCAGGAGTTTCGTCCGGGGGCCGCTTTCTTAGCCAAACAAGCAGGTGTGCCTGTGGTGCCGGTGCACATTCGAGGCACTTTCGACATCTTGGGCAAAGGACGTAATTGGCCCAAGAAATCTAAGGCCATCGTAAATTTCGGGCGTCCTCTCGAATTTGCCGAAGAAGACAACAACCGAAGATTCACGCGGAAGTTGCAAGCTGCTGTCGAGTCGTTAGCTGATGAAACCGCAACTGGTAATTGGTTCGCCGCTCGCCAAAGAGCGCACACCGAAGACAGTCCGGGGATTCAAGGCCCCGATACGGCGGCGTGGCGTCGGCGTTGGGCGTTAACCGACAATGGAGACAACCAAAGCAGAAGTAATCGTCGCTGGCCCTACGTTTAGTGTCGAACCACCGGTGGCGAAATGCCACCAAGGGCGTATTGTCATTACTGCCCACTCCAGCACGATTAAACGGGGAGCCCTGATGTCGGTCGCAGAGAGCACACCCATAGAACTCATCGAAGCCGTCTACACCAATCTTGCCTCCAGCACAGCCATGGGACGCGAGAAGCTGGGTCGGCCGCTAACTCTGGCCGAAAAAATCCTGATCAACCATCTCGCGTCGGCCGATCAAGAACTAGATCGAGGTGTCAGCTATGCGGACCTTCACCCAGACCGCGTAGCAATGCAAGATGCCACGGCTCAGATGGCTTGGCTTCAATTCATGAACGCCGGACTTTCTGAGGTCGCGGTACCCACTACCACTCACTGTGATCATCTCATCCAAGCTCGCGATGACGGCAAAACTGACCTTCTCACGGCAAGCGAAAGCAATGAGGAGGTCTACGACTTTCTCGAGAGCGTATGCGCCAAATTCGGCGCTGGTTTCTGGATACCGGGAAGCGGCATCATTCATCAGGTCGTTCTCGAACAATACGCGTTTCCTGGCGGGATGATGATCGGCACGGATAGCCACACACCTAATGCAGGTGGTTTGGGAATGATCGCTGTGGGGGTTGGCGGAGCCGATGCCGTTGACGTGATGACAGGATTCGCCTGGAACGTTCGTTGGCCTAAAGCAATTGGAGTCAAGCTGACTGGCGAGCTCTCGGGGTGGAGCGCGCCGAAAGACATCATCTTGAAGGTGGCGGAGATCCTCACGGTGAAAGGTGGAACCGGGGCTATCGTTGAGTACTTCGGCCCGGGGGCCGAGTCATTGAGTTGCACCGGAAAGGCGACCATATGCAATATGGGCGCAGAGATTGGCGCCACTACTTCGCTCTTCGGGTACGACGAAGCTATGGGTCGTTATCTCAAGTCCACCGCTCGCGAACACGTCGCTGATGCAGCGAACCAAGTAGCTGAGCACCTTCGGGCAGATCCAGAGGTACTTGAGAACCCCGCAGCATTTTACGACCAACTCATCGAGATCGATTTGTCTGCCCTTGGTCCGCATATCAACGGCCCACACACTCCGGACTTGGCCCGCGAAGTCGGCGCTCTTGGCGAGGAAGCGAGGAACAACGGGTGGCCCACCAGCATTAGCGCCGCCCTAATCGGCTCGTGCACCAACTCCAGTTACGAAGACATCACCCGCGCCGCGAGCATCGCTCGTGAAGCCGCTGCCAAAGGGCTCGCAGTGAAATCAAAACTGTTGATCACCCCAGGGTCAGAACAGGTTCGAGCGACAATCGAACGCGATGGACTTCTGGCTGATTTCGAAGCTTTAGGGGCCACTGTGCTCGCGAACGCGTGCGGCCCCTGCATCGGCCAATGGGACAGAAGCGCTGAGACTGGCCACACCCCAGGGGAACCAAACGTCATCGTGACCTCTTATAACCGCAACTTCCCCAAGAGAAACGATGGAGATGCGGCAACTCTTGCTTTCGTCACTTCTCCTGAAATAGTAATGGCACTTGCTCTGGCAGGAACCGTGAGCTTCGACCCCTTGACGGATACCCTCACCAACGACCAGGGAGAACAAGTCGCGCTGTCAGTCCCCGTCGGCGTCGAGTTACCTCCACAAGGTTTCGACCCCGGTCAGAACACATTTATCGCGCCTCCCCCAGATGGTTCTAACGTCGAGGTCGAGGTTTCCGCGACCTCAGACCGCCTCCAACTACTTGAGCCGTTTAAGCCTTGGGACGGCTCCGATTATGAAGACCTACCAATTTTGGTGAAGGCAAGGGGAAAATTCACGACCGACCACATCTCGATGGCTGGCCCCTGGTTGAAATATCGAGGTCATCTAGAAAACATTTCCGGAAATCTTTATCTTGGCGCTGTTAATGCCTACGACGGTTATGAGATAGGTCACGGGAAAAACCAACTCACCGGCGAAACCGAAACATTCCCTGACATTGCTCGCTCTTATCACGAAGCGGGCCAAGGGTGGGTCGTCATAGGCGACGAAAACATGGGTGAAGGCTCAAGTCGAGAACATGCAGCAATGGAGCCAAGGTTCCGAGGCGCTCTTGTCGCCATTGCACGGTCATTCGCGCGTATCCACGAAACCAACTTAAAAAAACAAGGACTGCTCCCTCTCACCTTCGCCGACCCCGAGGACTATGAGCGCATCGAGCAAGATGATCGCGTCGCCATTCGCTCCCTGAGCGCGCTTTCGCCTAACCGGCAAGTCGTCGCTGAAGTCAACAGGCCCGATGGAAGCACTTGGTCATTTGCTACCAACCACTCTTTTAGTGCGCAGCAGATCGAATGGTTCCGAGCCGGGTCTGCGTTGAACATCATCAGGGCCTCCACTTAGGTCGTTGCTGTTGACACTTCAACCATTTGGGGCATCACACGGCGAACGGGAGAACGTTTCGTCCAAAACCGCTGCGAAAAGCAGAAACCGGCCCGGGGGGCGGGCCGGTTTCGAAAGCCGCCAGCAAAGCGGGGCTCTGCCTCGGCTGATCGCCAGGGTGGGGGGCACCCTATAGGCGATCGATAAATGTCGAGCGACTTGGGGGAAGTCGTTGAATCCCGACATGAAACAACTTAGTTACCCATCGGTCATTTATCAAGCCGAAGTTGTAGATACTTTCGATCTATTTTATAGATGGATTTGGTGGATCGGGTACCCTGAGTTCATGGAACTCAAACAACTCGATGCCCTCGCAGCTGTAGCAAAACACGGCCGCTTTTCCGCAGCTGCTCGCGCCCTAGACACCGTCCAATCCAACATCTCAACACACATTGCCCGCCTTGAAGACGACCTTGGAGCAATTCTGGTCGATAGAAGCGCCGGGGAACTCACCCCCGAGGGTCAGGTGGTATTGACTCGAGCACGTCGAATCAACACCGAACTAGCAGCACTCCGAGACGACGTGACCTCCATGACCTCGCGAGTTTCGGGCCGGGTCCGCATCGGAATTATCGGCACTACGGGGCGATGGTTACTGCCTGCTTTGCTCGACGAGTTGAGGCGTAGCTTCCCTGATGTTGCTACAACGGTGATCGATTCAACTACCACCGCGCTAATTCCGCTACTTGAACACGGAGACCTGGATCTCGCCATCGTCAACACACCAATACACCATGACGAACTCTTCACCAGCCCAATGTTCGAAGAGCAACTAGTTGTTATCGCCCCGGAAGGACACCCACTCTCTGCCGAAGGTGACCGGCCGATTCACATTGCCGAGCTCGAAGAACACGAGCTTCTCCTCAGCCCACCTGGATCAATCTTGCGTATTTTGGTCGATGACGCCGCTCGACGCGAAAACATCCAATTACGGAGTGTCGCTGAGCTCGACGGAATTCGACTTGCCGCCACGTTGGCTTTTCAAGGTTACGCCCCGGCAATCGTGCCCGTAACTGCGATCCCTTCATGGATTGATCGCGGAGGGTGGACAGTTCTTTCGTTACAGGAAGTCCCTCCACGGCACGTCGGTCTCGCGATCCGTCGAAGGGGCATGCTCTCCGCGCCTGCTTCCGCAACGCGTGATGTGTTGCGACAAATGGTACGTACGATGGCCCCTGAGATCGACGGACTTACAGCCATTTAGCTACCTCCGAACTGATCAGCACTACTCTCGGGTCTAACGCGCCTACGCTCAGGACCGTGACGACTCCCATCGCCCTGCAATTACGGGAAGGAACCCCCGCACACTCGGTGGGAAGGGTTCACGATCTCGGCGGTCGCGCCGTCATGTTGATCCAAGCAGACGACCCCGAACATCTAGGTGCACTTACCCCTGACGATGGCGACACGATGACCGCCGCGACCCTCATGGCACTAGAAAAGCGAATGCCAATTGTCCTTCTCTTGGCGTCTTCAGGAGCCGACGCCCATTACGGCGTCGCAGCTCTCGATGGATGGGGTCGCGCTGCACGTGCACTGGCCAAAGCATCTGGCGTGGTGCCCATTTTGGCCGGAGTAACCGGACCCGCTGTGTCGGGCACCGCGCTGCTGATTGGTCTGGCAGATGTGGTGGTCATGGCGGAGGACGCTTACGCGTTCGTCAGCGGCCCCGTTCCCGTTCAGCAAATGACAGGTGTGCGAGTCGATGTTGAAGAGTTAGGTGGCGCCTCGGTTCACTTTCGAGATACAGGCGCAGCCAGCATCATTGTTCCGCACGAAGAGGTTCTCGCGACTATCGGCGATGTTTTGCGCTTCTTACCCGACCACAATCGCGATGAACCACCATTCCAACCATCATCTGATCCCGTTGACCGGGCTACTCCTGAGGCCGGAGATGTACTGCCTGATGCCCCCACCGGCTCCTACGACGTACGAGATGTCATCCGCTTGGTCGTGGACGACGACGATTTTTTGGAGTTGCGAGGTGGTTGGGCTCAAAATCTGGTCACAGGTTTCGCTTGCATGGGCGGGAGACCGGTCGGCGTCGTCGCAAATCAACCGTTGGCGATTGCAGGAACCCTTGACATACCCGCTTCTCAAAAAGGCGCTCGTTTCGTCTCAATGTGTGACGCATTCAACCTGCCGCTCATCACCTTCGTAGATACGCCTGGTTTCTACCCTGGCAAAGACCTCGAATGGAGAGGCATGATTCGTCACGGAGCGCAGATGGCCTTCGCGTACGCGAGAGCAACAGTTCCGCGTATCTCTGTCGTCCTACGAAAGTCATATGGTGGTGCTTTCATCGTCATGGACTCCAAGACAATGGGTAACGACGCATATTTAGCTTGGCCGACCGCCGAGATCGCTGTCATGGGCGCCACCCAGGCCGCACAAATTCTGCAACGCGGCGCTTCAGAAGAAGACGTTGCGGACTGGGTCGAAGAGTATGAGGAGACCTATCTGAATCCCTACGTGGGAGCAGAACGAGGTTTAGTGGACGCCGTCATTAACCCTGGAGACACCCGCAAGGAACTTGTTGATTTGGTGGATTTATTCAGCTCGAAACGCGAACGGCTCCCGAAGCGACGGCACGATAATTCCCCTCTTTGACAGACCTGACGTTACGCCGACGCGACTCTGGAACGAACTGGCTAGGGCAGGCCAGCTATCCCAGACCGAAATGTAACCCGCTCAGAGAGGCGAGCGACCGCAAGTTGCGGTACGGTCCGGAGCGGGGAATTGTCGAGCAGTGCAACGGTGCACCTCAAGGCTCGACCCCTAAGTGGATAACTGCGACGTAACGAAGTAAAGGAAAAGCGTGTCAGAAGAATCGTTCACGATTACAGACAACCGCAGCGGAGAAAGTGTCACAGTC
>CETJ01023101.1_pt1 | contig 17263 bp, 17 predicted proteins | sample 531341 | NCBI WGS metagenome assembly CETJ01 (sample SAMEA2622677, study PRJEB7988) | marine metagenome | isolation source: saline water (ENVO:00002010), including | reverse complement strand
AGCGAAAAGCGAAAAGCGAAAAGCGAAAAGCGAAAAGCGAAAAGCGACGCGGGCGGGGGCTTCGTGTTTAGCTCAGCCGCGGATTGCCGCGCGCTGCGGGTTGAAGGTCAGCACCGCCGCCAGACTGAACAGCAGCCACAACCCCAGACACACCAGCAGCGCGGTCAGGTTGAATTGCTGATACAGCGCAAAGCGCACCAGCTCCACTGCGTGAGTGAACGGGTTGAGCGCACACAGCCAATACAGCCACTCGCTGGACTCGCGCATCTTCCACAGCGGATACAGCGCCGACGACAGGAAAAACAGCGGGAAGATGACGAAGTTCATCACCCCGGCGAAGTTCTCCAGCTGGCGAATGCCGTTGGACAGCAGCAAGCCCAGCGAACTGAGCAGCAGCGCCGCCAGCAGCAGGGCAGGCGCGGCGGCCAGCAGGCCCCAGAGCGGTGGGCGAATGTCGAAGCACCAGGCAATCGCGAGGAAGGCGTAAACCTGAATCAGCGACACCAGCGCGGTCGCCAGCAGCTTGCACAGCAGCAGAAACGGCCGCGGCAGCGGGCTCATCAACAGCACACGCATGCTGCCCATCTCCCGGTCGTAGACCATCGACAGCGAGCCCTGCATGCCGTTGAACAGCAAAATCATGCAGCACAGCCCGGGGAGGATGTAGGTCTCGTAGGTGATGTAGGTGCTGTATGGCGGGATGATCGACACCCCCAGCGCGGCGCGAAACCCGGCGGCGAACACCAGCAGCCACAGCAGCGGCCGCACCAGCGCACTGAGAAAGCGTGAACGCTGCTGGAAGAAGCGCAGCCATTCGCGCTGCATTACGCCCTGCAGGCAGTTGAGGTACTGGGCGGCGGTCATAGGGCGGGTTCCTCGCTGGCGCGGCTGAGCCGCTCGAAGGCGTCACTCAGGCTCTCCTGAGTCGCGCCGTTGCTCAGCGCGTCGGCTTGCCCCTGGGCGACCACGCGGCCGCGGTTGAGCATCACCACCGGGTCGCTGGGCAGAATCTCTTCGAGCAGGTGAGTGGTCCAGATCACCGTCAGTTGCTGCTCATCGCACAGCGCACGCACGTGCTGATTGAGCGCCCTGCGGCTGGCCTGATCCAGCCCCACGCTGGCCTCATCGAGCAGCAGGATGCGCGGTTGATGGAGCAGGGCGCGGGCGATCTCGACTCGCCGGCGGTGGCCGCCGTTCAGCGCGCGTACCCGTTCGTGCTGACGCTCGCCGAGCTGCTGGCGGGCCAGTTCGGCGTCGATGCGCTGCGCCGCCTCACGGCGCGAGAGGCCGTGCAGGGCGGCGTGGTAGGCCAGGTTCTGGCGCACGCTGAGGTCCAGATCCAGCGTGCTCTGTTGAAATACCACACCGAGCTGGCGCAGCGCCGCACGCGGGTGCTGGCGGATCGACAAACCGTCGAGCAGGATGTCGCCCTGCTGCAGGTCGTACAGACGGCTGAGCAGCGCCACCAGCGTCGATTTGCCCGCGCCGTTGGGGCCGAGCAAGGCGTTCAGGCAGCCCGGCTGGCAGCTGAAATCCACCTGCCTAAGCGCCTGACGTTCGCCATAGGCAAAACTGACTCCCTGCACACAGATGCTCATCAGGGGGTAATCACCACACCCCAGGGGAAGCGGCCGACCTTGATCGACTTCACTACCTCCAGGTCGTGGACGTTGACCACGGATACGTCACCGCTGATGCCGTTGGTGGTCAGCAGCAGGCTTTCATCGGCGTTGAACGCCATGTGCCAGACGCGGCGGCCCACCAGCAGGTAATCCAGCACCTCGAAGGTGTTGGCGTCGACCACCGCCACGTGGTTGGCCGGGCCAAGGGCGACGAAGGCGTACTTGCCGTCGCGGGTCAGGCGCACGCCAACCGGCTGGATACGATCCGGGTGAATGCCCTTGATCTCGAAGGTCAGCACCTTTTTCACTTCCCGCGAGTCCACGTCCAGCACGGTGACGGTGCCGCCGATCTCGGCCGAGGCCCACAGCGTCTTGCTGTCGTGGCTGAACTCGACGTGGCGCGGGCGCTGGTCAACCAGCGTGTTGTCGACCAGCTCGTTGGTGGTGGTGTCGATCCAGTGCAGCATGTTGGTGGTTTCGCTGGTGTTGACCGCCCACTTGCCATCCGGGCTGACCGCCATGCCTTCGGGCTCCACGCCCACGTCGATCTGTGCCAGCACCTCGGCGGTGGGCACGTCGACCACGGTTACCAGCGCATCGTCTTCGTTGGAGATGTACAGGGTGCGGTCGTTCGGGTGCAGGGCGAACTGCTCCGGGTCGGCGCCGGATGGCAGTTCCTGAATGATGCGGCGGGTCGCCAGATCCATGATCTGCACCGTGTCGGAGTCGCTGGCGCAGATGAACAGCTTGCTGTTGTCGCTCGACAGCAGAATGCCGCGCGGGCGCATGCCGACCTCCAGCGTGTCGGTGACCTCCAGCGTGTTCATGTCGATCACCGAGATGGTGTTGTCCTTCTCGTTCGAGACGTAGGCAGTCTCGGCCAGAGCAGGGGCGCTCGCAGCGGTAATCAGCGCAGCCAGCAGGGCATTGCGAAAGGGCAGGGTAGTCATGGGCAGCTCCATCAGCTCTTGTTCAGGTGTTCGGCGATGCGGCACTGGCTTTCGGGCTCGTCGTAGCCGAGGGTGTCCAGGTCGGTGCCGGGGTGCAGGAAGCCGTCCTGCGGTGAGGTAGTAACCAGTGCGCGCGGCTGCACCAGCGCAATCGGCTGGCGCAGCTGGCCGCTCCAGGTCCGGTAGCTCAGCTTGCGGCCCTTGAAGCCGTCCATCGGCAGCCGGTCGCTGACGCTGAGCGCGGCAATCGCCTCGGCGTCGGTGGTCTTGAGGGTGGTGACCGCCGCGCCAATGGAGCGCACGGCCAGCCAGGCGGCGAAGTCGAGACTGTTCATCCAGCGCCCGGCGTGCTCCTCAAAGCGCTTCTGCAACTGCGCCGCGCCGTAAGTTTCGATGGTCTTGTGCCAGCCGACCGGGGTCAGGCCCTGGGTGCCGGCCACTGGGCGCGGATACCAGGTGTTGTAGGGGATGTATTCGCCAAAGTCGCCGCGCTCGTCGGCCACCAGCACCACGTCGTACTCGTCGGTCTGGGTGAACAACGGCACCTCGGCCTGGGCGGCGCGGCGCAGGTCGGTATCAAAGCTCCACTCTTTCTCCGCGACGATGCGCATGCCGTAACGCTGGGCGGCGCGTCTGAGGGCATTGGTGTAGGCCTGATCCTCTTCGGTCGGGCCGCTGATCAGCAGCCAACGCTTGAGTTTGCGGCTGAGCAGAAACTGGCCCAGCGCATCGGCCAGCATGGCGCGGCTGGGCAAGGTGTGCAGCACGTTGGGCAGGCACTGGGTGGTGCGCAGGACGTCGTCGTAGCTGCCGGCGTTGAACAGCAGGCTGTCGCCAAACTCGGCAGACAGGGTGCTCAGCGCGCTGGCCGGCAGGTTGCCGATGAACAGCCGCACGCCGTCGGCATGCAGGGCGCGGGCGGCGTCGAGGGTGGCGTCCAGCTCGGGCTCGCTGGCGGTCAGCAGCTGGTAGTCGTGCTTGAGGAAGCGGCCGGTGGTGTTGTTGTCGACGATGGCGAGTTCCGCCCCGCGCAGGCCGGCGTCGGTCGGCTCGGGAATTACGTTCGACAGCACCGGGCCGGGGTCGGGTGTCCAGGCCACGTAGCCAATGCGTACCGCCAGCGGCTCGGCATGGCTGCGTTCAGCGACCAGTGTGGCCGCGCACAGGGCGAGCATGAAGAATGCGGTTTGGGTGAGCAGCGGGCGCATCGGGGCCTCCTTTTTGTTGTGGCCCCAGCATATGAACCGCCCGCCGACGGGGAAATATGAAGAAAGTACCAATCGCCCGGTACCAAGGTAGTATTTCGGCTCGCGGCAGGGTCTTTAGCATGGCGGCAAGACAATAAGAAAAGGACTGCCCCCATGTCGCACACCCGCACCATGCTGCACGTCAGCCTCATGCTGATCTGTCTGATTGGCACCGACCGCCTGTTCGCCGCCGGTGACCTGACCCGCCGTACCACGCCCTTGCCCGACCTGATTCTTGGCAACGAAGAAAGCGACTTCGCCTTGAGCCAGAGCGAATACGAGCTGGAAACCGGCAAGGCCTATCAGTTGATGATCGTTTCCTCCGGCCAGAAGGAATACGCCTTCCAGGCGCCCGACTTCTTCAAGACCGTGCACCTGCGCAAGGTCGAGGCCGGGGATGTGGAAATCAAACCCGCCGTGCTGCACGAGCTGGAATTCGAGGAAGCCGGTGAGGCCGAAATCTTCTTTACCCCGCTGATCCCCGGTCGCTACGCCTTCTATCTCAAGGGCTACGAGAGCAAGGGTATGCAGGGCACCTTCGTCGTCCGCTGAGGCCCCGATGAAAACCCTGCCGCTGGCGGCACGCCTGTACGCGGGAGTGCTGCTGGCCTTCGCCGCGATGTTGCTCAGCCTGTTGCTGGTGTTGCTGCAGCAGGCCGAGAAGGATCTGGTGCGCGAACTGCACGCCAGCCGCGCGCTGGCCTTGCAACTGTTCGACGGCCTGTCGCGCAGCGCCAGTTCACCCGACCCGCAGCAATTCGACGGCCTGCGTCACCTGCGCATCAGCCGTGTGGGCGAGGCTCTGGCCGCGACCACGGCCGAAGACGTGCCGCGCTGGCTGGTCAACTGGCTGCAACCGACGGTGGATGAGCGCTTCCCGCCGCTGACGCTGTCGTTCAACGACGGCTCCCAGTGGCACATCACCCCCGACCCGCACGACGAACTGGGCGAAATCTGGGAATCGGTGCAGCTCCTGCTGCTGGTGTTTGCCGCCGCGCTGGCGGTGTCGCTGCTGGCGATTCACTGGGCGCTTGGCCGTGGCCAGCGTGCCTATCAGCAACTGCTCGGCGGCCTGCATGAGGTCGCGGCTGGGCGCTTCAATACGCGGCTGGCCGCCAGCCAGCAACCGGAACTGAACCAGCTGGCCGAGCGCTTCAACAGCATGGCCGGTGCCCTGCAGCAAGCCGAGCAGCGCAACCAGAGCCTGACCGAGCGGCTGCTCAGCGTGCAGGAAGACGAGCGCACGCAGCTGGCTCACGCGCTGCACGACGATCTGGGCCAGTACCTCACCGGCATTCGCGCCCAGACCTTTATGTTGCAGCACAGCCGCAGCGCCTCGCCCGAACAGATTGAACAGCTCAGCCAGCAATTGATCGGCAGCTGCGACGGCCTGCAGCAGGGCTTTCGTGCCTTGGTGCGCGACCTGCACCCGGTGGTGCTGCAGCGCCTTGGACTGGAGCAGGCGCTGGCCCAACTGAGCGAACAATGGCAGGTTCAGCACGGCATCGACTGCCGCCTGCTGCTGACCACCGACCTGCCCGAACTCACGCCCGACGCCCGTGCGCATCTGTACCGGCTGGTACAGGAAGCACTCAACAACGTCGCCCGCCACGCCCGCGCCACGCAGGTGCAGATCTGGCTCGGCTGCGTGGGTGATCAACTGGTGGTGCGTATCGAAGATGACGGCTGCGGGCTGGAGCAGGGCAGCGTCTGGGGTATCGGCATGCACTCGATGCACGAACGGGCCCGCTGCCTTGGCGCCGTGCTGCAACTGCGCAGCGCCGAGCAGGGCGGGCTGATACTGGAACTGAGCATTCCCTGGAGGCAGGCAGCATGAACATCTTGCTGGTGGACGATCACGCGGTAGTGCGCCAGGGCTATACCAGCCTGCTGGCGATGATGCTGGGGCAAGCCGAGGTGCGCGGCGTCGAGAGCGGGGAGGAGGCCATCGCCGCCGCCCAGCAGCGGGTGCCCGATCTGGTGATAATGGACATTGGCCTGCCCGGCATCAGCGGCATCGAAACCGCCCGCCGCCTGCTGCAGCGCTGGCCGCTGCTGCGTGTGCTGTTCTTCAGCATGCACGATGAACTGCCGCTGGTGCGTCAGGCGCTGGCGACCGGCGCGCTTGGCTACATCACCAAAAATGCCTCGCCCGAGGTGCTGCTCGAAGCGGTCGGTCGCTGCCTCAAGGGCCAGCGCTACATCGAACAGGAGCTGGCCACCCAGCTGGCCTGCGCCGGCAGCGATGAACGCCTAGACCCACGCCTGCGCGACGTCACCCAGCGCGAGTTCGAGATTTTCGTCATGCTCGCCCGCGGCGTGCCGCCCCGGCAGATCGCCGAGAACCTGTGCATCAGCAGCAAGACCGTCTCTAACAATCTCACTGTGCTTAAACAAAAGCTCAACGTCAGCTCGCTGACCGAGCTGGTGCATCTGGCGATTGATACCGGCGTGCTGCGGGTGCAGAGCGCCTGACCGCCGGTCAGATGACGCGCCGCAGCGTCGCCTGGCGGCTAGCCTGAGAGAACGCTGCTGGTCGGGCAATCTACTACTAAATAACGACGTCAACCCTGCCAACGGCGCATACCAGACACCCCGGACCCATTACTAAGATCGAACCATGACTTGACCCGTGCGGGGTCAGGCTTCGCTCAGAGGAAAACAACAATGATCTATGCACAACCCGGAGCCGAAGGCTCAGTCGTTTCCTTCAAGTCTCGCTATGGCAACTACATCAACGGCGAGTTTGTCGCGCCGGTCAAAGGCCAGTACTTCACCAACCTGACGCCCGTCACCGGCAACGCCGTGTGTGAAATCCCGCGCTCCACCGCAGAAGACATCGACAAGGCGCTGGACGCCGCTCACGCTGCCAAAGATGCCTGGGGCAAGACCTCCGTGCAGGCGCGCAGCAACATCCTGCTGAAAATCGCCGACCGCATCGAGCAGAACCTCGAACTGCTCGCCGTCACCGAAACCTGGGACAACGGCAAGGCCGTGCGTGAAACCCTGAACGCCGACATCCCGCTGGCCGTCGACCACTTCCGCTACTTTGCCGGCAGTATCCGCGCGCAGGAAGGCAGTGCCGCCGAGCTGGACGAGCACACCGCCGCCTACCACTTCCACGAGCCGCTGGGCGTGGTTGGTCAGATCATTCCGTGGAACTTCCCGCTGCTGATGGCCGCGTGGAAACTGGCGCCGGCCCTGGCTGCCGGTAACTGCATCGTGCTCAAGCCTGCCGAGCAAACCCCGCTGAGCATTCTGGTGCTGATGGAAGTCATCGGCGACCTGCTGCCGCCGGGCGTGCTGAACGTGGTGAACGGCTACGGCCGCGAAGCCGGTGAAGCACTGGCCACCAGCACCCGCATCGCCAAACTGGCGTTCACCGGTTCCACCCCGGTTGGCCGTCACATCCTCAAATGCGCTGCGGAAAACATCATCCCGTCTACCGTGGAGCTGGGCGGCAAGTCGCCGAACATCTACTTCTCCGACATCATGCAGGCGGAAGAATCCTTCGTCAGCAAAGCCGTAGAAGGCATGGTGCTGGCGTTCTTCAACCAGGGTGAAGTGTGCACCTGCCCGTCCCGCGCGCTGATCCAGGAAGACATGTACGACGACTTCATCGGCATGGTGCTGGAGCGTACCCGTACCATCAAGCGCGGCAACCCGCTGGATACCGACACCCAGGTCGGCGCGCAGGCCTCCGAGCAGCAGTTCGACAAGATCCTGTCCTACATGGAAATCGCCCGCGAAGAGGGTGCCGAGTTCCTGATCGGTGGCGGCGCAGAGCGTCTGGGTGCCGAGTTTGGCAATGGCTACTACATCCAGCCGACCCTGCTCAAAGGCCACAACAAGATGCGCATCTTCCAGGAAGAAATCTTCGGCCCGGTGGTCAGCGTTACCACCTTCAAGACTGAAGAAGAAGCCCTGGCGATTGCCAACGACACCGAGTTCGGCCTGGGCGCCGGTCTCTGGACCCGCGACATCAACCGCGCCTACCGCGTAGGCCGCGGCATCCAGGCCGGTCGCGTCTGGACCAACTGCTACCACATGTACCCGGCCCACGCCGCGTTCGGTGGTTACAAGAAGTCCGGCGTCGGTCGCGAGAACCACAAAATGATGCTCGACCACTACCAGCAGACCAAGAACCTGCTGGTCAGCTACGACGTCAACCCGCTGGGCTTCTTCTAAGCCCACCCAGGCAAACCCCGCGCAGGTTGCTCCACCTGCCGGGGCGCTAGGGGCTGGTGGTGAGTTGTCGGCCCTGAGTACTACCCCTGAGGGAACATGCCCCTCATTCTGCAAGTCTGTTCGTGAAACTTTGGCGTGACTTCGGTCACGCCCTTTTTTTGTCTGGGATTTGGTGGGGGATGGCTCTATAGCACCGCTGCTGAGCCGATCTCCCGGGCCACGGCATGCCGTGCCCGTGCTGACACCTGCACCAACGTGACCGGTTTTGACTGTTCCCAGCCTCTGCGCTTCTGACGACCGCTCGCCAGACCCAGGCGTAGGGGCGCAGCGTGCTGCGCCCGAGCGGCCTTTGCCCCGTCGCGTGGCAGAAATGAACACCGCCTGCGCTACTCGCCCGCGTAAACGGGGACCCCGCGGTCCGTGCGGTTGTCACCATCACTGCGCACTACCTCACACTTACCCAACAACCTGCACGTCAATTACGTGCGTATTGACGTACGCTTTCACGAGCGTACACTGCTCAAAAAATGTACATGCAATGAGGGTGTCATGACCGGAATTACCGCCACAGAGGCGCGCAGCAACCTTTACCGGTTGATTGACGAGACTGCAGAGTCCCATCAGCCCATCACCATCCTGGGTAAACGGAACAGTGCGGTGCTGGTTTCCCAAGAGGATTGGTCGGCAATCCAGGAAACGCTGTACCTGCTTTCCGTACCGGGCATGCGTGAATCTATTCGCGAGGGTATGGAAACCCCCGTGACAGAATGCGATGGAGAGCTGGATTGGTGACATGGAAACTGGTTTACACCAAGCACGCCCAGAAAGACGCAAAGAAACTGTCCTCCGCCGGCCTCAAGCCTAAAGCGCAAGAACTGCTGGCGCTGATCGCCGAAGACCCATACCGCAAACCGCCGCCGTTTGAAAAATTGGTGGGTGATCTGGCAGGCGCGTATTCACGCCGTATCAATATTCAGCACCGACTGGTGTATCAGGTGTTGGAGGCGGAGAGGGTGGTGAAGGTGATTCGGTTGTGGAGTCATTACGAGTAATGGACGTGTTACTCGTCGTTGATCGCTCCCGCGCTCCGCCGGTAGCGCCTGCCCGAGCGGCCTTTGCCCCGTTGCGTTGTTTGCTCAGACCTCGCGTGCGCTGCTCACGTCTGCCTTTTGCCTTCGCAGCATCTAGACCAATCGTCATTACGGCAAACCGACCGCACGTCATATCCGCATATCACCACGTCATCCCCGCACCGCGCGATGATTCATCACGTCACCGTTTCGCCCTGACGGCGAGCCACTTTTCTTTGCGTGGCCAAAGAAAAGTAACCAAAAGAAAGGTCGCGGCCAGCTTGGACCCCGACTACACGGCCCTTCGGGTTCGCTGCGTTGCTCGTTCTGACGGGGGCCGGCAGAACTCGGCTCTGCGAGCCTCAGACATGCTGCCGTCCTATTTCCCGCCAGCCCTGCGCTACTCGCCCGCGTAAACGGGGACCCGGGGTCCGTGCGGACTCGTCGGTCTGTGCTCTGATCGAAATTCAGCTTGCCGTATGTTCTTCTTTCGCTAAAGTAGGGAGCGCTTCACGTAATTTCGCCACAGCGCGTAGACGCCATAAAAACCAAGGAGGGTGGCAATTTGAAGCCGAGCGAATAAGGGTAACTATGCTTTGTGCTGCCGCTCACGGTGTGTAGCCTTGGTCGTGTTGTAGGCCTCAAGCGACGTCGCGATCTGTCGCATCAGGTCCATGCTTTGCAGCACATGGAACGTCTCTTGGTGTTGCGACCATTCAGCGGCGCTGACGACCACAAAGTCGTTTCCATCGGGACTGGTCACCTTGATGGGAAGGTGCTTGGCTAACGCTTGAGGTGCATGCTTGTTGAGGTTGTCTTCAAACGTACGGCGGCTAACGGTTTTCATTGGGTTTACCTGTGGGTTATTGGGTACCAGGGTGCCAAGATAGCCGTGGTGCAATGCAAAGCAACCACCCCCACACCAACCAAATCACGACCAAATCTACTCCCAAAGTATCATTCGTACCCCCCGATCCCGGTGTTTAACTGAGTCCGTCGGTTCCTGCCGACGCTGTAAACCCACGCAATAACAAGAGGATCGACCCATGTGGACTAAACCCAGCTACACCGACCTGCGCATTGGCTTTGAAGTCACCATGTACTTTGCCAACCGCTGAGTACCGGGCGCCCCGGTTTCCGGGGCGTTTAGGCACGCTGGCCGAGGACAGATCCCATGCATGTACAGATACTTGGTTCAGCTGCTGGCGGTGGTTTTCCGCAGTGGAACTGTAACTGCCGCAACTGCGACGGCTTGCGCCGTGGCACGCTGAACGCGAAAGCGCGTACCCAATCTTCCATTGCCTTGTCGGATGACGGGGTGAACTGGATTCTCTGCAACGCTTCCCCCGATATTCGTACCCAGTTGGAGCAAACGCCTGTGCTGCAACCGGCGCGGGCGGTGCGTGATACGGCGATCCGGGCGATTGTGCTGATGGACAGCCAGATCGATCACGTGACCGGGCTGCTGACCCTGCGTGAGGGTTGCCCGCACGAGGTCTGGTGTACCGATATGGTCCATGAGGACCTGCAGACCGGCTTTCCGCTGTTCCCGATGCTGAGCCATTGGAACGGTGGTTTGCAGCGCCGTCGGATCGGGCTGGGTGAGCCGTTCCGTATTCCGGCTTGCCCGGTGCTGGAGTTTTTGCCGATTCCGCTGCGCAGCGCGGCGCCGCCGTATTCGCCGCACCGCAACGACCCGCACCCCGGCGACAACATCGGCCTGCTGGTGCGCGACACCAACACCGGCGGTGTGCTGTTTTACGCACCGGGCCTGGGCCAGCCGGATGACGGGCTGCTGGCGACCATGCGTGATGCCGATTGCCTGCTGGTGGATGGCACCCTGTGGCGCGATGACGAGATGGCCTTTGCTGGCGTGGGCGACAAGCTCGGCAGCGAGATGGGCCACCTGCAGCAGAGTGGGCCGGGCGGGATGATCGAGCTGCTGGATGCGCAGCCGGCCAGCCGCAAGGTGCTCATTCATATCAACAACACCAATCCGATCCTGGACGAGGACTCTGCCGAGCGCGCCGAACTGGTGGCGCATGGCATCGAGGTCGCCCATGACGGTATGCAGATCGTTCTGTAAGGAGGCCGCCATGCAGCGCGAGCCGATGAGTATTTCCGAATTCGAGCAGGCCCTGCGCGACAAGGGCCGCTACTACCACATTCATCACCCGTTCCACGTTGCCATGTACGACGGCAGCGCAACCCGCGAGCAGATTCAGGGTTGGGTGGCGAACCGTTTCTACTATCAGGTCTGCATTCCGGTGAAGGACGCGGCGATTCTGGCTAACTGCCCGGACCGCGACACCCGCCGCGAGTGGATTCAGCGCATCATCGACCACGACGGAGAGCCGGGCAGCGAGGGCGGTATCGAGGCCTGGCTGCGTCTGGGCGAGGCCGTGGGGCTGGACCGCGAGGTGCTGCTGTCGCAGGAGTTGGTGCTGCCGGGCGTGCGCTTTGCGGTGGATGCCTACGTCAACTTCGCCCGCCGGGCCAGCTGGCAGGAGGCGGCCAGTTCGTCGCTGACCGAGCTGTTTGCCCCGCACATTCATCAGTCGCGGCTGGACAGCTGGCCGCAGCATTACCCGTGGATTGATCCGACCGGGTACGACTATTTCCGCAAGCGCCTGAAAGAGGCCCGCCGCGACGTCGAGCACGGCCTGCGCATTACCCTGCATCACTACACCACCTGGGAGGCGCAGCAGCGCATGCTGGAGATTCTGCAGTTCAAACTGGACGTGCTCTGGAGCATGCTCGACGCCATGACCATGGCCTATGAGCTGGAGCGCCCGCCGTATCACACGGTCACGGCCGACAAGGCCTGGCACCGGGGGATCGCGCTATGAACCCGGTAGTGCGTGATAACACGCCGGTGCTGCGCCCCGGCTTTCGTCTGCAGTGGGAACCGGTGCAGAACAGCCACGTGCTGCTCTACCCGGAGGGCATGGTCAAGCTGAACGAGAGCGCCGCCGAGGTGCTGTTGCTGGTCGACGGCAAGCGTCCGGTCGCCGACATCATCGACACGCTGACAGACAAGTTTCCCAATGTGCCGGGACTGGACGAAGACGTTCTGGCCTTCATCGAGGTGGCCCATGCTCAACACTGGCTCCATATCCGCTGAACAGGGGCCACCGCTGTGGCTGCTGGCCGAGCTGACCTACCGCTGCCCGCTGCAGTGCCCGTATTGCTCGAACCCGCTGGAGTTTGCCAACCACAAGGGTGAGTTGAGCACCGCCCAGTGGATCGACGTGTTCACCCAGGCGCGGGCGCTGGGCGCGGCGCAGCTGGGCTTTTCCGGTGGCGAGCCGCTGGTGCGAGAAGACCTCGCCGAGCTGATCGGCGCGGCGCGTGAGCTGGGCTTTTACACCAACCTGATCACCTCCGGCATGGGGCTGACCGAGGCCAAGATCGAGGCGTTCCGCGAGGCGGGGCTGGATCATATCCAGATCAGCTTTCAGGCCTCCGATGCCGAGATCAACAACATGCTGGCCGGCTCGCGCAAGGCGTTCGAGCAGAAGCTGGCGATGGCGCGGGCGGTCAAGGCGGCGGGTTACCCGATGGTGCTCAACTTCGTGACCCATCGGCATAACATCGACCAGATTGACCGCATCATCGAGCTGTGCGTGGCGCTGGAGGCGGATTTTGTCGAACTGGCGACCTGTCAGTATTACGGCTGGGCGCACCTGAACCGCGCCGGGCTGTTGCCGACCAAGGCGCAGCTGGATCACGCCGAGCAGGTCACCAATGAGTGGCGCGAGAAGTTGGCCGAGCAGGGCAACCCGTGCAAGCTGATTCTGGTCACCCCCGATTACTACGAGGAGCGCCCCAAGGGCTGCATGAACGGTTGGGGCAATATCTTCCTGACCATCACCCCGGACGGTACCGCGCTGCCGTGCCACAGCGCGCGGCAGCTGCCGGTCAGCTTCCCCAGCGTGACCGAGCACAGCCTGTCGCACATCTGGTATGACTCTTTCGGTTTCAACCGCTTTCGCGGCTATGATTGGATGAGCGAGCCGTGCCGGTCCTGCGACGAAAAGGAGAAGGACTTTGGCGGCTGCCGCTGTCAGGCGTACCTGCTGACCGGTGATGCCACCCAGGCGGACCCGGTGTGCAGCAAGTCGCCACACCATCACAAGATTCTGCAGGCCAGAGCCGAAGCAGAGCAGCCCCAGCCGGGGATAGAGGAGTTGACCTTCCGTAATGAACGTACCTCGAGGATCATCTGCAAGGTCTGATGTAACCCTGCCCGGCCGTTGGCCGAGCGACTTCAGTGCAGCGCAGGCGGTTGCCGCCAGCGCTGACTACAGCGATCTGTGCTGCGCCGACGGCGCACTCTGGTGGCTGACCTTTCGCCCGCAGCAGGGTGACAGCGTGCTGCAGCGTTGGCAGGACGGCGTCACCCGCACGGTCACCCCCCAAGGCCATTCCGTGCGCAGCCGTGTGTATGAATACGGCGGCGGCAGCTTCTGCGTGCTGCCCGGTGAGTACGAGCCAGACTGCCTGCTGGTGTTCGTCAACGAAGCCGACCAGCAGCTGTATCTGCAATGCCCGGAAGGGCAGCGCCTTGAACCCCTGACCAATTATCCCGAATGCCGCTACGGCGGACTCTGCGCCGACCTTGCGCGCCGCCGCGTGCTGGCGGTGGAAGAGGCGCATCTGCCGGGGCGGGTGGAGCACCGGCTGGTCGCCATTGGGCTGGACGGTTCGCGTCAGGTGCTTGCCAGCGGCGCTGACTTTTACCACAGTCCGCAGGTCAGTGATGACGGCACGCAGCTGGCGTGGATCGAATGGGATCGCCCCGATCTGAGCTGGACGCGCACCCGGCTGATGCGGGCAACGCTGGCTGCCGACGGCAGCGTGGCGCAGGTGCAGTCGGTCGGTGGCGCGGATGACGCATGGCAGCAGCCGCGCTTTGATCGTGCCGGCCAGTTGTGTTGCCTGTCTGATCGCAGTGGCTATTGGGTGCCCTGGCAGGTTGCGGCTGACGGTCCGCGCAAGTTGCTGGCGATTGCCGCCGATCACGCGCCTGCGCCCTGGCAGCAGGGCAGCAACACCTGGCTGCCGCTGGAGGACGGATGGATGGCGCTGAGCTGGAGCGAGGCCGGATACGGCCATCTGGCGCTGCGCCATTCGGTCAGCGCCGAAGAGCGGCGGCTGGCGCACGCCTACAGTCGTTTTCGTCACCTGTGCAGCGACGGCAAGGCGCTGTATTGCATCGGCGCGTCGCCCAGCTGCACCGCCGCGATTCTGCGCATCGAACTGGCCACCGGTGAACTGACCCGGCTGCTGGGCGAAGACAGTGCGCTGGACGCCGCTGATCTGTCCCGCCCCGAGCGGCTGCTGTATCTGAGCGCGGGTGGCGAGAGTGCCCACGGCTTCTTCTACCCGCCGCGCAATCACGCCCAGCAGCTGGATCAGCCGCCACCGCTGCTGATCTTCACCCACGGCGGGCCGACGTCGGCCTGCTATCCGGTGCTGGATAACCGCATCCAATTCTGGACCCAGCGCGGTTTTGCCGTTGCCGATCTGAACTACCGTGGCAGCACCGGGTACGGCCGGCCGTATCGCCAGCGGCTGCAGGGCAACTGGGGCGTCACCGACGTGGAGGACGTGCTGGCGGCGGTCGACTATCTCGGCCAGCAGGGCAGGATCAACCCGGCGCAGGTATTTATTCGCGGCTCCAGCGCCGGCGGCTACACCACCCTGTGCTCGCTGGTGGCCGGGGCAGGGCGCTTCCGCGCTGCCGCCAGTCTGTATGGTGTGAGTGATCCGCTACAGCTGCGCGCGGTGACCCACAAGTTTGAAGCCGATTACATCGACTGGTTGATTGGCGACCCCGACACCCAGCCCGAACGCTACGTCGAACGCTCCCCATTGGCCCAGGCCGACCGCATCCGCACCCCGGTGATCTTCTTCCAGGGCCTGCGCGACGCGGTGGTGCTGCCGAGCCAGACCGAACAGATGGTCGCCGCTCTGGACGACAACGGCGTACCGGTGCACTGCGTCACCTTCGCCGACGAGCGCCACGGCTTTCGCAAGGCCGCGCATCTGGCGCAGGTGCTGGAAGAGGAACTGGCGTTTTATCAGGCGTGGTTGTAGCGCAGTCTCGGGGAGGTCGAGCTCCCGCTCGACCAGCGGCCTGCAGGCAGTGTGCAGGCTCGGCTGTTTCGGACGGCCCTGTGCTAGTCTCGCTGGGTAGCCAACAAAGCGAACAAGAGGATAGGTCTGTGAGCGCGTTTTCCCCTGTGCAGTGGTGCCTGAAGGCGTCGGTCGATGTACCTGTGATGGAGACGGCAGATGACTGGCTGGCCAATTGGCGGCAGCTGCCGCTGGATGAGCTGTCGCCATTCGCACTGGCAGTGATGGGCGGCTTCCAGGCAGATCGTGCTGCCTGGGCCTTCAGCGCCGGGTACGAGGCTGCGTTGCGGGCGATGTTCCCGCAGATCAGCGGTGGCGGGCTGCACGGCTTCAGTCTGAGCGAGGAGGGCATTCGCAGCCCGCGTGATTTGCAGACCCTTTGGCAAGCCGACGACGCAGGTGGTATTCGCCTGAGTGGCAACAAGGGCTGGGTGCCGCTGCCTGAGCATTGCGAGGCGTACTTTGTGGTGTGCCGCGCCAGCGGGCAGGATGGCGCTCTAAGCGTGATGCGCATGCCTGCCACGGCGGATGGTGTGTCGATGAGCCCGCGCAATCCGGCGGCCTTTATGCCCGAGCTGCCGGCCGCGCGCATGCAGTTGCAGGACGTGGTGCTGGATGCCTCGGCGATGCTACCCGGTGATGGCTGGACCGATTATGCCCGCCCCTTTGGTGTCCTGGAGGAGCTGTATGTCAGTGTGGCGCTGATGGGTTATCTGCTGCGCGAAGGGCGCGCCCGCGACTGGCCGCAGGCAATGCTACGGCAGATGCTGGCAGCGATTACCCTGCTCGAGCGGATTGCCGCTGAGGTTGAGTCCGATCAAGGCCTGGTATTGCTGGCCGGCGCGACCGAATGGGTGCGCACATTGATGACGCGAGCAACTGCGCAGTGGGCCGAGCAGCCGGAGGACGCCGGCGGGCAACGCTGGGCTCGTGACCAGACAGTGCAGCGCATGTGGGCTGCCGCCGGTGCCAGACGGGGTGATCGGGCCTGGCAGGCGCTGAGCCCGAGCGCGTGATCAGGCTCCGGCGTCGCTGACCAGTGGCGCCGGAGTGCCGGCTGCCTGGTGTTTGAACAGTGGGAAGAGCACCGCCAGCGGACAGGTCAGAGCGGCGATCAGCCCGGTCCAAAGGGTCTTGAAAATCAGGTACTGACTGACGCTCAGCTGCTCAATGCCGAACAGACCGAGCAGCGCGATGGTGGGTGCAGCGTAGATCAGTGTTGCCATCAGACCGATGCACAGGGCAGCGCCGAAAGGGCGGTCCGGCAGGTAGCGAATGATCTGTCGCAGCACGCTGAATCGGTCCGCGGCGACTGCGGGAAACTGGCCGCTGCTGACCTTGCGGCGCTGCAGGGCTATGGTGATCCAGCTCAGCAACATGCAAAGGACAAGGGCGGTGATCACCAGGTCGGCGGCGATTCCGCCCTCGCCACGCAGACTGAGCGTCGCCTGCTCACGGAGCAGTACCCAGGCAACTGCGCCGTTGAGCAGCGCATTGACGACAAAGGTGGCAATCACTTCGGTTCTCAGGTGCGAGTGTATCGAGTTGCTCATGGGGGGCTCGTTGTTATCATTGTCGGCCATTCAGCTGCCAGCCAGCGTAGTGTGCGATTGCCGGCTCCACAAGCTGCAGCGCCGTTTTGCTGATTTTTGCTGATTATCGGAGATAGCCATTCTCATGCCAGCTCGTTCTGCTACTGCTACTGTCTCTGCCCGTGAGGTGTATCAACTGTTCCGCGATGTTGCCCTGCAGCAGAGCGCGCTGATGCGCGATGACGGGCCGCGCTGGGCCGAGATCGACACTGGCGTGGTGCATGTCTGCATCGATGGCCGGCGTATCGCTCTGTTCAAGGACGCCGGCGAGCTGCACCACTGCCTGGGCTGCGAACTGGAAGACGGTCGTGTTGCGGGGCAGGATAGCTGGCGCGGTGCTGGTACCGATCCGCTCGAGTTGCTCAGTGTGTGGGAGCGAGCACAGTTGCTGAAGGCTCTGGAACGGCTCTAGCAGCCTGTTGAAATTCGCCGCGATGATTACGTCCACTGCTT
>CETJ01053155.1_pt1 | contig 17583 bp, 18 predicted proteins | sample 531341 | NCBI WGS metagenome assembly CETJ01 (sample SAMEA2622677, study PRJEB7988) | marine metagenome | isolation source: saline water (ENVO:00002010), including | reverse complement strand
GCGGCGGCGCGCTTGGTAACAAGGTTGAACACGTTGTTCGACCAGTTTTGAATCGTCGTGTACGTGATTCGCGCACCGGGGAGCGCAACAAGTTCAACTACTGCTGAATGCAGCGAATCAGAGGTGTAGACCGGCGCCGAACATCCTTCGATGTAGTGAACCGTCGCGCCCTCATCAGCGATGATCAGGGTGCGTTCGAACTGCCCCATATTTTCCGCGTTGATACGAAAATACGCTTGCAAAGGCATCTCAACTTCTACGCCAGGCGGAACGTAGATGAACGAGCCACCAGACCAGACAGCTGAATTCAGAGCGGAAAATTTGTTGTCCCCTGGGGGGATGAGGGTCCCAAAATATTTCTGGATGAGTTCAGGCTGTTCACGCACCGCTGAGTCCATGTCAGAGAAGATGACGCCTTGGGCTTCTAAGTCTTCGCGATTTCGGTGGTACACCACCTCCGACTCATATTGGGCAGTCACACCAGCTAGATATTTACGTTCCGCTTCCGGTATACCGAGTTTTTCGTAGGTCTCCTTAACCGAATCCGGCAGTTCTTCCCAAGCGTCGACCTGTCCTTCGGTGGGTTTGATGTAGTAGTAGATGTCGTCGAAATGAATTCCGGAGGTATCGCCACCCCAGTTGGGCATTGGTTTGCTCTGAAAAATTTTGTAGGACCGTAAGCGGAATTCAAGCATCCACTCAGGTTCCTTCTTCATAAACGACATCTCTCGGATGATGTCTTCGTTCAAGCCCTTTTGTGGCTTGAATACATAGTCCTCTTCGTCACTCCAACCCAATTCATACTTACCTAGGTCGATGGCGACATTGGGCTCAGTGTTAGTCACAAAAACTCCCGTGTGAAGGAATTACCACTATCAGGATAGTGGTAATTGGGTCCCGGACCCACTAATTGAGCCTGCCCACGACTCAGCATCGTCAATATGTAGATAACCCGGTACTTGCGTGTGGGGTGTATCCAGGTACACCTTCGCCTCTGGGGCTTGAGCGAACCGCCCATGGCTCCACCGAACCTCAACGTGCCCGTCAACGTTGGTCTCCACAGCAGCCTCATGATCGCGAACAGTGGCGCGCCACCCAATCTTTGGCTGACCGGCCTCTTCGCCCCACATTTCTAGGTCACGGAATTCGAAACGACGACGCCAATCCCAAGGGGTCGTTACTAAAAGTCTCAATGATCGATCTCTTGCTGATCCGAGCACGTAATAGGGCGCTGGGCCGATGCGCAAGAGTCGCCAAAGCAGGGCTTCTCTCTGACGTTTAGTAGCCACTGATTTGCGCCACTGGTTAGCGGTAACCCGACCAACTTCGGCAGCTAATGCCCGGTAAGCCGCGGCGCACTCTGAGCTCCATTCGCCGTCGGCCAACACAGCTTTGAGTTCATTTCGATGATGTCTTGCGAGGTCACCAACAAAGGGCGGCAAATCAGCGTTGGTATCTATTTCAGCCCGGACCGCTGCATACAGCGCTTGATGTTGTTCGGGGGCTGCGTAGTCGTACCAGTCCCCCACGTCTCGACTTGCCGCAAAAAGATTTGAGGGAGCTGCATTGAGCAATATTTTGGAAGAATATTTGCAGGAGACCAGATATACGTGATCAACACGCAGGTCGATCGGCAACTGGTCGTGGCCAGGACTTCGATGACTGCCCTTCCATTCGATTAGGAACGGGGGACGCCCCCTCAATCCGTCACGTGCTTCAAGAAAAACTTGGCCATTTCGATATGCGCCAGCAAAATCGACGCGGTGAAGTGACTCGTCGACAGCCTGAGTGAACTGTTCCCAAACCCTGGCGGTCACGTCGACGAATTGTTCGGGGAGGCGGTCTACGGCTTCAGTCGGACTGTCGTATCCGAGCATTCCAAGGCCCGTCGCAAGTTCGGTGATTTCGGTGCGAACTGAAGCCAAAGTTTTCAACCAATCAGAACCGGAGCGAGAATTCGCCATCCGTCAGCGACCTGGTTGGGCTCTTCGGTGAGAACCTGAACGCACACGTGATCCGCTCCCGCGTCGAAATGTGCCTGAACACGCGCGCAGATCGAATCCATCGTTCCCCACACGACCACCGCATCGACAACATTGTCGGAGAGATTTTCTATATCGCCCGCCTCGTAGCCGAGACGCACGAGATTGTTCACGTAGTTCGGAAGCGCTACATAGGTCTTCATATGTTTGCGCGCTATCGATCGTGCCACGTCGGGGTCTTCTTCAATGACAATCATTTGCTCGGGGTATAGCAGAGCGTCGGGGCCCATAATCTCGCGAGCGAACTCGGTGTGTTCGGGAGGAACGAAGTATGGGTGAGCACCCGCGGTCTCAGATGCCGCTAGTTCGAGCATCTTTGGACCCAACGCGGCGAGTACTATCTCGGGAAGCTCGTCGGGACCCACAGCCACAAAACGGGCTTTCTGCATTAATGCGAGGTACTCGCGCATGTAGCTGAGCGGTTTGGAATAGTCGTGCTTTCGGACCCACTCAACCAAGTGAAGGTGGCTGACTCCCAACCCAAGTAAGAATCGACCTGGGTGTGCTTCTTCAATACTTCGCTGAGCATTCGCCATGGTCATGGCGTCGCGCGCATAAATGTTCGCTATGCCCGTAGCAATCTTGACGCCTGTCGTGTTTTCAAGCACGCGCATTGCAGTGACGAAGGGGTCACGGCCGACAGCTTCAGGGATCCATATCGTCTGAAAGCCGAGTTCAGCCGCCTCAGCGCAAAGTTCGTTTGCCGCTGAGGACGGCATGCTGTCCAGCGCACCTGTCCAAAGACCAACCCTGCCCAGATCAACCGATGCATTCGCCACGTGCTGACCCTAGGGCATAGGACACTGCTTCTCAGCCGATAAGACGCAAGTGCTCCCGAAAGGTTCGGCCGCGTTGGATATATTTCTCAATGCCCGGCAAGATCAACAGGTCGGTGTCAACACCTTCTCGTATTTTCGCCGGAGTTCCCAGGGCCATCGAACCTGGGGGGACGTGCATGCCTCCGGGGACTACCGCGCCAGCCCCAACTAGCGCTCGAGCACCGATAATTGCTTCATGAAGGACGATCGAGCCACTTCCTACCAGCGCCTCGTCTTCTATGATGCATCCTTCTAAATGAGCCAAATGGCCGATTGTGCAGCGACGTCCAACCACGGTCGGAAAGTCGTCTGTGACGTGCAATACAGCGTTGTCCTGTACTGAACTTTCTTCACCAATAACTATGGGGTTGTCGTCGGCGCGAAGTACAGCTCCCGACCAAATGGTGGCCCGAGCTCCAACTCGGACACGTCCGATAAGAACTGCTTCGGGCATCACCCACGCATCGGGGTGGATTTCAGGTTGATGTTCACCTAATGCATAGATCGGCATCTTCGTCCTCAGTCGATCGCGTGGGCGGCAACCAGCAAACTACCGGCCAAAAACGCCATCCACGCCGAGTTGTGATGCTTCAACGCCGCTAGCGTCCAACCGGTGGCCTCGTCCCCGAACACAGCGCCGATAGCTCCTCGCCGTGCCCATACGCGTCTGGCACACGGCACAACCAAAGAAGATCCGTGGTTTTGGTTACGAGATCGCGACGATCCAGAGGTTCTTGACTACTTGCGCGCTGAAAACAGTTGGACGGATTTGTCTACCGCTCATCTCGAGGGCCTGCGCAACATTCTTTTTCGGGAAATCAGGTCGAGGGTGAAGGAATCGGATCAGTCCGTGCCGGTACCGAAAGGCCCTTGGGAGTACAGAGTTAGAACAGAAGAGGGTCTTCAGTACCCATGTCATGTTCGTCAACGTCGTGGGGATCCAGAGAGCGAAGAGGTCTTACTGGACGAAAATGAGGCCGCTCGGGGCACTGATTATTTTGCTGTCGGTGACCTTGTGGTGAGCCCCGACCATCGCTTCCTCGCCTACACCACAGATACGGAAGGGAACGAGGAATACGACCTTACGGTCGTTGATCTTCGTACCCGCGAAATCATCGATAGCAACATCAGAAAACTTTCCTATGGCTTGGTTTGGGCCAATGATTGCGAAACCCTCTTCATGGTGTTCACTGATGCTGCTCGGCGCCCTAACCGGATCGTCCGGCATGTGGTGGGTGATTTGGAATCGCACGATGTCACGGTGTTCACTGAACCAGATGAACGATTTTGGGTGGGGGTTGGAGACACCAGAAGCGAAAGGTTTGTGGTTATTGGCAGTGAGTCCAAGACCTCCTCGGAATACTGGCTACTGGATGCCGACACGCCCCACGATGAACCATCACTGGTCGAACCTCGACGCGAGGGTCACGAATATCGGGTAAGCCATCAAGGCGATCGTCTATTGATTCTCACAAACGACGATGCAGTCGATTTTCGACTGATGGAAGCTCCACTTGACGCGCCTGGATCGAGTAATTGGCGCGAAATCGTTTCTCATCGTGAAGGGGTACGAATCGAGGACGTAGATGCCTTTGAAACTTTCACGGTGGTTACCGAACGTCGCCACGGAATTCCGGTACTTCGCGTGCTGGACCATATGTCGAATACGGAATTTGAGGTAGAGATGGATGAACCCGTCTTCGAGGCGGGTCCCGGAGCAAATGCCGAGTACGCGACGCGCGTATTCCGTTACGGCTACACGTCAATGGTCACGCCACCTTCTACCTTCGAAATCGGTATCGATACTCTGAAACGTCGACTGCTTAAACAACAACCGGTTCTAGGTGACGCGGATCTATCGGCATATAAATGTCAGCGAACTTGGTCGACGTCAGCTGACGGAGTTCAGGTTCCGGTGAGTCTTGTTTGGCGACCCGATGCCGTCACGTGGCCGGCGCCAACGTTGCTCTATGGGTACGGAGCGTACGAGGTGGGAATTCCAGCTTCGTTTTCGTCGGCGCGTCTCTCGCTTCTGGACCGAGGAGTCGTTTTCGCCATCGCTCACGTTCGCGGCGGCGGCGAACTTGGTCGAACCTGGTATGAGCAGGGCCGTCTCGAACATAAGCAAAATACGTTTACCGACTTTGGCAGTTGCCGGGACCACCTTGTCACCGAGGGTTGGTCAGACCCGGACCGGGTGGTTGCTCGTGGAGGCAGCGCTGGCGGTCTTCTTATGGGGGCGATGGTCAACCAACGACCCGAAGCCTTTGTTGGGGTTGTCGCAGAGGTGCCCTTTGTCGACAATGTGAACACGATGCTAGATCCAACGATTCCACTCACGATTACTGAATACGAGGAATGGGGTAACCCAAATGACCCCTTGACGTTCGAGTTGATGTCCAGTTACGGACCGTACGAAAACGTAAGCCCTGCTGATCATCCCGCGCTGCTGATTACCGCTGGAATTAACGACCCAAGGGTTCAATACTGGGAACCAGCGAAGTGGGTAGCGAAACTTCGTTCCTTAAGCACCTCCGAACTCCCAATTCTGCTTCGGACAGAACTCGACTCAGGTCATGGAGGGCCTTCTGGTCGTTACGACGCGTGGCGAGATGAAGCGTTCGTCTTGTCCTTCGTTCTAGACATACTGAATTTGGCTTAGCTTTCAAAAGCCATTTGACACGGCAGCCAGGGCCAGAAGGATCAGATTCCGAACGACCGAACTACTGTCAACCGGGCGAGCGGACCACCGGCCAAAACATGCACATATTGGCCGCTGGCTAAGCGGGCGCCGCATGGCACGCAATATTGCGACTGTGAAGATCGCTAGGACAAGCTCCGCCAATAACGATGGAGCTGGCATCGCTACGCCGGCGACGAGTAGAGCTCCCAAAATGATCTCGGTGGGAGCAATGAATGGAACTATTTGTCTCGGCGCGCCCAAAGCCATGGCCGCGGCGGGCCAGGATCGGTCTCGCAGTTTCAGCGCTCCAGACAAGAGGAAGACCGCACCTAGAACTATTCGCGCCGCTATCGACACTGGCTTAACTCAACTGAAAGTGCCGTAGTTGCCTTGAAAGAAAAGCAGTGGGTCTTTACTTTCCAATACCTCAAGCTTGATAACCCTACCCACGACAATGTCATGGTCACCACCGTCGTGTATTGCCGCTATCTCACAGTCAATATAGGCCATCGACCCCGTGATAATTGGCGACCCAGACGGGCCCGGGGACCAATCCACGTTGGCGAATTTGTCATCTGAACGGCTCGCCATAACTCCACAAACCTCCATTTGATCTTGACTCATAACGTTGACGCAAAATGAACCCGACTCGCGGATTTCTTGCCAGGATCCTGATTCTTTCCCAGGCAGAAAAGCCACCAAAGGAGGGTCGAGGGAGACTGACGTAAAAGAGCCGATGGCCATGCCGACTGGCTCCCCGCTGTTGACCGCAGTCACTGCTGTCACCCCCGTCGCAAAATGCCCCAACACGTTTCGGAACACTCCGGAATCGATATCGCTCACTGTGGCTCCTTGTTCGAAGACTCCGTCGGAGCGTAGCGCCGGAAACAGTGTCGCTGTTTCGAACTCGCCACCGGTTGCGGTTATCGTCGCCGGTATGAGTCAAACCGAGGTACCTGATCTGCCAGATGGTCTCGTTGCAGTCGTAAAGCAAGATTGCGCCACTTGCGAAATGATCATTCCCGTTCTTGTCGAGCTAGCAGAACGGTCTGATCTGACGGTGTTCACACAGGATGACCCGAATTTTCCTGCAGAAATCAGTGACCCCAGGTTCGACGCTGACTTAGCGCTGTCATGGCATCACGACATTGAGACTGTTCCAACACTTCTACTCGTTCGAGATGGCAAGGAAAGAGAACGAACTGTCGGTTGGTCTCGGTCGGAGTGGGAACGAGTGTCTGGGGTGTCAGAACTTGGGCCTCGCTTGCCAGACCAGCGACCTGGCTGCGGTTCGTTGTCCGTTGATCCGACATTGAGTGCTGAACTCGCTGTGCGGTTCGGCGGGTCCAATCTTCTTGGAAGGCGCGTCGAATTCGCGTCTCTAGAAGACACTCACGAAGCTTTGTTCGACCGAGGCTGGACTGACGGGTTACCGGTAGTCCCGCCTACCGAAGCGCGGGTACTCGCGATGCTGGAGGGCACGCGTCGTTCACCGAATGACATCGTTGCCAAGGTCCCACCTGATTTAGCGCCATGCAGCGTCGAAAAAGTCGCTATTAACGCAGTGATGGCTGGGTGCCGGCCTGAATATCTTCCCGTAGTTCTAGCGGCGCTGGAGGCAGTTTGTACCGACACGTTCAACATGCATGGATTGTTGGCAACAACCATGCCCCACGCCCCGGTACTCGTCGTCAACGGGCCGATCGCGGCCAAAATAGGAATGAACTCCGGCAATAACGCATTGGGTCAGGGAAATCGCGCTAACAGCACCATCGGGCGCGCTGTTCAACTAGTGATACGAAACGTCGGTGGCGGACGACCAGGGGAAGTTGACAGAGCCGCGCTCGGGTCCCCCGCGAAGGTCGGATTCTGTTTTGCGGAACGAGAAACGGACTCACCCTGGACACCGATTTCAACCATGTATGGCTTCCCGAGCGGCGCTAACACTGTTTTAGCTTTCCCTGGGGAGGCGCCACGAAATCTCGTCGATCAGTTATCACGAGACCCTGACTCTCTTGCTCACACCTATGCCGCAAATCTGATCTCGATTCAGCACCCGAAACTTATCCTGGGCTTCGACGCAATCCTGGCAGTGGCACCGGATCACTCAAGGATCTTTGCTGACGCGGGTTGGTCGCGGGAGCAGTTAACTGATCGGATTGTTGAACTGACCGTCAGACCTGGGAAGGAGTTAGTTCGAGGAGCAGGAGGGATCTCAGAGGGCCTGCCCGAAGCAATGGCAGACCTTGATCTTCCGAAATTCCGCCCCAACGGGTTACACATAGTGCATTGTGGTGGCGGAGCTGGACTATTTTCGGCAATTATTGGAGGATGGGTGAACGGCGAGATGGGGTCAAATCCGGTTTGCGTCGAAATCATTCCGTAGCAAGGGAGATCCTATGACTAAGGTGCTGGACCCGACGAACGAGGTTGAACCCGCAAAGATTCCGCGAGTTGATCGCCCTACCAGCCTTGACGGCCTGACTGTGGGTTTGCTTGACATCAGCAAACCTCGAGGTGACCGCTTTCTCGACCGGATCGAGGAACGCCTGGTCGAGCGCGGCCTTCGCGTAGAGCGGTTTCGCAAGCCAACTTTCACAAAGCCGGCTCCTGTTGATTTGCGTCACGAAATCGCTACTAAATGTGACGTTGTGATCGAAGCCCTTGCCGATTGAGGCAGTTGCACGTCATGCAGTGTGCATGACATCGCTGATCTGGAACGACGAGGACTTCCTGGGGTGTTTGTAGCTACTACTCAGTTCATTGATGGTGCTGAGGTGCAAGGAAGGTCCCTGGGTTTTGACCCTGCTGCTGTTTGGGTTGAACACCCGATTCAGGATCGCACTGACGATGAAATGGTGACGATTGCCGATAAAGCAATCGATGAACTACTTGACCAAATCACCAAGCAATAAAACATCGCCTTGAAATGCAATGAGACCTTCATTTCGCAGGTCATCAACTAGTTGAGTTGCGCGGCACTGTTGGTCGAGAAGCCCCATGACTGCGGCCGCTTCGGACGTGTCTATTGACCCCTGAGCTAACGCAGCCATCAGCAGGCCCCTTGCTTGGCGATCGCTTCCTTGGAACGGTTGTTGTTTCTTGCTGACTCCAGCGCTTCCATCGGCCGGATCCGTACCCGCCCCGTGCCACGCACACCATGAGTTCACGGGACAGGCGCCACATTGGGGATTTCGTTTGGTACATACAGTCGCCGCTAGGTCGAACAGGCCCTGATTCCAGTCCCAGGACTGGCCAGGTGCCACGAGCTTGTCCGCTATCTCTTGGGCGATCTTTGGTCGCAGCGAGCTGTCACACCATCGTGCGAGTAGACGACCCACATTGGTGTCAACAACGCCCAGATCTTTTTCGTAAGCAAAAATCATCACTGCTCGCGCCGTGTAGGGGCCTACCCCCGGCAACTCCAGAAGTTGTTCTAACTCCCGTGGGACTCCGCCTTGATGCAGATTCGTTATCTGCTGTGCCGCCCGGTGAAGGTTCCGGGCTCGGCGCGGGTATCCGAGTCCTACCCAAAACTTCAGTAACTCGGAAAGCTCGGCGCTAGCAAGATCACCAGGGGTTGGCCAGCAATCCAAGAATTCCCGATACTTGGCTTCGACTCTGCTGGCCTGTGTCTGTTGGAGCAGTACCTCAGAGACCAACACGGCCCAAGGGTCTCGGGTGGAACGCCACGGCAGGTCGCGTCGAGAGTCGGCAGCCCAACGAAGGAGGGCGCGGGTAAAGCCACGGCCTCCTAACGCGTGCCCAAACTCAACAGTTCCCGAGATCGACGCCATCAGGAAAGTTCCGGGTCGGTGCTACGTCTCGTCTCCACGTCATGACTTCGCGGGGGAATAGGTACTCACAGGTCCCTCAATTCGGGGTACAGGTCATTGACGACCCTGCCATCGTAGGGAATCGTCGACGTCGGAGCGCAACCGTTCCCCCTAGAGTTCACCTTGATTGCTAGAAACTTTGTGTCTTCGAGTGCTCTACCCATAGCCTGACTCATTGTTCCGACTTGACGAAGTGGTGAAGAATTGTGACTACACCTGATCTCCAAGCCGCTGCTGACGCGTTAGCCATTGGTGTATCGATAATTGATCGGGCGGTCGGTCATGCAGCCGCTCTACCGGACACCGACGACCATCAAAGCCTGCTGTATGACCTTGCACATGCTGCGTCTGGAATCGAAATCAGTCGATCATTACTGGATTACGGCGCCAAGGGAGAGAACGAGGGGAAACTAGCTTGCGCGTTCATTGCTGATGTCCTAGCCGACCTCCAGTCCAAACTTTTCAGCCGGGAAACCGCATGGGGGGTGGCAAACGGGGAACTAGATCCGGCTCGAGAATTCATTAGCCGTTTCCGAGATCCAGAATTCGTGGCTCAGCTAGCGGTGCTGGAAGCACCTCAGCACCTTGATGAAGATTTCGAAATGGTAGCTGACACTTTTCGTCGCTTTGCTGAAGACAAAATTGCGCCGAGAGCGGAGCACATCCATCGCCAGGACACGGACATTCCGGAAGACATCATCGACGGCTTAGCTGAGCTCGGATGCTTCGGACTGTCTGTTCCCGAAGAATACGGCGGTTTCGCTACTGGGAGCGAGAGCGACTACATGGGAATGGTGATAGCGACAGAAGAGCTTTCTCGGGCGTCATTAGGTGCCGGAGGTTCTCTCATCACGAGGCCCGAGATACTGACTAGGGCCCTCGAACGTGGTGGCACCGAGGAACAAAAGCGCGAGTGGTTCCCTAAAATCGCGACCGGCGAGACGATGGTCGCCGTCGCGGTCACTGAGCCAGACTACGGATCTGACGTTGCAAATTTAAAGGTAACTGCAACTTCCGTTGACGGTGGGTGGGTCATAAACGGGGTCAAGACATGGTGCACGTTTGCCGGCAGGGCGAACGTGTTGATGTTGCTTGCACGCACCGATCCTGATCGCAGTAAAACCCATCGCGGTCTCAGTTTGTTTATTGTGCCCAAGCCCCAGGCGGAAGGTCACAGCTTCGAGTTCTCCCAGGACAAGGGTGGCGCTATGGAGGGGAGAGCTATCCCAACTCTGGGCTATCGAGGCATGCATAGCTTCGAAATAGCGTTCGACAATTGGTTTGTTCCGGAACAAAATTTGATCGGCGGCGAGGACGGACTAGGCAAAGGCTTTTACATGCAGATGGCTGGCTTCGAGAACGGCCGCCTCCAAACTGCCGCTCGAGCCGTAGGCGTTATGCGAGCCGCTTATGAAGAAGCTCTGGCCTATGCGCAGGACAGATCAGTTTTCGGTCAACCCGTGATCCAGTATCAGCTCACTCAAGCAAAACTTGGGCGAATGGCCGCAATTATTCAAGGGTCGCGCCAGTACAGCTACTCCGTAGCTCAGATGATGGCAAAGGGCGAAGGAGGTCTCGAGGCTTCGATGGTGAAAGCCTACGTTTGCAAAGCCGCTGAGTGGGTTACGCGTGAGGCCCTTCAGATTCATGGTGGCTTCGGCTTTGCGGAGGAGTACACGGTCAGTCGACTTTTTGTCGACGCCCGAGTGCTGTCCATCTTCGAAGGTGCGGACGAAACGCTGTGTTTAAAACTCATTGCACGTCGATTGTTAGCCGACGCGCAATGACCGATTTTGCGCACTGTCGCTTTTGACCCTCAGAGGCTAGGACGAAGAAGTTCCGCGGCGACGCCGCAGTCCTCTCTCATGGGAAAGCTGGATGGAGTTATCCCGTTGGGGCCGACGATGTGAGTGAACGCTGCCATCGGAACGACTTCTTCATCGGCATCTAGAGGGTTTTCTTTCGCGAGTTGGCCTTGTATGACTTCGAAGAGGCGTTGCGGGAGAGCTCTGCCGACTCCCACAACAAGCCACGTCTCCTTTCCTGCCTGTAACCCACAAATTGCGGCCGCATAGGAACCGGAAGGGGCTATGAGGGCTTCGGGACCCGCTGCGGCCGCTTCTATGATGACTACGTCGGCCGTGGTGCAGGCCTGCCCAAGCCCAGTTAACGGAACTTCAGTTACCTCGACCTCACGTTGCATTAGTGTCCGGGCCAGTCCCGCTCCTTCGCCGTATGCGTCGATCACGCGCACGTTGATGTCACGGCGAACGTGGATGCTTTCCATCGCTAAGTCTGGCCAGCCAATCACGGCGACGGTCGCGCCCTTCGGAAGGGCCACAGCCACGCGATTTGACGTTAGGTCAGTATGGAGTTCTTCAACAAAGTCCATGGCTGCCGCTCGTGCATCACTGGCAATCAACACCTTGCTCGCCAATGCCCACAAAGAGCCAGCTAGAGGGTGGTGGTGCAGGATCCGTCGACACGCGTTTACTAACTCCGCGGGCTCACCCCAAAGCGAGGCCAGGGCGTCGGCGGCTTCGCGAGCCAAATCGAGTTGATCAACGCCACCGGCGCGAGCTACATATCGAAGCCGTTCGATGGGATGCACGAGAGCAGACTGCCACATGTCTCAGCAGCGGGGTGAACTCAATTGAATTTGGTTACAAGCGGGTACTGAGCATCCGGGGCGCTAGCTTGGCTCCCGTGGCAACTGACCCTTCAACTCAGCTGACAGTTGCAACCATGGATGGTGCTGAACAGACCTTGTCTCAATGGTTGACATACTTCAATCTGCTCACCGTTGTACTGGATCCCTATACCCATGAAAGCGGCTGGATTATTCCGACCGCTGACCGGATTTTCGCCCATTACAAGGGGGCCGATGTGCGCTGCGCCTTTCTTGTGACGAGCGACGGAGATGGCGCTCGGAAATACTTGGGAAAATACTCAAAAGAACGGCTGATTTTGATCGACGAGCACCGAGAACTGGTGAGTTCGTTGGGACTTGAGCGCCTTCCCGCACTCGCCCATATTGCTCAAGACGGTTCCCTAGTTGGCTTCGCAGAAGGATGGAACCCTTCGGATTGGCGGGGGGTGTTGACCGGAGTTGAGGAGGCGATGGCATGGCGTTCGAGACCACTTCTTCCCGGTCCAGAAGACCCCGGTGCCTTTGAGGGAACACCTGCTCTTAGCTAAAGCTGCATCTTTATTCGGTACATTTCGGCGTCCGCTCGTGTCAACAGTTCTTCAGCGTTGTTGCGAGTTCCGTAGCCAACAGTGAAGCCGATGCTGGCCTTTGCGGTTAAAGAATGGCCGCCGATAACGAATGGCCGTTCCATGGCAATTTCAAGCCGATCGGCGACGAGTCCGACGTCGCTTCCATCTCTCAATTCTGGGCACACAACAACGAACTCGTCGCCGCCGTATCGTGCAACGGTGTCCGTTGGTCTCACCGAGTCAGCGAAGCGCGCCCCGATCGCGGCCAGTAACCGGTCACCGACGGTGTGCCCATACACATCATTAACGACTTTAAAGTCATCAAGATCGCAAAAGACGACACCGACTGCCCGTCCTGTATGTCGCGATCGTTCGAGTGTTTCTTCTAGCCGAGAAACCGCTTGCAGGCGGTTTCCTAGTCCGGTCACCGGATCATGCCGAGCGGCACGTGCAAGTTCCGCTTCTTGTTGCCCACCCGTCCATAACACAGCGATAGAACTACAAAGCAGCAACAAAGAGGCAGCAACCGATACTAGGACTGCAGACCATCGGAGGACGCTTGGTTGAGGCTGCGAATCCACGAAGAGCCAAGCACTAGCTAGCAGAACGGCAATACAGGACGGTACAGCTACGAAGAAAAGTATTCGGCGAGCGATCATCGCAACAACCGAGGGTACGGGTATCTACCCTGCGGGGCGAGAACCCTTATCTCGCGAGCCAGCCCCCATCGACTGGAAGCGGGATTCCGGTGACATAGCTGCTGGCGTTGCTAGCCAGAAATAGCAGGGCCCCGTCTAGTTCCTCTACGGAGCCGCCTCGACCCATAGATGCATTCCGCGCGATCCATTTTGTCGAACGTTCATCTTCGAACATGCCATGCGTCAACTCGGTGTCGAAATATCCGGGACACAGTGCGTTCACTCGCACACCCCGCTTAGCCCACTGGACTGCGAGCTCTCGGGTCAAATTCACCAGGCCCGCTTTGCTCGCCGCATACGCCGGTTGAAGATTGGGGGCCGATGCCACCAGACCATGTACCGATGCGACGTTAATGATGCTTCCTTCTCCACGGGCCAGCATGTCCTGGGCGGCGAGCGCCGACAGAAGAAAACAGGCGTTGAGGTTCACATCAACAACATTTCGGAAGGTTTCGATTTTCGCGTCTTCCGCGGCGTGCACTGCATCAGTGATGCCGGCGTTATTTACCAACACATCTACTCGGCCATAATGAGAAAGGGTTTGAGAAATCAACTGGCGACACTGGTCATCGTCGCTCACGTCACACTGGATTGCTAGGGCATCTGGCAAACCTGAAACCAGCTTTTCGAGTCGATCGTGGCGACGTGCAGCGGCAACTACTTTGCCGCCAGCTGCGCACAGCACTCGGGCAAATCGATCGCCGAAGCCGCTGGACGCGCCCGTTACAACACAAACTTTGCCGTCAAGTCGATAAAGGGCTTCAATATCGGGAATTTTGCTCATATAACCAGAGACACTAGGCAAACATATGAGTTCTCACACGGCGTGTTCGACTTACCTGTTCTAGGGTCTTGACATGAAGATTCGCGTTGGCTTTGGCCTAGGAACCCGCAGTTTCACCAACGACCATTCGACTTTTGAACCCTTCGTCGATTCCCTTGAGCAACTGGGGTTCGATTCACTGTGGCTCAGCGAGCGTCTAGGTGGCGAATGCCCTGACCCAATTGTTGGGGTGGCGTACGCCGCTGGGAGAACAACGAGGATGAAGTTCGGGTTCTCGGTGATGGTCCTGCCCGGCAGAAACTTGGCGGTTCTAGCAAAAGAACTCGCCAGTCTCGACAGACTCTCCAACGGTCGGCTCCTGCCAGCGTTCGGACTCGGAGTCGCAGACGTTCACGAACAGGCTGCTTTTGGGGTCGAACGCAAACAACGCGCCAAAATGTTTAATGAAGCTCTTCCTTTGTTGAAGCGAATGTGGGAAGAGGGACCAGTAACGCACCAAGGAGATTTCTACGAATACGAGGACGTGGATCTGCTGCCCAAGCCGATGCAAAATCCAATGGACATTTGGCTTGGAGGAGCCGCCGACGTCGAATTACGTCGATGCGGAAAATTCGGGGACGGATGGCTTCCTTCGTTCTGCACTCCCGAGATGGCAGCGCAAGGGTGGAGAATCGTAAACGATGCGGCAGATGAGCATGAAAGATTCATGGACCCCGAACATTTCGGTGTCCTTGTTCCCTACAGCCATGGCGAGTTACCGGCCAGTTATAGAACGATCCTCGACCGCCGTGCGCCGGGTGTCCCCCCCGAAGAAATTATTCCCATCGGCCACGACGGGCTGAGGACTCAGCTCGAAAAGTTCATTGAGGTTGGCGCCTCAAAGTTCGTGCCGATTTTAGTTGGTGAGCCAGATGACTGGTTTGCTGAGCTAGAAGGTGTAGCTAACGTCGTCCTTCCCCTTCAGAATTAGCCCCCATAGATGAGTGGAAAGTGATCTATTCATGCAATTCGGCATTTTCTTCGAGCATCAAATTCCTCGACCGTGGGACAGCGGAGCGGAGCAACGCCTAATCTCAGACGCGCTTGACCAGTGCGAGCTCGCAGACAAACTCGGAATCGAGTACGTCTGGGAAGTTGAGCACCATTTCTTAGAGGAATACAGCCATTCATCTGCTCCTGAGGTATTTCTCTCTGCCGTAAGTCAGCGAACCAAGAACATGCGCCTGGGTCACGGCGTTGTACTGACTGCTCCTAAGTACAACCATCCAGCCCGCATTGCTGAACGCCTCGCAATGTTGGATTTGGTTTCGGGGGGGAGAGTTGAGTTCGGTTCAGGTGAATCGGGGTCCCTTGCAGAATTGGGAGGGTTCGGAGTCGATCCGGAAACCAAGCGTGATGAGTGGCTCGAAGGCTTGGAAGTTGCTGTCAGGTGTATGACAGAAACACCTTTTAGCGGAGTCGAAGGAACCTATGTGACGATGCCTCCGCGCAACGTAGTTCCCAAGCCAGTCCAACTTCCCCATCCCCCCTTGTGGGTAGCCTGCAGCCGTCGTGAGACCATCTTGATGGCTGCTGAAAAGGGTATGGGCGCCTTATCGTTCGCTTTTGTCGATCCCGAGGAAGCTCAACTCTGGGTCGAGGACTACGAGAAAACCTTTGTTGACTGTTGCGTCCCTGTAGGCGAGGCGGTCAATCCCCAGTTGGCTTGTGTCTCGACGATGATGACCCATCACGACGAAACAGAGGCGCTTCGTCGAGGGCTAGAAGGGGCAAACTTCTTCGGGTACTCACTCGCTCACTTTTACGTATTCGGGGATCATTTCCCTGGAACCACCAATGTCTGGCGCGAGTTCATCGAAAAACGAGCTGGAGCTGGGTACTCCCCCGAGGCGGTGGTCGCGGAGGCAAAGGGGATACTTGGGGCGAAAATCGCAGCGGGAAAAACTGAAGGGCTCCGTGGGGCGATCGGAACTCCTGATCAGCTGCGGTCTTTTCTTGAACGTTACGAGCAAGCCGGCGTCGATCAAGTCATTTTTGTTCTGCAGGCTGGAAACAACCGTCACGATCACATCATGGAGAGCATCGAGATTTTCGGAACAGAAATTCTGCCTGAGTTCAAAGAACGGGACTCCGAGGCTCGCGCACAGAAGGCGAAGAGATTGGCTCCACACGTTGATGCTGCTATGGCCAGAAAGGTCCGATCCGTGCCTCCATTGCCGGAGAACTACTCGATGCCAGCACTGCCCAAGATGATCCTCAAGGAGCACGGCGGTGAAGAACTGTTACAAAAGATCGCTGAAGGATCGGCGACCGGTCAGTTTGACACTTTTCGCGATCTCGGGAACTAAGGCCCATTAGAAGAGTCGTCAACCTCGTGCTGGAAACTCGCTCACGTCTACGAAGACGGGACCGGGGCCTGCATAGAGCCAACGCCTGTTAGATGCTCCCGGATTCGCCAAGGTAGCTAGCGCGCAATTCCGGATTTGCGAGAAGGGCTTCAGCGCTGTCGTCGAGAACCACTTTCCCGGTCTGTAACACCCATCCTCGATCCGCGATCGAGAGCGCCATGTTGGCGTTCTGTTCAACTATAAAAATCGCCACTCCCTCTTCATGGATCTGTTGGATTAGTTCGAAGTTTGTTTGAACCAGAGCAGGAGCTAGACCCATAGATGGTTCATCCATCAGGAGAACTCGGGGGTCGGACATCAGTGCGCGTCCCACTGCAACCATCTGTTGCTCGCCTCCAGACAGGGTGCCGGATTTTTGGTTCAGGCGTTCCTTCACGCGCGGGAACATTTCGAATACTCGCTCTAGGTCATTAGCTATTCCATCGCGGTCAGTGCGCAGATAAGCCCCGAGCTCTAGATTCTCTTTAACTGAGAGCCGTTTGAAGAGCCGGCGGTTTTCCGGAACCATTGTCACCCCGCGCTCAACGCGGTAGCTGGTCGAATGATGCGTGACTATCTCACCATCGAGAACGACGTCTCCCGTCGTCGGTGTCACCATGCCAAGCAATGTCTTGAGCGTCGTGCTTTTCCCGCTCGCGTTTCCTCCCAGCAGGCAGACAAGTTCTCCCGGGAAAATGGCAAGGTCCACATCTTTGAGTATGTGGACCGCGCCGTAATGGGTGTTAATGCCTCGGAGCTCTAGGAGTGGCATCTGATTTTCGGTCAAGATGACGCCTCCTCGTCGGCATTCTTATCTTGCACCTGTCGCCCCAAGTAGGCCTCTATGACCTTTGGGTCATTCGCAACGCTGTCGTACGAACCTTGAGCGATGGTCTCACCGTGATCTAGGACTACCACACGGTCGGAAACGTCGCGGACAACGCTCATATCGTGTTCGATAATGACGATTGTGAAGCCCCATTCGCTTCGGAGACGGCCAATTAGAGCAGTTAGCTCAGCTGATTCTCGGGGATTCATCCCTGCTACTGGCTCGTCAAGAAGTAACAGGCGGGGTCGAGTTGCCATCGCTCGCGCGATCTCAAGTCGACGCCGGTT
>CETJ01025436.1_pt1 | contig 17638 bp, 19 predicted proteins | sample 531341 | NCBI WGS metagenome assembly CETJ01 (sample SAMEA2622677, study PRJEB7988) | marine metagenome | isolation source: saline water (ENVO:00002010), including | reverse complement strand
CTTTCCACTTTTCTGTGAATACGTGATTGGTTCCGAGCACGGCCGCCGTCCTAGAAAGGAATTACTCGCCAAGCGTGATGAGTTAATGACTGATTTAAAGCGACAAGCAAACGCGGTTCGGGTTGCCCGGAAAGATTTACCCGTAGAGTAACGGAATCACGAGTCCGGTTGGTCTGGCGATGAAATCGGCGTGTTGGGTGATACCAAGGATTAAGGCAATTATCGAGGCGACGGCATTTTGTAGTCGGTCAGGTCTGGAACCCCCGCCTCGTTAAAGGCATCACGCCGTTCTCGACACTTACTACAGAGCCCGCAGTGGAGCCCATTCTCAGGCTGCATACAGGACAGTGTCAGTTCTAATGGCACCTTCAATTCGATTCCGAGAGCTATAACGTCAGCTTTATGGTGTTTCGTTAGGGGTGCCACGATCGACAGTTCGTGGGCGAGTCCCAATGATAATGCGTTAGCCATAGCTTCCAGGAACTCTGGAGTCCCATCAGGAAATGGGTTATTTGCAAGTGAACCAATCGCAATGCGTCCTATGCCATGCTGACAGCAAAAAACTGCCACCTTAGATAGTAAGATCGCGTTACGACCGACCAAGTAAACATCGGAGTCTGGTGTATCGTAGGCAGGAGCCTGACCTTTAATGGCCCAATGCGAGGGTGGGTATACGTCATGTACTGTTGCTTCAAGACGCACCGGTCGACCTACATTGGTTAGAAAGGCCTGTGTTTCTAAAAGTTGATTGAGAGCTAGCAGTTCATCCGATTCCCAAGCGAGTCCAGCGGCGACGTACACAGGTTGCACAAAACGGGACCGAGCTTCGGCTGCCAGCAGTACAACGCTGTCGAGCCCAGCAGAGCACAGGATGGCGGTGGCTTGACCGTCTTTTGTCTGTTCGATTAACATCGCAAGCGTAAGGTTTTTAATTCGTAGTTCTCAATACAGGATTGAAGCCGCCTGTTCCGGTCTATTTTTCATGTATTCAGTTATTAAGCGCATCGATTTTTGTTACGGTCACCGGTTGCTTGATTATGAAGGAATCTGCAAGCATCCTCATGGCCACAATGCTGTTGCGGAAATCGAGATTCGCACCTCAGCACTCGATAAGCGTAGCATGGTGTACGATTTCGGTGATGTGAAACGAATTGTCAAAGGTTGGATTGACCAAGAGATTGACCATAAGATGATTTTGCGGGAAGATGACCCGCTTGTCGAACCACTTCGTCAATTGGGTGAACCGGTTTTTCTGGTTGAGAGCAATCCAACCGTTGAACGCATCGCCAGGCTGATTTTTGAACACGTGCAAAATGCTGGGCTGCCTGTGGTTCGCGTCAAGGTTTGGGAAACACCAACCTCTTCGGCAACATACGAACCCGAACCAGTCTAGACCTTCGTGTCAGCGACGTATTCATGGGCGTTTCGGCTCCACTAATAATTTAGAGGCAGCAGCGGTTCCCAGCGTGATTTGGCGATCTTCTGCATTGATCACGGTTACGCTATCGGCTATGGCGTCTCGCGTTTCGACTCGAATCGACTGACCAGGCTTGAGGTTCTGGGCTTCTAGAAATTGTAAAAATTTTATATCTTGATCAATAACTCGTGTTACATTCATCGGTTCTTGTAAAGGACAAGTTAGAAGATTTTGATGATGATGACGTGATATCGCACCCATCGAATCGGGGATGGGATCGCCGTGTGGATCTACGGATGGGCGACCGAGCAATTCGTCGATCCGCTCGATTAGTCGATCCGAGACGGCGTGTTCAAGGTTTTCCGCTTCGTCATGTACTTCTGTCCAACTCATACCCATCATCTGTACGAGGAAGAGTTCAACAAGACGATGGCGTCTCAGTACTAAAGCGGCGAGTTTGGCACCAGCGTCAGTGAGACGTACACCCGCGTACGGTTCGTAATCGACCAGCCCGGAATCTGCCAGCGCTTTAACCATCGTTGTAGCGGTTCCCGACGCGACATCGAGTGACGATGCAAGCTGACCCATGGGGACCAACTTTTGATCATCGTCGAGTCCCAACTGTGCGACGTAGATCGACTTCAAATAATTTTCTACGGTGCTTGATGGCAGCATCTCAACTCACAATTTTAAGATCTTAAGCGCTTTCTATAGATTAAATCTTTATTTTTTGATTTGTCAAAAAATTTTGATAAGCTAATCAAAATATCAAATTTTCCTAATTATTCTTCTAGCGATTACTAGAAATGAAGCATTTTACTCGGCGCTCCTGGTTGCAACTGGCAGGACTTGGTTCGCTCGTAAGTGGCGCTCTGCACTGGAGACCTGGCGCCCTGTCCGCTAGCCAATCTTTATCCGAAGTTCAGCATGAAAATCCGCATCTCATGGGTGCGGTAGGGCGTGTTTCAACGGAGGTTTTTGATCCGTCTGCGTTTCTTCGAACTTGGAACTTCTCAAACTTGACAGACACGGAGCGTGCTCGATTTTACCGTGAAACTCCCCGTTCAAATGGCACATTGCTACGGGAGTACGAAATGTTTGCCGTTGATCGGGATGTAGAAATAGCACCGGGTGTATTTTTTCCTGCATGGACCTACAACGGTCAGGTGCCGGGACCAACATTACGGGCTAACGAAGGTGACCGCATTCGTGTAAATTTCGTCAACCAAGGAACCCACCCCCACACTATTCATTTTCATGGATGGCATCCGCCAGGGATGGATGGTTCGATGCCTGACCACGAGGTGGCACCAGGCGAGCGATTTGTCTATGAATTTGATGCGGCACCCTTCGGCGTCCATCTCTATCACTGCCACAGTGTGCCACTTAAGCGGCATATCCATAAAGGTCTCTACGGTGCGTTCATTATTGATCCGCCAACTGGCGCAGCTGCAACTCGGGCTCCGGCCGATGAGCTAGTTATGATACTTAACTCATTTGACACCAACTTTGACGCCGAGAACGAAGTTTACGCAGTCAATACGGTCGCGCACTTTCATATGCACGAACCAATTCGTGTTCAAGTTGGGCAATTGGTTCGTATGTACGTCATCAACATTACCGAGTTCGATTTATTGAACAGCTTGCATTTGCACGGTATGTTCTTCGATGTCTATCGCACAGGCACACAACTCATTCCAAATGAAACCACTGACACCGTGATGTTTTGTCAAGGCGAGCGTGTGGTCCTTGAAACCACGTTCCGATATCCAGGCGATTTCATGTTCCATGCTCATCAGAGTGAGTTTGCAGAACTAGGCTGGATGGGGCTGTTCCGAGCGGAGAGTGATCGACGTGAGACTTGATCTACAGTCAAGGGCGTCTGGGTTCGACTCGAGACCAGGCTCTGTATGGGTTATTGCGCTTTTACCATTACTACTTTTACTGGCGCTGATAACGGTCATCGTATGGACAGATCCTGCTGATAGTGTTCGTGATAATTCACATCCTTTGGTGGAAGAACTGACGTTTAACGCTGTACGCCTACAACCCGGCGTGATTAACGTAACAGTGCTGAATGATGGACCTGACCAGGTATCAATTGCACAGGTGCAAATCGACGACGCTTTTTGGGCTTTCGAATCGGATCGCGGAACGGTCTTGAAACATCTAGATCGTACGACACTTACGATTCCATATCCTTGGGTGTCTGGTGATACGCATGTGGTCAGAGTTGTGACGTCAAATGGAGTGACCTTCGACTACGAAATCGCTGTGGCTGTAGAAACACCCATGCCAGAGTGGCGATTTTTTGCTGCCTTTACCATCATCGGTATCTACGTAGGCGTCATTCCTGTCATGCTTGGTTTGTTGTGGTTTCCGCTGGTGTCGAGGCTTGGAAAGACCGGTTTGGCATTTCTGTTATCTCTTACGATTGGGTTGCTACTGTTTTTGCTTGTTGATACTGGTCGCGAGGGTTTCGAGATAGCAGTTGTAATGCCTGAGTCGTACCACGGTGTAGCACTTTTGTTTTTTAGCGCGGCGACGGCGTATCTTGGTTTGGAGGCTCTGAGGTCGTGGTTGAGTACTCGTAAGTCGCGAGCGAACCCAGGGATAGTGTCCGGCAGATGGGTAATCGCGTTGCTTGTGGCTATCGGAATCGGATTACACAATTTTGGTGAAGGCTTGGCTATCGGAGCGGCGTTCGCGCAAGGTGCGGCAGGTCTAGGAACGCTGTTGATCGTAGGTTTCACTCTGCACAATACAACTGAAGGTCTGGCGATTGTGGCGCCACTCGCAAATGAGCGAACCCGCATCGTGGATCTCTTAAAACTTGGTCTCATTGGTGGTATTCCGACGATTCTTGGAACGTGGCTCGGCGGGTTCGTCTACTCGCCCGTGTGGTCTGTGTTGTTTCTTGGACTCGGTGTGGGTGCGATAGCGCAGGTGGTTGTCCAGATTACACGACAGATGACGACTGATGCGCCAGCAGCACAGTTTCTTGCAAAGGCACCAGTCTTGGGCGGTCTCTGTGCGGGGTTTGTGATTATGTACGTTACCGGAATGTTAGTGGGTTGAGAAAGACCATGCATCAGTGGATTCGAAGGCAAACCGTCACACTGGTCTTGTTTGGCCTTGCGTGCGTGGGTATTGCTGGACTGTCGGTACGCGCGGTAGATTCGGGATCGTCCGTGCGGGAAATTGTTCTAGTCGTTCGTGACATGGCGTTCTATATCGAAGGACAGACTATTCAGAATCCTAGATTGCGTTTCAAGGCAAATGAAGATGTGCGCATCGTTCTCCGTAATATCGAATCCGGCATGCTGCACGGGTTTAGGATTGATAGCATGGACGTTTCGGTTGCTGGGCTCGGTGCGGGGCAGGTAGGGTCAGTGCAATTTCGCGTGCCGTCAAATATGGGAATTCATGAATACATCTGTACTCCGCATAGTGCCATGATGCGTGGTGTGATTGAAGTTGTTGAGACGCAGTGAATGACCACCTGTGGACGAATCGTGTTCTGTAGTTACCTTCAATTAGTCAAGATCTCGGTCTCATATTGTTGTTAGGCTCGACCCAGCTTTCGTAGCTTTGTTTACGTGCCATTCATGTCGTAATCTTGCGTGGATATTGTTTTTGGTGCAAGGATATGCACATCGAAACATCTAACTGGTCTGGGGATGGGAGCTTTACTGAGGCGCTTATCGAGACGCTAAAGGAGCACGGTAGTATGGTGTATCTACGGGTCGAAGATGCACCAGCTACGCACGCTGACACGGGTTACCAGTTTATTAGTAATGAGGTATTTGTTGCATTCGCTAGTACAGAACGAGTCGAGACGATTCGCTGGTTCAGTTTCTGGCTTAGCAGGCGCAGGATTCTAGAAAAGGAGATGTCTCTGGATTCGCTCGAACAGCATTTGGCGAATGTGTCGACCATTGGACCTTGCGACTACGCTGACGAAGGAATGTTGCAGTACCTTCGTACCGAACGTATCGTACCGCCGTATCAAACTCGCGGTTACAAATTAGTCGAATTAGTTCGGATATACGAGGTGGAAGCGCCGAAGTCAGACAACAGTTCAAGATAGTTTTAGATCGCTCCAGCCTTTTGCAACGCCACGATTTCATCTGCACTTAAGTCTAGTAATTCCGTCAGCACGTGCTCGGTGTGTTGCCCAAGTGTGGGCGGTGGCGTTCGAACCGCACCGGGGGTATCGGAGAGTTTGGTTGGTACTCCAAGCATCTTTAACGGACCGACCGTTGGATGGTTTAGTGAAGCGATCATTTCTCGAGCAGCGAGTTGCGGGTCGGATAAGACTTCAGCGATATTGCGAACAGCTCCACACGGAATCCCTGCTTCATTCAAACATTCGATCCAAACTTTCCGTGTCCGAGATTTAAAGACCTGAGCGAGGAGGGGTTGTAATTGGTCGTGAGCTGCTACCCGAGCACGGTTGGTCTTAAAATGCGGGTCATTGCCTAGTTCCGGCCGATCGATTACTTTGCACAAACGCTTCCACTGTTCATCGTTTCCGACTGCGACAACAAACTCTCCGTCAGATGCATCGAAGGTCTCGTATGGCGTAATGGTCGGATGCCGATTTCCCATTCGGGGCGGTACTACGCCTGTGGTCAGGTGGATTCCGGCCTGATATGTCAGTAGAGCCGAGACGGCATCGAGCATGCCTACATCGACCAACTGACCACGTCCCGTGCGATCCCGTGCGTATAGTGCCAACACCACTCCATATGCCGCGAACATGCCAGCCGTGATATCGGAAATTGCTACGCCGAGTCGGTACGCGGGACCATCAGCATCACCGGTGATACTCATCAAGCCGCCCTCGGCTTGCAGCACGGCATCATAACCAGGCTGAGTGTGTCGTGGTCCGGTCTGTCCGAAACCTGAAACCGAGGCATATATTAGATTGGGTAATCGAGCCGCCAACTCGTTGTACCCAAATCCAGCGCGTTTCATTGTGCCCGGCCGAAAATTCTCAACCAATACATCTACCTGCTCGATTAATTGATTAAGCACATCACGGCCTTTTGGATGTTTGAAATCGAGCGTCACACTTTCCTTATTGCGATTGACACTGAGGAAATATGCGCTTTCATCACCCAAGAACGGTGGTCCCCATCCGCGTGTGTCATCACCATGTTCAGGGTGCTCAATTTTGATCACGCGAGCGCCCATGTCAGCTAGGAGCATGGTGCAATAGGGGCCAGAAAGAACGCGGGTTAAATCGAGGATGGTTACGCCATCAAGCGCTCCCTTTAGATTTGACCCTGTTGTTACCGTCATCTGTACACCTCAGTTAATAGTTGACAGGCGCGAACCACACAACGCACGCTAAGTGTGTTCGCTCTGGTGGTGCCTAAGTGGGAGATCATTATGTCTACCTCCATTATCGTGTATTCGGGCTCTGATTGAGAGGCGTGCGATTGGGTGAAAGAGTTTCTTTCACACGAAGGACACTCGTTCGTCAGCCGTAATGTGGACGATGATCCAGACGCGTATGCTGAACTCGTTGCGCTTGGCTGGCGGGCTGTACCTGTGACCGTCATAAACGGTGTCGCAATTAAAGGCTTTGACGAAGCTAAGTTTCGGGTGTTGTTGTCAGGCGACGGCGAAGTGTAACCAAATCACTTAAGAGTGCGTAGGCCGTCTGGGTCAGACCAGAGGTTAATTCACCAATCATAATATCGCCGAGGATGTCTGTCGTAAGTATGACTGCATTGGACATTCCATGGAGCTGGGCCAAGGGATCGTCAAAATGCAATTCGTCTGGAGCTACCCGTCCAATGACTTGATCGCTCGCAGTTCGTTTAGCCGACGCCACCAGTTTAATCCGAAGGCGTTGGTGCTTTGCTCGCTGAATAGCGTCTGTTGATACCGCGCCGATGCCGATGCGATCAATCGCGTGGGGTGTCGTTCGGCCCTCCATAAGCACATTAATCAGTGCAGCTGTTTTAGCCGCTGCATCCCAGCCGTCTACGTCTAGGCTCGCATCAGCTTCGGCGATCCCGGCTGCTTGCATTTTGGTCAGTGCAGCTGCTCCATCCAGTCCAGCCTCCATGTCAGTCAGAATTTGGTTCGTCGTCGCATTGACGACACCACGGAAACCAAGGATTTTGATTCCTGGCAGTGTCTCACGTACGAAATTAAAAACTGGAATACCGTCAAGCACCGCACCTTCAGTCAGGAAAGACACGCCGACAGAAGATGCATAATCAATAAGTTCACGATAGGCAAATGCTGCGGGACCTTTATTTGTCGTGATGACATGCGCACCGACAGAAATCGCTGTTCGGACATACTCGATGGCCGGTTCTCCGTGCTGAATGTCCAGCGTGGTTGTTTCCACCACGACCAATGGCCTATGTGGGTGAGTGGATTGGCGTTTCTGAGACGCTAGATATTTGATCAGTCCATCTGGGTTTTTCGGATGTGTTCCTGTACTTGCATCATGTAGGGTGTCCAGGGAATCGTTATTTCTGGCGTTGACCAAAGCCTGCTTGACGTCTAGGCCGTTAATGTCTGCAGCGAGTCCGTGATGCCGTGTTGCCAGACCTACAACACGCCAGGTCATGCCGTGTGTTTCTTGGAGTTTCTCCTGTTCTGAGCACAGTAGCTCAACGAACCGTTGCCCAACATGACCAAAGCCGATCAGTGCGAGATCAATCGTCATGAGTGGAGTAAGGTCAATGCGATGCATCTAGGTGTTCGGTTCCACCAGTGTCCAATGATCTGGAGGAACACTCCTAAGATTCATATTAGAAAGCATATTGCGTTTGCACTTGGATATTGAATCCTGGGGCATCCACTCCGGAGCCGTGCCAACGATAGTTGCGGTCAGTCAAATTATCGGCGATCACGACCAGTTCAAGGTTTGGTGTCACCCGCCAGCCGGTGCGCGCACCCAGTGTGGTGAATCCTGGGGTTTTCGTGAAGAGCGGCACAGAGTCAGCAGTTCCCAACAAACGCTGTTGCAGCTCAGCCAAATTCTCTCCGGTTGCAAGTAAATGTCCGTCTACCACGAGCCCGATGTCAGTGCCGGTGCCGGTAAAGAATTCAGCAATTGACTTCTTTGAGCGTTGAGCGCCGATCCGCGCATCTTTGAGGTCGCCTGGACTGAGACGATTCTGTGCAAAAGCTAGAGTGACCAAGCCTTCGAGCCAGAGATGTCGCTCGGCCGATTGCCATCTAACACGAAGGCCTCCGAATGGTGGTGGCATGCGACGCATTGCCGTGTCAGCCTCCAGATCGTGACCGGTTGCGGTAGAAAAGTATGCGGCTGTTCGCCAAGCGCGGTTGATTTGGAACTGTGCATCTGCTTCAAACCCAACAACTCGGGATCGGTCGACATTGACGCGGGTCACAATGGGATCGAAGCTTTCCTTGATGAAGGCTCGACCTGCATCATCTTGCTCTACGATTGCGAATCCAGCCACTGTTGTGCCAACTATGGGCTTTGCGAAGATCGCTGTTCGTCGCTGAATAGCGTGCCTGAGTTCCAGATCGAACACGTTAATGGATGCCGTGAGACGGGCGGTGCGGAATTTCAAGCCCCCCTCAAAGGCGATTGCTGATTCTGGTCTGAGTAGCGTGACGGGTTGTCCAGTTGTAGTTGCATCAAAGCCATCGGTATTGCCAATAATGGCTCCGAACGACGCTGCACTTTCCGGACTGAGCTCGAATCCACCGCCACTCAGCCCGATAGCGCCTAGGTCAAAGGCGTTAGCAGCTCGAAAGCCTCGACTGACTGTGAATGTAGCATTGATTGCTTTTGTCAGGCTTACGACTCCACCGGTGTTAAAAGTTACGGCTTTGGTTGGCACACGTTTCCGTTCGATACCGAACGTTGGGTCGTGTTTCGTGCGAAAGAGGAAGTAGCCGTAACGTAACCCAGCACGCAACTTAAAACGCCCTGGAATTAGTTCTGATGCCGTTTGGGCGAAGACACCACTACTGGTATAGCGCGTGCCATCTGGAATACGAGGTCGTGCCGATTGGAGTACACCTGTGGTTGGTTCCTCGAAGGTTCGCGTGCCAGCAATGTATTCGTCATATATCTCACCACCTATTGTCACGACATGACGACCACCAAATAGTTTGCTACCTTGGGCTTGGTAGCCTAGCGCAAGAACTCGCTCCTTCTGGTGTTCGATCCGAGAGGTTGGCCGGTGTTGTTCCAAGCGATCGTCCTGTTGTCGATTAACCGACACACTTGCGGTGAACTGATCAAAAAATCCTGTTTGTGCACGTTCGTATCGCAGATAGCCAAAATCTAGTCGCTGTGGGTCGAATTCATTCCTGTGCCGACCATCACCTCCAAGGAGTCGGTCAAAACGACTAACCCCTGATTGTTCTTCATGCCAGTAGACAGCGTTAAGTTTAGCCTGCGCTCCAGTTCGAAATGTGGCTGCCATGTAGCCTCCGGACTGGATGAAGTTAGTATCTGGTAACCGGCGATACTTCGTTTTTGACGGTAAACCAAGAAAACGTGTCAGTGCGGAGTGCGAATCGCGGCTACGTCCAGTACGCAGTTCACCAATGCTTCGACTGCTACCTCCAAATCTCACAGCCGCTGCCGGAGTTTGGACAACAATGTTGGCATTTCCACCCGCGCTTAGATCGGCTGAACCAAAATCAATTTCCAAATTGCCATTTGTATGTCGGCCTCTGTCTGACAATGCTGGCTCTAGGCTCAGTACATTGATGGTGCCGCCGAGTGCATCGCTGCCATACTGAACTGAGGATGGCCCCCGCACGATTTCGACTCGATCCACAAGGCTAGGATTGACCCATCCTAGATACTGGGTAGCGCCGGTTCTATAGGTTGAAGTGTTAAATCGGACACCGTCCATCAGGTACACTATTCGTTGGGCGCTGAACCCACGAATGAAGGGTGACCCTTGTGCCGTAGTTGTTTGTTGGACTAGCACGCCAGGTTCTTCTCGTAGTGCTTGTGGCAGGATTTGATGGGGGCGCGATTCCAATTCCTCCTGAGTTGTGACACTGACCGCTTCAGGAATTTCAAATAATTGTTCCTGCCTGCCCCGACTAGGTGTGACGATAACCTCTGTAGCTACTTCAGCGATTGTTAACACTACCTTGACGAATGCTGGTGTTTCATTCGTGAGGTCGACTCCCATAATTACCGGTACAAAAAGGTTGCGCTCCGCGCGCAATCTGCATTGTTCGGCTGGCAGTTGTGTTATGCGAAACGTCCCAGAAGTGTCGGAGAGAGTTTCAAAGGTGTCTTCTGTACAAGTAACCGTGATAGTGGTTAAAGCAATTGTCCCTCCCAATTCATCCTGTACGACTCCCATAAGCACACGCTCCATGGCTTGGGAATGGGCACTAATACCTAATGCAACGAAGCACAGCACGAGTGCTTGCGGAAAGGACATCAATGCACCGTACGCGGCCGGCGTTTCAGGTGTCAAGTGTGAATCAGTGATGGACTTTGCTAATTTTGAAACACGTTTAACATTAATATGTCTTCCAGAAACGGCCCAGGGGCCCGTCGATGTCCCTGACTTCCAATTGACAGCAGACTAGACCAATTTCTACAATTCCGACTAGACTGGTCGTATATCAAATGAGTCAAGTTTTGATTGACGAAGCTAGCCGCTCGCTGGCCGACTTTATTGGCCAAACACCGCTTTTACGTTTGAGGCAGTTTGAACGTGATTTGGGTGGTGTAGAGTTGTATGCAAAGGCCGAATGGTTAAATCCAGGAGGTTCGGTCAAGGACCGCCCTGCAGCTAGAATAGTTGCAGAAGGCGAGTCTTCAGGCCAGCTAACTCACGACCGTGTGCTACTGGATGCAACGTCTGGTAATACCGGCATCGCATTCGCAATGGTTGCAGCAGCTCGTGGTTACCGGGTCAAGCTTTGTGTCCCACGAAACGTTACCCCAGAAAGGATACGCATTCTTCGCTCCTACGGTGCTGAGCTTGTCTCGACCGATCCGTTAGAAGGATCGGATGGTGCGATTCGAGAGGCGCGTCGTCTTTACAGCGAGTCGCCGGATAAATATTTCTACGCTGATCAATACAGTAACGAGGCTAACTGGCAGGCACATTTTGATACTACAGGGCCAGAGATTATCGATCAGACATCAGGGCGGGTAACACATTTTGTGGCGGGTTTAGGCACAAGTGGCACATTTGTTGGAACTGGTCGTCGACTGCGACAATTCGCACGGGAAAAAGGGCAGCACATAACGTTAGCTTCGGTGCAGCCATCCTCACCATTACATGGCCTTGAGGGGTTGAAGCATATGGAGTCAGCGATTGTGCCCCGAATTTATGATCCTTCATTGGCCGACGAAGACTTACGTGTTGATACTGAAGATGCTTACCATGTGGTTCGTCGACTGGCGACCGAGGAAGGCATCTTAGTTGGGTTGTCGAGTGGTGCTGCACTTCACGCAACTATGCAACTGGCGGCCACGCTTCGTGAAGGAGTATTCGTTACCGTATTCTGTGACTCCGGTGAACGTTATCTGACCCAACAATTTTGGGATGAGCCTCTAGAGTCAGATGGGAAGTAACTTGAATCCTAAGGCGGCCAAGTTTTCGTTGTTGCTGGATCCTTTAAGCGTCGAGGATATCAGGTGCCAGGGGCGAGAAGCGTACCCTCACGAGTGTTGTGGTGCCTTGCTGGGCCATGGCGAGTTGGTAACGAAGGTGCTAGCATTACCAAACACTACCGACGAAGGTCCGCGGCGGAGATTTGTGATTAGTCCTACGGATTATCAGGCTGCGGAGGCACAAGCAAGTAGTCGGGGTGAACAGCTGGTTGGGTTTTACCACTCACATCCAGATCATCCGGCAAGACCATCAGAACATGATCTAGCCCACGCCTGGCCTGTTTTGGCCTACGTTATTATTTCAGTACGCAAGGGTGAACCGGGTGAACTCACCTCGTGGCGTCTCAAGGAGGACCGATCGGCATTCGACCAGATGGAATTAACGATTGGCGAGTCTGGCCAAGAAACATCATAATAGAGACATATACTGGAAGAATTTATGGCATACACAGTTTTTATTCCGACTCCGCTTAGGCCTTCTGTGGATAACCAAAGTACTGTTGATATTGATGGCAGTACTGTTGGGGAGGTGCTTTCGAATTTGACGTCACAATACAGTGAACTTAAGAAGCATCTTTATACAGAGGAAGGCCACTTACGTAGTTTCGTTAATGTTTATCTCAATGATGATGACATTCGCTACTTGGATAAAGAGCAGACGTCGTTGAAGCCGGGTGACACGATTAGTATCGTACCTTCTGTGGCTGGAGGAATAGGCACTGCGAGTGTGGCAGAGCCAGACACAATGCCAACACTAAGCAACCAGGAAGTACAACGCTATAGTCGGCACTTGATAATGCCAGAAGTTGGCATGGATGGGCAACGCAAGCTCAAAGCCGCGCGTGTCTTGTGTGTCGGTGCTGGCGGATTAGGATCTCCTGTTGCTATGTACCTAGCTGCTGCTGGTGTGGGCACATTAGGGCTTGTAGATTTTGATGTCGTGGACTACAGCAATTTGCAGCGCCAAATTCTCCACGGGACCTCAGACGTTGGTCGTTCGAAGTTGCAATCGGCTCGTGATCGACTGGAAGTGCTTAATCCGGAAATTACCATTGAGACTCATGAAACGGCACTTTCTTCTGCAAATGCACTCGACCTGTTCAAATCGTACGACATCATCCTAGATGGCACGGATAATTTTCCTACCCGCTATCTAGTCAATGATGCTTGTGTGCTACTTGACAAACCAAATGCCTACGGAAGTATTTTTAGGTTTGAGGGGCAGGCATCAGTTTTCGGCATGCCAAACGGCCCCTGTTATCGTTGTTTGTATCCTGAACCGCCACCACCTGGGCTCATTCCGAGTTGCGCGGAAGGTGGGGTGCTCGGTGTGTTACCAGGCATTATCGGGACGATACAAGCGACTGAAGCGATTAAATTGATTATTGGAGTTGGAGAGCCCCTGGTCGGACGTTTTTTAATCTACGACGCGTTGCGCATGAAGTTTCGGGAGCTGAAACTAAGAAAAGATCCGAATTGCAAGGTGTGTGGAACGAATCCAAGCATTACGCAACTCATTGATTACGAACAATTTTGTGGGGTCACTCAGGAGCAACCGTTGACTGAAACGTCAGACTTCGAAATAACGGTTGAAGACTTAAAGAAGAAGGTCGACACCTCTGACGACTTTTTCCTATTAGATGTTCGAGAGCCACAGGAGTCCCAGATCTGCGCGATTTCTGGATCTACACTGATCCCGCTCGGAGACCTGCCGAATCGTCTTGGCGAGTTGGAAGGGCAGAGTAACTTGATTGTGCATTGCCGATCTGGCGTTCGAAGTGCAAAGGCTGTGACACTGCTTCGTGAGTCTGGTTTTAGTAATGCTAAGAATCTTAAGGGTGGCATTTTGGCATGGATCGATCAGGTCGATCCGTCACTATCAAAATACTGAAATCCGCCCTACTGTTTGATTGGTGGTTGTTGGAAGTCTAGAATTAGCAAAACGGCAATGAGAAATGCGTAAAACTATTCTGGGATTTGACTAGAGACAAAATGCTTCGACTATCCAAGAAGGCTGATTACGCACTGATGGCTATGACCCACTTAGCACTCCAGGGTCACGCGGTTGCGTTGAGTGCTAGGGAAATTGCAGAGCAGTACGACATTCCCATTGAACTGCTCGCCAAGGTCTTGCAGCGACTAGCCCGTCAGGGCTTGCTGGCATCTCACCAAGGTACTCGGGGTGGATACCATCTAGCGCGTGAGGCGACGACTATTTCGGTTGCCGAAGTGATTCAGGCAATCGACGGCCCGGTGTTGGTAACGGCCTGCTCAGAAGAATTGGACGATTGTGAGCAGTATTCGAAGTGTCGCGTACGCGATCCGTTATGGCGAATCAAGGAGCGGATCCTCGCCGCACTTGAGGCCTATTCGGTGCTTGATGTGGCAACTGACATGAAGCATGAAAGCGTGTTGCCTCTTACGTCTGCTAAAACTTTACTTACCTCGAATAAGACAGTGCTTAGACCGCTAGTTGAGCGATAGCTTCTAAGTCGAAGAATACGTTCTTATAGGTGTGCCGGAAGCACTTCTAAGATGCCCGCTATTTAAGACAGTTACATATGCTGAAGAAACCTATCTACGTCGACAATAATGCGACCACACGTACGGATCCGCGAGTGGTTGATGCAATGCTGCCGTACTTCACTGAACACTTCGGTAACGCCGCAAGTCGTACGCACGACTTTGGCTGGCAGGCTGCTGACGCAGTCGACACTGCACGCACGCAGGTAGCAGCCCTTGTTGGTGCAAGAGCTACTGAAATCGTATTTACAAGTGGTGCGACTGAAGCGAATAATCTTGCGATTCAAGGTATCACGAAGAAGCACTCTGGCGAACCCCATCATGCCATAACGGTGGTGACTGAACATCGGGCGGTGTTGGATCCATGTGAGATGGTGGAACAACAGGGTGGGCGTGTGACCTATCTGGCGGTACAGCCCGATGGCTTGGTGGATGTTGATGAACTTGACCGTGCTATTAGACCCGACACTATTCTGATTACCGTGATGACCGTTAATAACGAAATCGGTGTAATCCAGCCGATTGCCGATATCTCGAAAGTGGCACGGGCACACGGTGTGTCGTTACACACCGATGCTGCTCAAGCGTTAGGAAAAACACCTGTCGAGGTCGATCAACTCGGCGTTGACTTTTTGTCTATGTCGGCCCACAAGATGTACGGACCAAAAGGTGTAGGCGCGCTGTATATCAGGGGCGGGAATCGCGGGACTGCGCTCGAACCACTTATCTATGGGGGAGGACACGAGCAAGGTCTGCGTTCCGGTACTTTAAATGTAGCGGGTATAGTCGGTTTTGGTTGTGCAGCAGAGCTTTGTTCGAAAGAATTCATGACGGAACTCGACTATGTTAAACGGTTGCGTGACCGGCTTTGGAATGGTTTAAACGACCGAGTGTCTGATATTCGCCTAAATGGCTCGATGGATCGGCGTGTTCACCACAACTTAAACGTAAGCTTTACTGGTGTGGATGGTGAGGCGTTATTAATCGGTCTCGATGATATCGCAGCGTCATCTGGTTCGGCATGTTCTTCAGAAAGTCATACGCCATCTCATGTGGTTAAGGCACTAGGTGTTGAGGACAACTTGGCACGGGCGTCCATTCGGTTTGGCCTCAGTCACGACAACACTGATGCGGAGATTGACTATATCGTGAATAAAGTGGCCGACATGGTTCGACATCTACGTGCTCTATCACCGCGTCGTAAAGATGATGCATCACATGAAGAAAATGATCCTGTTGTTGCTCGTTGGCTTGGAGATCGGTAGTTGAGGAGGGTGCTACCCGTATGAAATACTCGCCTGATGTCATCGATCACGTTCAACACCCAAGAAACGTGGGTTCATTGCCGGTGGATGAGATTGACGTTGGGACAGGTTTGGTTGAGTCTCCAGAACATGGTGTGGTGACTCGCTTGCAGATTAAGGTCGACTCAGCAACGGGTATCATTAATGAAGCAAGGTTCAAGACATTTGGCTGTGGGTTTGCAATTGCAAGTTCGAGTATTGTAACTGAATGGATTAAAGGACAAACGCTTAATAAGGCGTTGGCAATCAAACCTGCAGATATTGAGAAGGCGCTAGATTTGAGTTCATCGAAGCGGCACTGTTCGGTCCTGGCTGAAGATGCAGTGAAGGCAGCGATTGCAGATTATCGAAAAAAACGAGGTTAGCAGACACTATAGGATCTGGCGTTACCTGTTTCGGTGCGTCTGAGGATGAGACAATGATTGAGATTACAACTGCTGCTGCGAAGCGTATTCAAGAATTAATGATAGCGCAGGGATTCAGCGACGGTGGATTGCGCATCGGAGTTAAGGCTGGCGGTTGCTCTGGGTTTAGTTACGTGTACGACTGGGCATCTAAACCAAAAAGCGACGATCAGGTTTTCGAAAGCGCTGAAGGCATCAAAGTGTTTGTCGATCCAAAGAGCTATGCACTCTTGGATGGCACTGTGCTTGACTGTGATAAGAACATGCTAGGGCAGTCACTGGTATTCAAAAACCCTAACGCAACCTCTTCATGCGGCTGCGGTGAGTCATTTAGCGTTTGAGATCTAAAGCTGAGTTTAACTTTCAAATAATTTCACGCTACTTCCGCTCAACAGTTTCTATTGAGTATGGCACCTGCGTGGTACACTGATATTCGTGAGGCTATTAGCGCTCCTGCAGACGGCTCTCCACGATCCGATGCGGGGATATTATGTGGCTGCGATAGCTGGTGTAACACTCACGGTGAGTGCATTCTTACCGTGGGTAGTAGTTGGTGAAAACAACCTGGGTAGTTTTCCAAGTATGTCGAGTGTTTGGATAGCGGGGCTTGGGCTATCGGCTACAGTGCTTGCAGCGCTGAGCCTTATTACCAGAAAAAACTCCAGACATCCGTTACTAGTTGTAGGACTGCTTGCCTTCGGGATTTTATTCGTGGTCGAGCGACTGATGGTGCGAATGGCGACTGAACGTGCTTGGGCGGCTGAGCAGGCTTCTGCTCTGGTTGGTGGTAATACCAGTCAGGTGTCAATTGAAGCTGCCGCTGCTCCAGGGCTCTACTTAGGTCTGGGCTCGGCGTTCTTGATAGTGTTGTTTGGTCTCACTATTGTGGTTAAACGTGCGTCGAATCCTTATACAGAAGAAACTGATGATGACGTCTAACACTGCTGCTGATTGACACCAAGTTGTATGAGTTCAAAATCATGAAAATAACAGTTGCCCACAGTCCTGACTCTGACGACGCGTTCATGTTCTACGGCTTAGCTAGCAATAACGTTGTTACTGACGGGTTTGAGGTTGAGCAAGTACTTGACGACATCGAGACCTTAAATCGAGCGGCGTTCGAGGGGCAATACGAAGTAACGGCGGTATCGTTTCACGCCTACGCGCATTTAGCGGATCGTTATGCCCTGCTTCCACACGGCGCGAGTATGGGTGATAGGTATGGGCCGATTGTCGTTACGACTCCAGAAGGTCCATCTTCGGTCAAGGGGGCAAAGGTTGCGATTCCAGGTACCTTAACGACTGCGTATTTGGTACTACAACTCCTTGAACCAGAATTTGAATATGTTGTAGTCCCGTTCGATCAAATCCAAGAAGCAGTAAC
>CETJ01047031.1_pt1 | contig 17812 bp, 15 predicted proteins | sample 531341 | NCBI WGS metagenome assembly CETJ01 (sample SAMEA2622677, study PRJEB7988) | marine metagenome | isolation source: saline water (ENVO:00002010), including | reverse complement strand
GTGGGAATGATGAGATCCGGAGCCAAATCATCGCTGGAAACACCGGCAGCGATTGCCCCAGCGGCAGCTATCTTCATGCCTTCGGTGATATCGGTCGCACGGGCGTCAAACGCTCCGCGGAAGATCCCAGGGAAGGCCAGCACGTTGTTGATCTGGTTTGGATAGTCACTGCGACCAGTGGCAACAATTGCAGCGATGTCTTCGATTGCTTCAGGAAGAATTTCCGGGTCGGGATTCGCCATAGCAAAAACGATGGGCTTGTCTGCCATCGCCGCAACATCATCTCGTGTGACGAGTCCGGGGCCACTCAACCCCATGAACACGTCAGCTCCCACCATCGCGTCGGCGACAGACCCGGTAATGCCATCCGTGTTCGTGTTGTGCGCCAGCCATTCTTTTGCCGAGTTGAGTCCATCGCGACCAGGATAAATAGCCCCTTGTCTGTCACACACAACGACGTCTCCGATGCCTCGACCCAACAGGATCTTGGCGCAGGCAACCCCTGCTGCTCCAGCACCCAAAATCACGCATCGAAGATCTTTGAGGTCTTTCCCTGTGAGACGAACAGCGTTTTCCAAAGCCGCTAAAGCAACCACTGCGGTGCCGTGTTGGTCATCATGGAACACAGGGATATCCAAAGCTTCGCGCAAAGCTGCTTCGACTTCGAACGCACCTGGCGCAGCGATGTCCTCCAGATTTATGCCACCGAATGTGGGCGCTAATCGAACTACTGTCTCAACAATTTGTTCAGGTGTCTGGACGTCAAGGCATATTGGAAAGGCGTCGACTCCCGCAAATTCTTTGAACAGAAGGGCCTTGCCTTCCATGACTGGCATGGCAGCGGCTGGGCCTATATCCCCAAGACCAAGTACGGCTGTGCCGTCGCTAACAATCGCCACCGTGTTTTTTCTTATGGTGAGTTCGTGGGACGCAGATTCGTCCGCGTGAATAGCCATGCATACCCGGGCCACCCCAGGGGTGTAAGCCATTGACAAATCGTCTTGGTCGCGCAGAGGAATGCGACTTACGGTCTCTAATTTTCCGCCTTCATGCATCTTGAAAGTTCGGTCGACGGCGCTGATGACTTTGATGCCGTCTAATCCGTCGACAGCGGCACATATTTCTTCGACGTGTGCCTCGCTAGCAGCGTCTACCACGACTTCTTCGCGCAACGAACCAGCTGTCACAGTGAACCCGCGCAAACTCCGAATGTTTCCTCCGACGTCACCAATAGCGGTGCATAGTCGGCCGAGCGTGCCCGGTTCGTGGGCAAGCTCTACTTCTAATGTTGCAGAGAAAGCAGCTGTTGGACGCGACATCGAGTCTCCTAGCAGGGGGAACGCTCCATTGTGGCGGGCCAGAGTGCGGGGACCAAATAGTGTGACGCCATTTGTTTTTAGGCACCTTCGTACGCGAACCCCAAGTCGAGTGCCGTTAAAAGCGGAAAGAACCCTATTCCGGCTTGTTTGGCCATCCCCTCACAGGTCCCGCCGCGGTCCACGATTGCGATAATCATCACCGGTTCAGCTCCGAAGGCACGAACAACTTCAGCTGCTTCCAGTGGCGATACGCCCCGGGTTACGACGTCTTCCATGATTGCTACTCGGTCGCCTTTCTGTAAGGCACCAGCGATTCTGCCTTCAACCCCATGGTCTTTAGCTTCTTTACGAATACTGAATGAGCGAAGCGGCTGTCCCCGGTCTGCTGCTATCGCCGCCACCCCGTAGGCAACTGGGTCGGCCCCCATTGTCAGACCACCGATGGCATCTATGCCCTCAATTTCGTTAAGGATGATGTCAGCAACCAATGTGATGCCTTCGGGGTGACAAGCAGTTTGTTTACCGTCAATGAACCAGTTGCTCTTGCGGCCCGACTTCAAGACAAAGTCACCAGTACGCACGGCATGAGTGAGAAGATGGTCTTTCAGCTTTTCCCGGTATGGGTCTAATCCACTCATTGGTTGACCCATCGCACTTCGCCATTGCCGGCCATAACATCTCCTATTACCCAGGCTTCGTGCCCATTTCGGGCCGCAATTTCGATAGTTTTATTGGCTTGGTCAGCGGGCACGACAAGAACCATGCCGATACCTAGATTAAATACCTTTTGCATTTCGCCATCTGAGACCGGTCCTTCGGTAGCAATCCGATCGAAGATTTCAGGTGTGCGCCATTTAGAGGGATAGACGCGTATTTCAACATCGGCTCCAATTATGCGGACAAGGTTCCCCGGGAGGCCGCCTCCTGTTATGTGCGCTACCGCGTGCACCTCTAATTCACTGAATACTTCTAATACAGCGGGCGCGTAAATCACGGACGGCCGGAGGAGCTCTTCCCCGAGAGAGGAGTCAGCACCCGCCCAGGCAGGTTGATCGAGCGGACGTCCATCTAACAAAACTCTGCGAGCGAGGCTGTACCCATTGCATCGCAACCCCGGCGACGCGAGACCTACCAACACATCACCCGTGCTGACAGAAGATTTAGAAGGGATATTTGCTCGCTCCACCACTCCAACCGCGAAACCGGACAAATCGAATTCATCTTCGGCCATAGCGTCCGGGTGCTCAGCTATTTCTCCACCGGTGAGGGCACACCCGGCTTGGCGACATCCTTCAGCTAAACCAACAACCAGTTGTTCGATCCGATCGGGGTCGATTCGTCCGATCGTTATCTGATCGAGAAAAAAGAGAGGCTCTGCGCCTAATGTGACAATGTCATCCACACACATAGCCACAACATCAATACCGATCGTGTCGTATCGGTCCAGTGCTTTGGCGATGAGGGGTTTTGTCCCGGCTCCATCGTTGCCAGAGACAAGCACGGGTTCTTCATATCCGTTTGGTATTGCTACTACCGAACCAAACCCACCTATGTCGCTGAGGACTTCCGGTCTGAAGGTCGAACGAACATGTGGGGCGAGGCGTTGGACAGCCTCGTCAGCTAAGTCAATGTCTACACCGGCTGCAGAATAGGTGATCTCGGAATTCATTGCCCTAGCTTCATTTGTGACACTGGGGCGAAGGTTGCGCCGCTTTCATCTCGACGTTCTACCAGCACTTCTCGACTGAGGCCTTGAGGAATCGCGACTGGATACTCACCGTCGAGGCAAGCTGTGCAGAACCCTGCTCCGGGGGCTCCAGTTGCCTCAATGAGGCGGTCAAGTTCCAGATAAGCGATTGAATTGACGCCCAGATACTCCCGTATTTCATCCATGGTCAAGTTGGCCGCCAGAAGTTCTGCTTTGGTGCCTGTATCCATTCCGTAAAAGCAAGGCCATCTGTACGGAGGCGAAGAAATTCGGAGGTGCACCTCAGCGGCTCCGGCGAACCGCAACATTTCAACAATTGCTCGTGTAGTCGTGCCTCGGACGATGGAGTCGTCGACAACCACGAGTCGTTTGCCCTCAATGTTGTGGCGGATGGGGTTGAGTTTCATTTTCACTCCCAGGGCTCTCATTTCCTGGGAGGGGGCAATGAATGTCCGACCGATGTATCGATTCTTGACGAGTCCGTCCCTATATGGGATGCCGCTGGCACGCGCGAAACCTTGAGCGGCGGGTATTCCTGATTCCGGTACTGGCATTACGAGATCACCAGAGGCCGGCGCCTGATCCGCGAGTTGTTCTCCCATGCGCTGCCTGGCGGCATGAACGTTTCGCCCATATAGCACAGTGTCCGGACGCGAGAAGTAAACGAATTCGAACATACAAAGCCGGGGGTTGGGATTGTTGAATGGTCGTTCCGAGGTCCACCCGTCGCGGCTGATGATGACCATCTCTCCCGGGTCGACTTCGCGCACAAAATGCGCGCCGACTGTATCTAACGCGGGGCTTTCCGATGCGACGACCCAACCATTGTCGAGGCGTCCTAGACAAAGGGGCCAAAATCCTTCTGGTCCTCGGGCACCAACCAAGTGGTGACGGTCCATAGCTACAAAGGAGAAGCCGCCGCGGAGCCGAGGTAGCACGCGGGCAAAAGCCCAGGGCAGTTCAGTACCTTCGGGAGCTTGCCCGCTCGCTAATTCACTAGCAACCAGCTCTGCCACTAGGTCACTGTCGCTCATGACGGTTCCATCGAGCATCCCTGCGTCGGCCGCTAATTCTGCAGTGTTGACCAGGTTGCCGTTATGGGCGAGCGCGAATTCGAGATCACCGACATCTCGATAAAAGGGCTGAGACGCCCGCCACGAGCTCGAGCCGGTCGTTGAGTAGCGGGTGTGGCCGATAGCGATGTCGCCCTCTAGCGCGACGAGAACTCGGTCGTCGAACGCGCCCGACACTAACCCCATGTCTTTTACAACCGTCACGTTCGAACCATCGCTCACCGCTATCCCTGCTGATTCCTGTCCACGGTGCTGAAGCGCGTAAAGACCAAGGTAGGTCTGGTGGGCGACGGGACTACCAGGTGCCAGAACTCCAAAAACTCCGCATGCCTCACGAGGTTTGATGAGTTCAACTTCTTGAGCATGGTTCGTCATCCGCTGACGGTTCCTTGACCGAGAGCTTGCGGCAGTTCATCCCGTGAGGCGCTAGTCAGTTCGGCTATTGAAAGATCAATAGTTGAACCTAAAACCAGAGAAGATCCGCCAGTGCGGCCGATCATCTGCACCGGCACTCCACGATTCGTGGACTCTTTGAGAAAGGACTCTAAGTTGGTGTCACTGAGTGCGACGATTACACGTCCCCCTGATTCGTTAAACAGTGCCCTGTGGTCATCAAATCCATTTATCAACATTCCGATGCCGCTTTGAATCGCCATTTCAGCGAGAGCTACTGCAAGACCACCTTCGCCCACGTCATGGACTGCTTCGACTCGGTTTTTTTGGACTATTTCTGCGACAAACGCTGCTGTCCGCACGGTTTGAACAAGATCAAATTCAGGGAGGGTGCCGTCTTTACACCCGCCAATTTCCCATGCCCAAAGACTCCCAGCCATGGACACATCTTCTTTTGGCTGTTGGCCGAGCAGAACAATCATTGAATCAGAATCAACAGTGATGCCCGGAGGTTGGTTTGACAATTCCGGATGCAGGCCGATGATTCCCACGACTGGAGTTGGCGCTATGTCGACAGCGTTGGTTTCGTTGTAAAGGCTGACGTTTCCCCCTACGACTGGCGCGTTAAAAGCTGTGCATGCTTCGGACATGCCATCCACGGCTTCGGATAGTTGCCACATCACGTCAGGATGTTCGGGATTTCCAAAGTTCAAACAGTTGACGACAGCCATGGGTTCGGCACCCACGCACGCGATATTCATGGCGGCTTCGGCAACCACCATTGCTGTTCCCTGGCGAGGGTCTACGTGGCACCAGCGGTGGTTCCCGTCTGTAGACATACCTAATGCCCGTCCTGTTTCCCGCCCCGTCTTCGGATCGCGAAGCCGAAGCAGGGTTCCATCGCTACCAGGGCCTACAACTGTGTTGAGGAAAAGTTGATGGTCATATTGGCTATACACCCAAGCGGGATCTCGCAATAACGCAAGTAAGTCAGCAGCGCAGTCAACCGGTCCAACTGACGCGTCGAGGGAGCGACGCTCGATTAAATCATCAGGGGGTGCCAGAGGACGGTCATATTCAGGGGCGTCGTCATGCAGGGTCGACGCGGGAAGTTCCGCCAATACGTTGCCATCGAAACCATCAAGGATTCGTAGTTGTCCATCTCCTGTGACGCGTCCAATGACGCTCGCTGCTATCTCCCACCGGGTGGAGATCTCAAGTACCCGGTCAAGACTTTCGGGCTCCACAATCGCGAGCATCCGTTCTTGTGACTCAGAAGTCATCAACTCAAACGGTTCCATACCCTCTTCTCGCGAATGGATAGCTGAAATATCGACATCCATTCCCGCTCCACCGCGAGAAGCCGTCTCGCTTGTCGCGCAGGTGATGCCTGCTCCTCCCAAGTCTTGGATACCTATCACCAGGCCTTCATCCAATAGCTCAAGACAGGCCTCTAATAGCCGTTTTTCTTCGAAGGGATCACCTACTTGCACACTTGGACGCTTGTCAGCATCTTCGGACGTCTCATCGAAGCCAGCAGAGGCGAGCACGCTGACCCCACCTATCCCATCTCGGCCCGTCGAGGCACCGAGAAGCACGGCTAGATTGCCAACCCCACTTGCGCGTCCCAGCACAAGTCTTTCTACGGGGAGGGTCCCCATTGCGAGCACATTTACAAGAGGGTTTCCTTTATATGTTTCGTCGAAAACAACCTCTCCCCCAACAGTGGGCACTCCAACGCTGTTGCCGTAGCCGGAGACTCCGCTGATGACGCCTTCGGCGATCCATCGGCTCCGTGGATCATCGAGAGGCCCGAACCGGAGGGGGTCCATCACCGCTATGGGGCGGGCGCCCATGGTGAAGATGTCTCGGAGAATTCCTCCAACTCCTGTCGCGGCACCCTGGTATGGCTCAATTGCCGAAGGGTGGTTGTGACTTTCAATCCGGATCGCTACGGCTATCCCGTCACCTACATCGATGACCCCCGCGTTCTCGCCCGGACCAACCAAAACCCACGGTGCTTCGGTGGGGAGTCGTTTTAGATGGATCTTTGATGACTTGTATGAACAGTGCTCTGACCACATGACCGAGTACATCGCCAATTCGAGATGATTTGGGTGTCGCCCCAATAGGCCGTGAATGTTCTCGTACTCTTCGTCACTTAGCCCAAGCGCACGGTGGACCGATGCGTCTTCGGGAGCCAGACTCACACTTTTAATCTAGCCGCACGGCAGAACTATCAATGGATGCCTAATGACTAGTTCCGAGAACGGAAAGCGGGCGGCGACAGGAGCCTTGTTCTCGGCATCAGCTGAGTCGCGAAAGTGAGATCCGCTCTCTCCAGCTACCTGCGAAATGTTCGTTACGCCGTCGGGATGGGCCCTGCAGCAAGCAATGATTGAATCAGAGAAGACCCGTCGTTGGATCCGAGGAGCATCGAAGTAGCTCTCTCAGGGTGGGGCATCATCCCCACGACGTTGCCAGGCTCGTTAGAGATTCCTGCTATGTCTCCGATCGAACCGTTCGGGTTGTCGGTGTATCGAAAGACAATTCTGTTTTCTTCCTCCAGTTGCCTCAAAGTGTCTTCTGAGCACACATAGTTACCCTCAAAATGATTAATGGGGATACTTAAAAGATCACCAACTCGCGCTCCAACGCCAACAATGTTGGTTGTTGATACGAACTGGATTTGCTGCATGCAGCAAAGGAACTTCAACCCAATATTTTTTTGCAACGCTCCGGGGAGTAATCCGGCTTCAGTTAGAACCTGGAATCCGTTGCAAATCCCTAACACCGGGCCGCCATTTCGAGCGAATGCAGCGATCGAGTCCATTATCGGCGAGAACCGAGCAATGGCACCGCAACGCAGATAATCACCGTGCGCAAAACCTCCGGGTATAACGATCGCGTCAACATCCCCAAGATCTGAATCGCCGTGCCAAAGAACCTTTGCCTGCCCGCCAAGTTCGTTTACCGCATCGACGGTGTCGAATTCGCAGTTAGTCCCTGGGAAACGGACAACACCAACGCGCTGGCTCATGTTTCGAGTACTTCCACACTCGCGTCTTCAATGACTGGGTTCGATAAGAAACGGTCGCACATGTCTTGCGCAATTGTTTTGGCGGCTGCCGAGGAGTCCGCTTCAACCTGCAGCCGGATGACTTTCCCCACGCGCACGTCACCAGCGGTTTTGAAACCTAAAGCGGGAAGTGTTCGTTCGATAGTGGAGCCTTCAGGGTTGGCTATCCCCTTTCGTGGTGACACTTCAATCTTCACTTCGAAACGCATTAGCTTTCTCCAATCCATGTGCTAAAGGATTCGCCCGTGATGTGCTCGTAAGCAGCTATGTAGCGGTCACGTGTCGCTCGAATTGTCTCCGCTGACAGTGCCGGCGGCGGCGGCGTTTTGTCCCATCCGGTAGCTTCGGTGGCATCTCGAACGGGTTGTTTGTCCAGAGAGACCGGTGTGGCTCCCGGGGCCCAGTTTTCAGCTGGCCAAAATCGTGATGAGTCCGGTGTCAACAGCTCGTCAGCGATGACCATCTTGCCATCGATTAGCCCTAGTTCGAATTTGGTGTCAGCGATGATGACGCCATTTTTCGCGGCGTGTTCTGAAGCAGACCGGTATGCCTCTATTGAAAGATCTCGGGCTTGAACTGCGATGTCAGGTCCAACGATTTCAACCGCTTCTTGATAACTGATGTTGATGTCGTGACCTTCAGTGGCTTTTGTTGAGGGAGTAAAGACTGGCTCAGGGAGTTGTTGAGCTTCTCGCAAGCCTGATGGCAAGGGGGAACCATGCATAGTCTCCGACCGTTCGTATTCCTTCCAAGCTGAGCCAGTTATGTAGCCCCGCACAATGCATTCGAGAGGCAACATGTCTGCCTTTCGGACCAAAAGCGCACGCCCATCCCAATCGGTACGTTGTGCTGCTGACGGAAAATCAGCTGGGTCACTTGACACCAGATGAGTAGAGGCGACAGAAGCAAGATACTCCGACCACCAAACAGTCATTGCTGTTAAGACCCGACCCTTGTCCGGAATCAGCTCGTTGAAAACAACGTCAAACGCTGAGATTCGGTCACTCGCGACCATGAGGAGGTGTTGGTCGTCGACGACATACATCTCGCGGACTTTGCCGCGATGGAGTAACTCAAGTTCGCTCACACCTCTTCTCTACTAGAGAATGGGGGACGGGCGATAGGACCCTCCGTCAGGATGTTGAGAATTAATAGCTGCTGCTGCAGCAGCAAAGTCTGCTACTTGTGAATCGGCGAGACCTATGAATGCCTTGTGATCACTGATGGCCTCAGTGACCGCGTCAGCGTCTAAAGGTAAAACGGGGTCATTAACGATTCTCTCAAGCAAGTCATTGTGACCAGAATCGCCTTCTCGGATTTCAAGTGCGGCCGCGATCGCGTGTTCCCTTATTGCCTCGTGGGCTTGCTCGCGGCCTGCACCAGCTTTTATCGCTGCCATCAGTATGCGGGTAGTGGCGAGAAACGGCAGGTATCGCTCCAGTTCTCGATCGATGACATGGCGGTAAGCACCAAATCCGTCAAGCACCGTGAGAATCGTTTCGATTGCCCCATCAAGAGCGAGGAACGCGTCTGGGAGAACGACGCGGCGAACTACCGAACAACTCACGTCGCCTTCGTTCCATTGGTCACCAGCAATTGAGGCCGCCATCGTCAAGTGGCCACGCAATATTGCGACGAAGCCATTCACCCGTTCGGCAGATCTAGTATTCATTTTGTGCGGCATCGCTGAAGAGCCGACTTGTCCTTCGCTGAATCCCTCGGTGACTAAATCCAAGCCAGCCATGAGCCGAATCTGCAGGGCGATGTTACCTAAAGGACTTGCGGCTTGGGTCAGACCACTGATGACGTCGAGATCGAGGGATCGAGGGTATATCTGGCCCACCGCGTTCAGGGTGCGCTCGAAACCTAGACGATCGGCCACTACTTGCTCTAACTGGTTAACTTTGGAGAAGTCGCCTCCAAAGAGATCCAGTAGGTCCTGTTGTGTCCCTACCGCACCTTTTAAACCGCGCAACGGGTATCGCTGCAACAATTCCTCTACCCGTTCGAAGGCAAGAATGGTTTCTTGACCTAAGTTAGCGAATCGTTTTCCCAGGGTCGTAATTTGTGCTGGCACGTTGTGGGAGCGCCCGGTAATGGTGGTGTTTTGGTATTCAATTGCCAACTCCGCTAAGCGGGAAATTACCGCGACGAGGCGTTGTTGAATCAAAATCATTGAACGCTTGATCTGCAATTGCTCAACGTTTTCCGTTAGATCGCGTGATGTCAGGCCTTTGTGAATGTGTTCATGCCCGGCGAGAGAACAGAACTCTTCAATGCGGGCTTTCACGTCATGCAGGGTCACGCGTTCGCGACGTTCAATAGATTCGAGATCTACTTCGCTGACCACGGATCGATACGCCTCAATAATGGAGTCTTCAATATCGAGGCCAAGATCTTGTTGTCCTTCAAGGACAGCAATCCACAGTTCGCGCTCCAAAACGATTTTCTCTTCAGCCGACCAAATTTGAGCCATTTCCGGTGACGAGTACCGAGTTGCTAAGACATTGGCGACGTGAGCTTTTTCGGTGGTCACCGTGCTCCCTCATCTCTGAAAGTTACGAGTCGTTCAGCAAGTTCGGCGTCGTGTACCGACAAAATTTCTATAGCCAAAACTGCTGCGTTTGCCGATCCATCGATCGCGACTGTCGCTACTGGTATTCCGCGCGGCATTTGCACAGTTGAGAGAAGCGCGTCCATGCCACCGCTCACTCCCCCTGACAGTGGGACACCGATGACTGGCAACGTCGTGTGAGCTGCTACGGCACCAGCAAGATGGGCTGCCATCCCGGCGCCGCAGATAACAACGCCGCAGCCATTTACTCGGGCGTTAGCTGCTAGATCAGCGACCTGTGCGGGGGTCCGATGAGCGGACATGACGTGAACTTCATGGGGCACATTGAAACGTTCAAGCATTTCCGAAGCGCCGACCATCTTGTCGGCATCGCGGGGAGAGCCCATCAGAATCGCTACCTTCACGTCGCCTCCTCCTTGCCAGGGTCTATACCAATCGAAGCACCAATATCGGTGCGGTGCTGCATGCCAGACCACGAGATAACTGAGACTGCCGTGTACGCCAAGTCGCGTGCAGTCTCGAGTTGTGACGCTCGGCCGCAGACATTGAGTACTCGTCCCCCACCCGTCACGAGTTCACCGCGAGAGTTTGACGTGACTCCAGCACAAAAGACCTCAACCCCTTCTATTTCTCGTGCTTGTTCGAGCCCGTGGATGACGTCACCGATTTGAGGCGCGGCGGGGTATCCCTGAGAAGCAAGGGCCACTGTGACCATGGCGTCATCAGATAGCGTCGGTTCGATCTGTAGATCCCCATTGGCCACTTGAAACAATGTCTCGGCTAAGTCGCCTTCAAAACGTGGAAGGATTACCTGTGCTTCTGGATCACCAAAGCGGACGTTGAACTCCAACAGTTTTGGTCCGTCTGCCGTCATCATGAAACCAGCGAATAAAACACCCCGGTAGTCGATTCCTCGTTTTCGTAGTTCCTCAACGGTTGGGTGAACTGCCGTGTTCATCATTTGGTCGAGTTCCCCAGGACTAACAGTTGGCATTGGGGAATAACAACCCATTCCCCCGGTATTAGGCCCCAAATTTCCGTCGCGAAGTCTTTTGTAGTCTTGAGCTGATGTTGGAATGAGCACCGCCTTTTCGCCATCACAAAGAGCGAATAAAGACAACTCGGGGCCACTAAGGCCTTCTTCGATCACTACTCGCCGGCCGGAATCTCCGAACGCCGCACCTGACAGTTTCTCTTTTACATCATCTACGGCCTCCGAGTACGTGTCAGTGACTAAGACTCCTTTCCCCGCAGCTAACCCATCGGTTTTCACTACATACGGTGGAGCCAAAGTCGATAGGAATGTAATGGCGGAATCAGCTTCGTCTTCATCAAATGATGCGTAGCGGGCGGTGGGTACTTCTGCTAGTTCCACAAGACTTTTCATCCACGCTTTTGAACCTTCGAGACGTGCGCCGTCTGCGCCGGGACCAAACACCGTCCGACCTTCAGAGCGCAACTGATCGGCGAGTCCTTGCACAAGTGGGATTTCGGGCCCAACGATGTAGAGGTCCGCTTCGATTTCTGTGGCCGGCTGTGCCGTGCTGCCCTCTATCCCTGGCGATCCTGGCGTCACAACGACCTCGGAATCTCGGGCAAGAGTTGTGGCGAAAGCGTGTTCTCGCCCGCCGGAACCAATGACGCAAACCCTCATGCCGCAAACCGGAGATATTGATTGCGTCCTGGGCCCACGCAGACAAACCGAATCGGGACACCCATCTGCCGCTCTAGGAATGAGATGTAGCCCACCGCTTCCCTTGGCAGATCATGGCGTTCGGTCGCTTCGGAAAGATCGGTTTTCCAACCTGGAAGTTCCGCGTACACGGGAGTTGCTTTGTCGTGCAGCCGGCGTAGGTGCGGAAGATACTCATACCGTCGACCGTCAACTTCGTAAGCAACACAGACTTTGATGGTCTCAAGTTGGTCAAGGACATCCAACTTGGTGAGGGCGATCTCTGTGCATGCGTTGAGTCGCACTGCCTGGCGTGCCATGACCGCGTCAAACCAACCGGTACGTCGTCGACGGCCTGTGTTGGTTCCATATTCGCGTCCTACCTCAACCAGATGATCACCAACCTCGTCGTGAAGTTCAGTGACGAAAGGTCCTGCACCGACCCGAGTCAGATAGGCCTTGGCGATACCAATAACTTGGTCAATCGCCCCAGGTCCAATACCTGAACCGACGAGAGCGTACCCGGCAATGGGGTTGGAAGAAGTTACGAACGGATATGTTCCGTGGTCAAGATCTAGGAATGTGGCTTGGGCTCCTTCGAAGAGAACGCGCTCTCCGGCGTGCAGAGCTTCATGAAGATGGCCCACGGTGTCGCCGATATAAGGGGCGAGGCGGGGGGCTATTTCATCGATCAATTCATCGGCGAGCTGGTCTGGATCTAGGCCTTCGTGACCGTACACATCGCGAAGAATTACGTTTCTTTCTGCCAGTGAGCTATGGAGGCGAGTACGTAGGTGTTCAGGATCGAGCAGGTCTTCAACTCGTATCCCTATTCGCGAGGCTTTGTCAGCGTAGGCGGGTCCAATTCCGCGTTTAGTAGTTCCGATCTTGTTATCGCCCCTTCGTCCTTCAGCTAGTTCGTCGAGGATTTGGTGGTAGGGCAGCACGAGGTGGGCTTGGGGGCTCACCATCAGGCGTTGGCAATTGACACCCTTCGCAGCAAGGGTGTCAATTTCAGTTAGTAACACGCGGGGGTCGATTACCACTCCATTACCAATAATGGGCACCACGTGTTCGTACAAGATCCCACTCGGTATCAGCTGCAAAGCGAAGGTTTCGCCGTCGACAACAAGCGTGTGACCGGCATTATGTCCGCCTTGATAACGCACCACATGGGCACAGTCCTTGGCGACGATGTCGACTACTCGTCCCTTACCTTCGTCACCCCATTGGGTGCCGACCACAATTGATCCCGGCACGGAACACTCCAAACGTCATGCATTGACGTTGTCTGATCCTAATTGCGGAACCAGCATTAACCGGGGTGGATTACAAACGTCTTTTCTTTTCAAGCAGAACGTCCGCTGATTGGGCAACGGCAGCGTTTGGCTTTTGGCTCGACTCACACGGATTCGCAAGATCTGTGAAAGTTCCAGTCAACGCCGCTTCCGTCGCGGATCTAACCAAGGAACGACTGCTTGCTGCAGAGGGACAAGGTCTCTCCTGTACTGACGGTGGGTTTCGATGACGGTTGCGGTAGCGGCGGCTTGGAGTTCTCGCATCTCTAATTCAAGTTGAGCGACGCGATGTTCAAGATCGAGAACTCGTTTTACCCCAGCCAGGTTTAGACCTTCATTTGTCAGCTCTTGAATCCGTCGCAAAAGAGCGATATCGATTTCGCTGTATCTGCGGCTGCCTCCGGGGGTACGTGCTGGCTCAACTAGTCCTTTACGTTCATAGATCCGGAGCGTTTGAGCATGCACGCCAGCTAGTTCCGCGGCAACCGAAATCACATATACGGCCCTGGTCGGATCGGGTGGTCGGGCTATTGGATCCACGATCAGTCCTCCTGCTGCTCTTGACTTCGAGGTGACCAGTCGGTTACCTCATTCAACGCTTCAATTGCGGCTCTTTCTTTTTGGCTCAACTCGGTGGGGACAGCTATTTCCACCGTTACTAACAAGTCTCCCATGGCTTTGGGAGTGTTAATACCTCGACCTTTTACTCGGAAAGTGGTTCCAGATTTGGTGCTAGGTGGGACTTTCAATGTCACTGTTGAGTGGTCGTAGGTTGGGATCTTAATTTCAGATCCTAAAGCTGCCTCTGGAAATGTAACCGGCACAGAGAGAGTGAGGTGCAGTCCTTTTCGACCAAAGATCGCGTCTGGTGTTACTTCGACAACGACAAAAAGATCACCGTTCGGTCCACCGTTACGACCGTTACCTCCTTTACCTGCAACCCGTATTCGTTGTCCGTCGTCAACGCCTGCAGGGATTCGCACTTTGGCCTGTCGGCGTTCCCCTTCAGGGTTAGTGCCTAGACCAACTGTTGTGGTTACCCCGTCGATTGCATCGCGGAATCCGAGGTGTATGCGTGTCTCTTGATCCACTCCGCGCATAGGAACAGGCCCTCTGGTCCCCCGGCCCCTGCCGAAAAGATTCCCAAACATGCCGCTGAGGTCATCCAAGTCTTCGAAATGAACGTTGAATCCGTCCGCACCCGAAGCAAAGCCGCCCGCGGCGGAGGGTCCGAGACGTCGAGCTTCGTCGTACTCTGCGCGTTTGGTTTGATCGCCGAGTACGTCATATGCAGCAGACACCTCTTTGAAGCGATCCTCATTTCCCCCAGATGCGTCGGGGTGATGGGTTCGTGCCAGCTTGCGGTAGGACTTGGTTATTTCTTTGGGGGAAGCGTTCGACGACACCCCAAGCACTGCGTAGTAGTCCTTTTCAAACCATTCACGCTGGACCGGCATCGTTCACCTCCTCGTCATCAAATCCAGTTATTAATCACGAACTTTGACCATGGCCGCACGCAACACTCGCTCGCCCCATCGGTACCCGGGGCGAAGCTCTTCAACAACTACTTGTTCACCACCATCACCTGTTTCGTGTAGCACTGCCTCATGTTGGTTTGGGTCGAACGGGGCTCCGATGGCTTCGATGCGCCTCAACCCGTTTTTTTGTAATACGGCTTCTAACGAGCTCTTGATTGGCGCGACGTCTTCGAGACCTTGGTCCTCGGCGGCATCGCACGCATCCAATACAGGCAGCAGAGATTCCACAAGTCGTGATATACCACCGGAAATCCGTTGTTCGATGTCCCCCGAACTTCGTCGACGGAAGTTTTCAAATTCCGCCTGAAGACGCTGGAGGGAATCTCGATAGTCGTCGCGCTCAGTTGTGACGTTTTCAAATGACTCGACTAGGGCTTCAACTGAGTGGGGTTCCCGGGTTTCAAAATCTGACGGCTCAGGAGTTTCAGCATCACCGTCAGTTGAGGGATCGACTACTCCATCGACCTCAAGATCTAGTTCGGTCTGTTCAGGATGGTCGACGTCTTCTTCTGTCACTGGCCCTCGTCAATGATTTCCGCGTCAACAACCTCGTCGCCATCGTCTGTGTTGGCCGTTGAACCGTTGCCGGCTGTTTCAGCTGCAGCCTCATAAAGTTTTTGGCTGAAAGATTGACTGACGGCGGTAAGTTCTTCGGTTGCCGTGCGGACCGCGTCTACATCCTCACCTTCCAAAGCTTCCTTGAGCGCGGTTAACGCGGCTTCGACTTCCGCTTTGTCGTCTTCGGAAACTTGATCACCTTGGTCGGTCAGCACCTTTTCGATTTGGTACACGAGTGAGTCCGCGTTGTTTCGGACTTCGGCTACCTCCCGTCGCTCCCGGTCTTCTTCAGCGTGGGTTTCTGCATCTTTTACCATCTTGTCAATGTCGTCATCACTCAAGTTCGACTGACCGCTGATAGTGATGGATTGCTCTTTATCGGTCGCGCGATCTTTAGCTGAGACATTGACTATCCCGTTGGCATCAATATCGAACGTGACCTCAATTTGGGGCACACCTCTCGGGGCAGGAGGTAGATCGACTAACTGAAATTTGCCAAGCGTTTTGTTGCCTGAAGCCATTTCTCGTTCACCTTGCAGAACGTGGATTTCAACTGACGGCTGCATGTCGTCCGCTGTGGTGAAAACTTCTGTTCGTTTCGTGGGGATCGTGGTGTTACGTTCGATCAATTTGGTCATCACTCCCCCCTTCGTCTCGATACCAAGGCTGAGGGGGGTGACGTCAAGAAGTAGGACATCTTTCACGTCGCCTTTTAAGACGCCTGCTTGAATGGCGGCACCAACAGCAACTACCTCATCGGGGTTCACACCTTTGTGTGCCTCTTTGCCCGTCATTTCAAGAACGAGTTCTTGTACTGCTGGCATTCGCGTTGAGCCGCCCACCATGATTACGTGGTCAATGTCGTTCGGACTCAAATTCGCGTCCGCTATAGCTTGTTTGAAGGGAGCTTTGCATCGGTCGACGAGGTCGGCGGTGATGTCCTGCAACTTGGCTCTGGTGAGCTCATAATCAAGGTGTAACGGTCCGCTATCCGTTGCGGTAATGAACGGCAAATTGATTTGCGTCGTTTGTTTCGATGACAAATCTTTTTTTGCTTGTTCGCCCGCTTCTTTGAGGCGTTGAAGTGCCATCGCATCGGCCTTGAGATCGACACCGTGGTCACCTTTAAAAGAATCAGATAACCAGTCAATGACTCGCTCGTCCCAGTCGTCTCCGCCGAGGCGGGTGTCACCTGCGGTGGATTTCACCTCAAAGACACCGTCGCCAATTTCAAGTACTGACACGTCAAACGTTCCCCCGCCGAGGTCGAACACCAAAATTGTTTGGTCCGAGGTTTCTTTGTCCAAGCCGTATGCGAGGGCGGCTGCCGTTGGTTCATTAATAATTCGTAGAACGTCGAGTCCCGCTATCTGTCCCGCTTCTTTCGTCGCGGTCCTCTGCGCATCGTCGAAGTATGCGGGGACTGTGATTACAGCCTCCGTGACCTCTTCTCCGAGGTACTGTTCGGCGTCTCGTTTGAGTTTTTGCAGAACTCTCGCCGCGATCTCTTGCGGCGTGTAGGACTTGTCGTCGATTTCGACTGTCCAGTTAGTGCCGATGTGACGCTTAACCGACGCGAGGGTTCGACCAGGGTTAGTCACCGCTTGTCGTTTGGCTATCTCGCCTGTCAGCACTTCGCCACTCTTGGAAAATCCGACAATTGAGGGTGTCGTCCGATCACCTTCGGCATTTGCGATAACGGTGGGTTCTCCACCTTCCATGGTTGATACCACTGAGTTAGTGGTTCCAAGATCGATACCAACTGCCTTGGACATATGCTTTCTCCTCCTATGGGGGGATGGGTCAGGGGTTAGCTCGGGCGCCTGCGGCAGTAATCACGCCAGGTGCGCCGCTGCTTCTGACATACACTATCATAAAAGTTGAGTGTCATCTTTACAACTTTGTTGTTAACTTTCTTTAACTACCTGTTCCGGCCCGATCGGAGTAGGGTGCCACGTATGGTCAGTACGGCCACACGGCTCGTTCTTCTTCGTCACGGTCAAAGCCAGTGGAATCTAGAAAATCGATTTACCGGTTGGTTCGACGTTGATTTGACCAAAAAAGGCATTGAGGAAGCATCCGAGGCCGGAAAATTGCTTGCCGCGGCAGACATCAGGCCAGATGTCGTCCATACCTCGCTACAAACACGCTCAATCGCGACAGCCAATTTGGCCCTAGCCCCGTTGGATCGACTCTGGGTTCCAGTCCGGCGAAGCTGGCGACTCAACGAACGACACTACGGCAGCCTTACCGGTTTGAATAAGGAAGAGACCATCGCTCAGCATGGAGCCCACCAGGTGCATCTGTGGCGTCGAAGTTATTCCACTGCGCCCCCCGAAATGCCACCAGATCACCCTTATGACCCTAATGACGACATGCGTTACGCCTCTGTCCCCAACGATTTGTTACCACGAAGCGAATGTCTCGCCGACGTCGTCGAACGCTTAATCCCTTATTGGGAAGGCCCGCTGGCACAAGATCTGCGGCAATCGAAGACCGTTCTTGTCACCGCTCATGGGAACAGTCTGAGAGCACTGGTAAAACACCTCGAAGCAATACCAGATGATGAAATCAGTGATCTCGAGATTCCTACCGGCGC
>CETJ01000241.1_pt1 | contig 17975 bp, 18 predicted proteins | sample 531341 | NCBI WGS metagenome assembly CETJ01 (sample SAMEA2622677, study PRJEB7988) | marine metagenome | isolation source: saline water (ENVO:00002010), including | reverse complement strand
AGCCTGTGAGACACGTCATGGATGACAAACCACGGAATTTGAAGACCCTGCTAGCCGAAGCCAAAGATGCCTCGGAACTAATGGTTGATCTTGCCTACGCGGCTTTGTATTTCGACGATGAGGGTATGGCCGAATCAGTGCTTGGTCTTGAAGAAGAGATGTCCGATCTTGTCCACGAGATGCGTTCCTTAGCAATGCTCGCAGTGCGTCATCCCCGTGAGGTCGATGGGATGAGTTCAGTTCTACAGGTTGTTTCTTCCATCGAACAAATCGCGAATGCCGCAGTAGACATTGCGAAGATTGTTCTCCGACAGATAGGCATTCCCCGTGCTCTGGTCGTTGATCTCGCTCAAGCTGCCGAAGTCTCGCATCGACTTGTTGTCGCTGACGGGAGCCACCTAGCGAACCGCCCCCTGGCTGACATGGAGTTGCCAGTCGTCGTCGGAATGCGCGTAGTAGCTATTCAGCGGGGTAGACGTTGGTTAACCGACGTCGGGGGCGAAGATATCGTGGAGCCCGGAGATGCGCTGTTCATGAGAGGCGAACCCGCAGGCATAGTTCGACTCAGAGAGCTGGCAGCGGCTCCACCCTGGGTTCCTCCCGAGGCTGACACTTCTGACCTTCTAACCGACCTTGATCGTGCTGTTGACACTCTTGTCGAAATGAAGAACATTTCCGAGACCGCCATTGGCCTTGCCTACTCAGCATTAGTGCTTCATGACCTCTCCCTAGCTCGAGAAGTCAGAGCCCTCGAAGAGCGCCTCGATGGGATGAAGGTCTCCTTGCAGACGTGGGTTCTTCGAGCGGCAGCTGATGATGTGGACCCATCCCAGCTTCGGGGTTTGCTGCATTTGGCTGAAGCTGCCGAAGACATTGGTGATCAGGCGCTTCAAATTGTTTCCCTGGTGCTCGATCAAGAAGATGTCCATCCGGTTTTGGCGCTTGCTCTGGGCGACACAGACGAAGTTGTGCTCCAGGTCCCAGTTGCTCCAGGTTCCGCAGCAGATGATGCGACTCTCGGTTCGTTAGGCCTCGCTGTCGACCCCGGGTATCACGTTCTTGCCGTTCGTAGGGCAGCTGCCTATATCTACAATCCGCGAAAATCGGTGGCACTGAGAGCTGGAGATGAACTACTTGCATCGGGCCCCGAAGAAGGTAGAGAACGGCTAGCGGCTTTGTGTGGCTACTCCATTGCAGTGGACGAAGAAACAGGCATGGTTGACTTAACTCCGGCACGATAAATCGAAGGAGTTTTAGGCAGGCCCAAGGCAAACCGGTTGGTAGCTTGGCTTTGATGTCGCTGTCGATCCTTACCGTTCACGCCCATCCTGATGATGAGTCTTCGAAAGGGCCTGGAACCATCAGCTTGTATTCATCGCAAGGCATTCGAACCACATTGGTGTGCTGTACCGGCGGAGAGGTGGGAGACATTCTCAATCCAGCGATGGATAGCCCCGAAGTGAAAGCGAATTTGCCTTCCGTTCGTCGAGACGAACTTGACTTGGCTGCGGCGATCATTGGCTACGACGAAGTCGTCATGCTCGGTTACCGGGATTCAGGGATGCCCAATAGCGACGACAACCATCACCCGGAAGCTTTCGCCAATGCCGAATTCGACGCGGCGGTAGGTCGGCTCGTCAAAATAATTCGTCGTGTTCGACCTCAGGTAATCATGACCTACCCCGAGGTGCAGAATCGTTACCCGCATCCAGACCACCTTCAGGTCACTGCCATCAGCATCCCGGCGTTTGAGAGGGCTGGAGATCCAGATTGGTACCCCGACGCGGGAGCTCCGCACGAGCCGTTAAAGCTCTACGCTCCGATCTGGTCGAAGCAGCGGCTACTGCTAATCCATCAGGCTTTTCTCGATAGTGATCTCGAGTCACCGTTCGACGAAAAATGGTTGTCGGGCAAAGACCGCGATGACCGCATTACAGCGATAATTCCTGTCGACAACGCAGTGCGAAGAAAAGCTTTGCTCGCCCACGCAACTCAAGTCGATCCCAAATCTCCGTTTTGGTTTGGGTTGCCAGATGAAGTGCAAGATGGAATACATCCTTACGAGGAGTACATGTTGCTTCGCTCACGAATCCCGACCGATGAGATCGAGGACGACCTTTTCGCAGGGCTACGACATCTTGACCCCGCTACAGACTGATGCGTTTCTTAAGTGACGAATTTGTTTCGAAATGGGGAGCAGTTGACCGCCCTGCATTGGGAAACGGATCAGGGCTTGTTGTCGTCAAGATCGATGGTGGACCAGACGGGAAAATTTCATTGACTCTCGAGTTCGCCGAAGGCTTGATAGTGAGCGCATACATAGGTTCGGGGCGCGGTCGGGATCTAGAACTGAGCCTTCCCTACGAGCTAGCGGTCGAGCTGTTCCTGCGTCGAGCGGATCCTGCCGCGGAATATATGAAGGGCCGGCTCAAAATGAGCGGAGATATGGCGCTGTGGCTCGACTTGTTGCCCGCTTGGCGGAAGCTGATCACAGATGATGGAGAGTCGAAACTCGCAGGCGACACGACGTTCTAGTCCGCGATCCAGCCTAAATGTTCGAAGAAACGTATTAACGGCGCTCCAGCCAAACGTGGTCGGATCTACAAGCGTTGAATTATTGTGCCGGTTCCAAGACCGCCACCACAGCACATCGTCACTAGCCCGAATTCCTTGTCGGAGCGATGTAACTCATGCACGGCTTTGGTCATCAAGATCGAACCGGTGCCACCGAGGGGGTGACCTAGAGCGATAGCGCCCCCATTGGGATTCACGGTTTCCATATCCGGGCTCATTTCCCGCGCCCAAGCCAACACAACTGAAGCGAACGCTTCATTGATTTCCACTACATCAATGTCGCTCATTGCCATTTTGTTGCGTTCCAGTAAATGATGAGTCGCCTCAATGGGACCTGTCAGCATTAACACAGGGTCACTGCCGACGAGGCACGTGTCGATGACACGGCCAATCGGCTCCAGCCCTTGCTCCCGTGCTTTGTCTGCAGTCATCAGAAGAACCGCTCCGCTGCCATCGCTAATCTGCGACGACGCGCCCGCTGTATGCACTCCATCTTCAAGAACAGGACTGAGTTGGGTAAGAGCTTCAAGAGTGGTCGGGCGGAGCCCCCCGTCCTTGGTTACTCGATGATGTTCACCAGTAGCGGTTCCCTCGTCATCGAACACCGGAACATCAACTTCGACTATTTGGGTCGCGAAGCGGTCTTCTTCCCAAGCACGAGCGGCATTTTCTTGGCTGCGAAGACCAAACTCGTCGCATTCCTCTCGCGTGATACTCCACTTTTTTGCGAGTAGTTCGGCGCCCTGAAACTGAGTCGTGTACTCGTAGTTTTCTTTGTAGCGAGGGGTAGCTGTCAGTTGGCCCTTCTTGTATGAGGAACCCATCGGGTTGCGGGTCATTGACTCAACGCCACATCCGACCGCACTATCGACGACTCCCGACGCCACTAGTCCGTAAGCCAGTGAGATTGCCTGTTGACTTGATCCGCATTGAGCGTCGACTGTCGTTGCTGCGACATTCAATGGCATGCCAGCGGCGAGCCACGCTGTGCGCGCGATATTGGCGGTTTGTTCACCAGCTTGGCTTACACAGCCTCCCACGACCTGACCGATTGTGGCGGGGTCGACGCCGCTTCGTTCGATAAGCGCAGTCTGTATTTCGCTAAGGAGGTCAGATGGGTGGATGTTGCTCAATTCGCCGCCGCGTCGGCCAACTGGCGAACGGACGGCTTCAACGATGACGATGTCGGACATATCTTGACTTTAGTCACCCTCGCGAGGTGATACCGAAGGATGCGCCGAACCAATGCCCGAAGCAGGTAAGTCAGGGCAAGTACGACTGCCCATGAGCTTTGAGGTATCGCTACGCCGCGTCTAGGTCTATGTCGGGTAAATGTGCCGCTGCGGCCAGCGCCGCCCTCGCCGCAGCTATTCCTTTTCGCCCCAGATCGCGAGTCTGGTTGTTCAGCTTCCGACTTCCAGAAGTTGATCCGCGAGTTATTGGGAGTTCGATGAGTCGGAGTTGCCGGGTCATGGAGTAAGTGTGTAACCGGGGTAGGACATTGAAATCTCTGGCCGCGTGTCAGCGCTCTGTTGGCAGGTGTGACGTGGGGCGCGGTGGCTAGTGTCAGTAGTAGAGGTCTGCTAAACCAACGAAATAAGGAACTATGACTGATCGTTACGGCATCACTGTCCCCTTTGATGCCCCTCTCAATGAGCAAGCGGATCTTTATCAGGAATTCGCAGACTTGGGTTATACCGATCTTTGGAGTTCCGAAGCCGACGGAACAGATGGCTTTACTCCGTTAGTTCTCGCGTCCCAATGGGCTCCCACGTTGCGCCTTGGGATAGCGATCATTCCGGCGTACACGAGGGGACCTGCGCTGATGGCGCAACACATCGCTTCTATATGTGAGGCAGCCCCGGGGCGTTTTGTGATGGGAATAGGTTCGTCATCGAATGTCATCGTCGAAAATTGGAATGGGATTCCCTTCGAAGAGCCCTACAAACGAACCCGCGACGTGGCTCGTTTTTTGCGGAAAGCTTTAACCGGAGAGAAAGTTTCAGAAAAATACGATGGATTCGAAGTGAACGGTTTCACTCTTCGTCGAGTGCCTCGAGAACAGCCTCCCATTCTTATAGCCGCTCTTCGGCCGGGGATGCTGCGACTTGCTGGAAGGGAAGGGGATGGGGCCATAATCAATTGGCTATCGGCGGAAGACGTCGCGACAGTGAAGCCCTACGTTGAAGAAGGGGGCGCCCAGAAAGAAATCGTCGCGCGCATCTTTTGTTGCCCGAATCCTGACGCCGAGGTTGTTCGAGCAGAGGCGAAACGAGCCATCGCCGCTTATCTGAATGTCCCGGTATATGCGGATTTTCATCGTTGGCTTGGCCGCTCCGAAGATCTCGAAGGAATGTGGAACCATTGGGCGGCCGGTGATCGCAAGGCAGCTCTGGACGCCATCCCTGACCGAGTCGTTGACCAGTTAATTGTGCACGGCACTCCAGAACAATGCCGTGAGCACATTGATCGGTACCACGCCATGGGCGTCACGACGTCTGCCATATCGATCATGCCTTTTGGAGGCATAGACCCAATCGAGGCTGCTAGAGATCTAGCTCCAGCAGCACGTTGAGATACTTCACCTGAATGCAAGAAAATCTGAAAAAGGAGACGGCATGGAACTAGAGACCATCGACTACGAAGTGAGTGATGGAGTAGGACACGTTCGGCTTGCTCGACCTGGTGGCGCTAACGCGGTCAACCCTCAATTCTCTCGCGACTTACGTGACGTGATGCTCGAGATCGAATGGGACGACGCGGTCAAGGCCGTTTCAGTTACTGCAGAGGGCAAAATCTTTTGCGCCGGGGGAGACCTAAAGGAGTTCAATCAAGCCGGAGCGGGTTTACCCAAACTTACTAGTCGGATGCTCACCGACTTCCATGGCGGCATATACAAAATGAACCGTATGCCGAAACCTTTCGTGGCTGGCGTGAATGGCGCTGCAGGGGGAGCCGGGCTCTCGATCGTGAGTGCATTCGACTTAGTTGTCGCCGGCGAGTCCGCGAAATTCACGATGGCATACACGAGAGCCGGCGTCACCCCTGATGGCACATCCACCTATTTCGTCGCTCGCCATATTGGAGTCCGGCGGATGTTGGACCTCACTCTTACTAATCGTGTGCTTTCCGCCGAAGAGGCTGAAGCTTGGGGTTTAGTGAATCGAATAGTGCCAGATGATGAGGTTGATACCGTGACCGCCGAACTCGCACAATCTTTAGCTGATGGCCCTTCTTGGGCGCTTGGTCACGCAAAACAGATCGTTTATGCCGGTTTTGATAGCCCGCTCGAACAGGCAGGCGAGCTTGAAGGAGTGACTATTGCCGCTGCGATGGGAACCCACGATGGCCGGGAAGGAATCGCGGCCTTCGTGGAGAAGCGCAGTCCGAATTTCATCGGCGAATAGTGCGACTTGTAACTTAAATTCTTTGGTTGGCTGCGCTGATCCAGCGGTCAACTAGGAATCCACCGAGCGGGAGAGCACCCAGCATCATCGCTCCTAGGGCACGATAAAAACTCCACCCCATATGGGAAAACCAGCGAAAGAGCGCTACCACGTAAATCAGGTAAAGAACTCCATGTACTGGACCAAGCAGGGTCACCCCTGTCTTGTAACTCGCCCCATATTTCATTGCAGTCGCGACGAGAAGGAAAAGATAACTAGCTGCCTCCATTCGCGACACCAGGTGCAAAATTCGGTACATGGACCCAGTTTTGCGTACCGTGCCTCTTGTGGCACCGCTTGTGGGGATTACTGGTCGAAGTTCTTTGGGAGCTGTTCTAGCGCCCGGAGCCCTTCATCTCTCCGATAGCCCGGTGGATTGTTTTTTTGGTGAGTATGCGCGTCGCGTTCGCGAAGCTGGCGGTTTACCTATGGAGTTACCGATGATTGATGACCCGGTTGCTTTTGTTGAACGGCTTGACGCCGTACTGCTCACTGGAGGCGGCGACGTTGATCCCGAACGTTGGAAAGGGCCTAGCGATAGTTCATTTATGGTTTCACGCGAGCGTGATGCATTCGAATTCGCATTGCTTGAGGCCGCGCTGGAAGCCGGGGTACCTGTTTTGGGTATCTGCCGCGGCCTTCAAGTCATCAATGTGCTTCTGGGTGGCACCCTGGTGCCTCATCTTGAGTGGGCCGAAGGTGATGGTCACTCGAAGCGAACTCGAGATCGCACCGAGCGTCACCATCGCGTCGACTGTGACCCCGGCAGTATGTTGCACCACTTATATGGGCCGACAATGATGGTTAACTCGTTCCATCATCAAGCTGTAGATCAGCCTGGGACAGCGCTGCGGATAACAGCGCGTTCTGAGGATGGAACAGTTGAAGGTGTCGAACATGAGAGTGGCAAGGTGCTTGGTGTCCAATGGCACCCAGAAATGTTGGCTGAACTTGAGCCAGTCTTCGGTTGGCTTGTTGGCGTTGCTAGCGAATGAGCAGAACTGTCAAACAAATCACACCACGCCGCGTTCTCGGAGCGCCTCAATCTCAGACGGGTTGAGATTGAGGAACTCGCCGTAGACGGTTTCGTTGTCCTCGCCGATGGCGTGGAAGAGGTCCAGTTGGCGCAGCGTTGAACCGTGAAAACGAAGAGGACTGTGAGGGAGAGGTATCTCTCCGAGGGTGGGATGGTCAACCCACTGTAAGAATTGTCGTTCAATTAGGTGGGCGTCTTTGACTACTTCGTCTACGCCTCGAACTATGGCGATGGGAACTCCAGCCGCTGCGAGTGACGCAGCGACGTCTTCTTTTGACCTTTGGCGAGTCCACTCTTCAACAAGTTCATCGACAGCGCTCATGTGTTCGGCCCGGTCCGTGTTGTGACGAAATCGTGGATCTTCTAGCAGATCTGTTCTGTCGATCACTTCGAGGACCGAGCGCCAGTGTCGATTGGTGACAGAAATCAAGGCGACGTGGCCGTTGGAACATTGGTACACGTCGTAGGGGGCGACACCCATAGCCGCATGTTTGTTTCCAGTTCGAGGGGCTGTCCCAGTTTGGTGCCATGACAGCATGTTTGAGCAAAGTGTGTGATACGTCGCCTCAGCCATTGACGTTTCAACTAGCCGGCCCTTGCCTGTTCGTTCGACGTCTAACAGTGCAGTGACGATTGCCCCATAGAGATGAGCGCCGCCCAGGAAATCAACGAACGCTACGCCGGCCTTAACGGGCGACTGGTCGGGGTGTCCAGTGACGCTCATGGGCCCCATATGAGCTTGCACCGTTATGTCCATCGCAGTTTGAGCCGAGTCGGGACCACTCAGCCCGAAGCCAGATGCGTGGGCAAAAACCAGTCTCGGGTTGACCTTCCAGAGTGACTCAGCATCAATGTGCAATTTTTCAGGAACCCCTGGGGCGTAGTTGACGAGAACGACGTCCGCCGCCTCTACTAAGCCAAGGAACATTTCGTGCCCCTGAGCGGACTTGAGGTCTAGCGTGACTGCCTCTTTAGAAGAGTTCAATGTTGCATAAGGCAAGGAGTCACCTCTTGCCCTCAGTGGTTCGCCTCGAGTCTGCTCAATCTTTATGACGCGAGCTCCCGCCATCGCGAGGAGAAAGCCGGCATATGGCCCTTGATATATCTGACCTAAGTCGAGGACGGTGACTCCGTGCAGCGGGAGAGAGCGATCGTTGGCATTCACTTGAAGCTGCCACCGAGAATGTCCCGGGCCATGATTAGTCGTTGAACTTCGCTAGGACCTTCACCAATTCGCCGGATTCGTAGCTCGCGGTACCAACGTTCAAGGGGTAAATCTTTCGTGACTCCGATCCCACCGTGGATTTGAATGCATCTATCAACGACCCGGCTGCTCGCCTCGCTCGCGATTAGCTTTGCCATAGCGGCTTCGGTGCGGAAACGCTCTCCACTATCTGCCTTTTGCGCCGCTTCCAGCACGCAGTACCGGGCGTGACGAATATCGATCTCGTTGTCCACGATCATCCATTGGATTGCTTGCTTCTCGGCTAGCGCGGAGCCAAATGCGTCGCGATTTTTTGCCCAGTCAATTGCCATTTCTTGGGCACGAATCGCTGGCCCGATACAGCCGGCGGCGTAAGGAATCCGTTGTCGGCTCAGCCGATCATTCGCGATGGCAAAGCCTCCGTTTAGTTCTCCAAGGATATTTTCTTTGGGAACCCGCATTTCTTCGAAGTGCAATTCGGTCGCGTAATTGGTGGCCCGCAAGGTATGGACCACTCGACGGACGTGGAAGCCCGGAGTGTCAGTATCAATAATAAAAGCGGTGACACCGTTGCGTCCCGGGTCGTCCGATGTGCGCGCAAACACAAGCGCATAATCGGCTTTGTCTGCGCCGGAAATATAAAGTTTTGAGCCGTTAAGGACCCATTCGTCGCCATCCTGAAAGCCTCGGGTTTGAATCGCGCGAGCTGGATCAGAACCTCCCGATGGTTCGGTCAGAGCAAAGCAACCCTTCTTCTCGCCGCGTAGCGTCGGGTAAAGCCACCGCTCTTTTTGGGTCTCTGTAGCTTCATACAACTGAGCAAGGCCTGCTCCGCCGAAGACTCCGTAACACGGGTTGTACAAGCCGGCCCGGTGCTGAGACATTTCGATGGCCATCAACGCGCGCGTCGTGGTGTTAAGACCTGGACCGCCGTATTCCTCAGGAATGTCGAGCCCGTAGAAGCCCATCGACCGAGTCATTGTTGTAAGTCGGTCCTGGTCATCTGGAGCTAGTGAACCCGCGTCGGGATCGAGTTCGTCCTCCAACGGGACGATTTCGCTTTGGACGAAACGCCTCGTCGTATCGACGATCATTTGTTGTTCTTCGTTAAGGCTGAAATCCATCTCGGTCTCTCAGTTGGGGGATAATCGGCCTACTCGGCCCTCTTCATCTCTTTGATGGTCAGGGAGTTGGCCGTGGTCATGTAAATGCAGCATCAAGAGTTCGTCCCAGCGACTCCGGTAGTTCGAGGTGAATTCGTATCGAAAGAGCATTGCTTTCTTGCCGTGCAACCTGATTTCGTGTTCGAGAGCACTTCGTATACCGAAAGGATGTTTTGCGCCGGCATAACCCACTGACAAAACGTTGCCGTCGTCATCCGCGACCTGGTACACGCCTAGCTGGGCTTGTAAAGATGACACGGAGTCGCTATCAAGACGCTCCCAAGGTTTATCGAGCCGTATACCCATTTCAGTCCTGGTTGCCGAGTAGTTGTGGTATTCCCTGGCCCATTAAATCCTCGAAGTTCGTTCGAAAAAACCGGTCCTGTGCCTCCATGGAAAGAGTTTCGACCTCTGTGTCGAAGCGTCGTAGGGGATTTCGTCCCCCTTCGACGTGGGGAAAATCTGAACTGAACATACAAATCTCCTCTCCGGTGTTTTCGATGATCCACTTAGTTGGTTCGGTCGGGAAAGGCGTGACTCTCACTTGTCGCCGCACGTAATCAGAAGGCCGCAAACTAAGATTTTTCAACCGTTGCTCGTGCCGTTCAAAGGCATCGAATGCTGCCTCAAGTTGGCGCATAAACGAAGGTAACCAAGCTGCGCCAAGCTCAATCACGCCGATCTTCAGTTCGGGAAACCGGTCCAAGACGCCGTCGAAAACCAACATAGAGAGTGCCTGAATAGGCGGCGAGGAGATCGCCATATAAGACACTGATCGGAAGTTCTCGCCGCCGCCATGAAAGTCTGGTTCGGGTGGTAGCCCGTTGTTGCGGTGCTGGGGCGGCATCACTAGTTCCGGCGTTGCTACGTGCATCACCACTGGTATGCCTGCCTCTTGGGCTTGGGCCCAGACGTTGTCGAACGCGATGTGGCTGTGAGCGTGATTCTTCGGCATGCGGTTCGGTATCAAGAGAGCAGAAGCTCCCTCCTCAATTGCCTCTTTGGTGCAGGGAGCTGCTCGATCCAGATCCTGCAGCGGGATGTAGGCAACCGGAAGAAGGCGAGGATCATCGCTACAAAAAGATATTTGCGTTCGGTTTGCCGCAGAAGCTGTTTCGTAGGTAAGTCTTGCCGGTGCATCATGCTCCATTACCTCGAGGAGAGTGTTGGGCATGGTGGGGAAGACGAGTTGGCTTGCGAAACCCATGTGGTCTAGAGCTTCGCTGCGATCTGCGGCGTTCCACGCTCCATGAGCTCGGTAGTTTTTCCGCAACATGATTTCTGCTTCGGCTGCCGCCCGAAATTCTGGGTCCGTCTGAAGTGATCGGCAGTGATCAATTTCTTTGAAAATTGGTGTCTGTTCGCTTATCGAGAAATTTTCCTGTGCGTATTCTCGAACTTCACGAGACGCGAATTCGTTGAGCCACTCGGGTGGCTCCATAGTGTGCGAATCGGCATCGTGAATAACTCGGTCTTCGACGTACGGCACGACTGGCTCCTCCGCGTAGTGACCGAATCGTAGTGGTGTCGACTATCTATGTGTCGAAAGCTAGTTGTCGTGGAGTGCTTTGTTGATGCCTTCCCACTTTGCGGGATCAAGCACTCGCATTTCGATTGCGCCAGAAGTGCTGTTGCGTATCAGCAACATGCCTGACTTTCCGGATAGATCTTTGCCTTTGACAATGGAGCCGTCGGGGAGAGTGACACGACTGCCGGCTGTCACGTAGCAGCCGGCCTCTACCGTGCAGTTATCCCCGAGAGAGATCCCGATACCTGAATTTGCCCCTAAAAGACAATTCTCGCCCACGGTGATGGTTGCTTTGCCGCCCCCTGACAGGGTGCCCATTATGGAGGCGCTACCTCCGAGGTCGCTGTTCGCGCCCACGACCACACCGGCGCTGATTCGACCTTCAACCATTGAGGGGCCCAAAGTTCCAGCATTGAAGTTACAAAAGCCTTCGTGCATGACCGTAGTTCCGGCTGCAAGGTGCGCTCCCAGTCTTACCCGATCAGCATCCGCAATTCGCACACCTGATGGAATGACGTAATCGGTCATCCGAGGGAATTTGTCCAAGGAAGTTACGGAAATGCTGATGCCCCTGGAAGCAGCCTGGGCTTGAAGATGACCCACACGTTCGGGCAGGACGGGCCCGGCGTTCGTCCATGCGCAGTTGGTCATCAAGCCGAAGATGCCGTCGAAATTTGCGCCGTGCGGACGGATCTCGCGCCGACTTAAGAGATGGAGGCGCAGATAAGCGTCAGCTAGATCGACAGCTGGTGCGTTGAGATCTTCGATCGTCGTTTCAATCCGTTGGCCTTGGATGATGCCGAGCTGTTCGGCTAGACAAGATCTAGCGGGCTCTACTTCTTCTCCGGGATACCAGACGTCAAGTTGGGTGCCCGTCTCGACATCTATGTAGCTGTGGCCAGTGGCGGTAATACTCATAGCTGTATTTTCGCAGTGCTGAGGGCAGATACCCAAGCTACTTCTTGTTTAATTGTTGAATTCGCCCATATCTGGCCATGTTCGGAACAGCTAACTAACCCACCTAGCGACGGCCGACTGTCACTTTCAGTAGCCATGAGCGCCATCTACGGCGTAGGTTTTCGGCTATGAAGACACCTGTCTGCGAAATGCTTGGCGTGGATGTTCCCATTCTCGCGTTTACTCACTGTCGCGACGTGGTCGCTGCTGTCACTAAGGCGGGTGGCTTCGGCGTGCTCGGCGCTGCAGGGCACACACCAGAGCAACTTGACATTGATCTGCAATGGATCCGAGACGAGGTCGGCGATAAACCGTTCGGTGTCGACATCATCGTCCCTGCGAAATATGAGGGCTCGACGGAGGGTGGGAAATCGCTAAATGAACTGAGCGAGATGATTCCACAAGGTCATCGAGATTTCGTCGAAGACATGATGGAACGGTACGCAGTTCCGCCGCTACCCAAGGATGACGGTCGAGAGGGTCGCTCAGGATTGCCCGTTGATTCGGAACCGCCCATGACCTACGCCCAAGCTGTGCCCCTTATGGATGTAGCGTTTTCCCATCCAATCAAGCTCATCGTGAACGCACTAGGGCCACCTCCACCGGACATGATTGAACGGGCCCATGCTGGCGGCGTCTTAGTCGGCGCGTTGGCTGGGAAGAAGTCGCATGCGGTGCGCCATGTCGCGTCAGGTGTTGACATCATCATTGCTCAAGGTCACGAAGCCGGTGGACATACTGGAGAAATCGGCACGATGGTGTTGGTGCCTGAAATCGTCGATGCAGTGGCCCCAACCCCAGTGCTCGCCGCCGGTGGAATTGGAAGCGGACGACAAGTAGCAGCGTCGCTTGCTTTGGGAGCACAGGGGGTCTGGTGCGGGTCAGTCTGGCTCACCACTCAGGAAGCTGAAACTCATCCCATTGTCAAAGAGAAGTTCTTAACGGCGACCTCCTCGGACACTTTGCGCTCTAGGTCACGGACCGGCAAGCCTGCTCGTCAACTGCGTTCCGCATGGACGGACGAGTGGGAAGGAGAATCTTCACCTGGCACCTTGCCTCTGCCGCTCCAACCTATGTTGATTGCTCAGGCGAGCCGGAGAGTCGATCGTGCGGCCATGAATCCTGAGAACCGAGGCGCGGTGGAACTAGCCAACTACTTTGTGGGTCAGATAGTGGGATCAATGAATGAGTCAATTTCAGCGACACGGGTAGTCGAGGACATGATTACCGAATACCTCGACGTAATGGATCGCTTCGAGCAACTCAACACATGAGTCGTTCCTGAATTACATGCGTCCTGATGTCGGGGACGCCGAAGGTTAGGGGGATCATATGGAAACAATGACCGGGCGCGTGGCGGTGGTGACCGGGGCTGCATCAGGCATTGGTAAAGCCCTCGCGATCGCTTTTGCTGCCGAAGGAGCGAAAGTTGTGCTCGCAGATGTTGAAGAAGAGGCACTTGAAGCGGCACGACTCGACGTGGCGGCACTCGGAGTACCTGCGCTCGCAGTGAAAACAGATGTCACGGACTCCGACTCTGTCGCTGCTTTATGCGCCAACACCCTTGAGACTTTCGGTGGCGTCAACATGCTTTGCAACAACGCGGGAGTTGGTGGAGGCGGCCTCGTCAAGAATCTGCAGCTAGTGGACTGGAAATGGGTTGTTGACGTTTCTCTATGGGGAGTCATTCACGGACTCCATCACTTCCTGCCCTACCTCATCGAGGCTGAAGAGAGCCACGTGATGAGTACTGCATCGGTGGCAGGTCTCATGGCTGTTCCAGGGCTTGCTCCCTACAATGCCGCCAAATTTGGGGTCGTGGCTGTTATGGAAACTTTGCATCACGAAATGGCTCGCGATCTCGAGGCCGACGTCGGTGTATCAGTGCTTTGCCCTGGTGTAGTCAGAACGAACATCGCGACCGCACAAAGAAATCGTCCTACCCATCTTCAACGCGAACGAAACAAACCTGTAAGTGAAAGCGATCAGGCTCCCGACGAAGCTCGACTTCGTAACGCCGCGATCGCAGCCGCGCTAGAAAAGGGAATGGACCCTGGTGACGTTGCATCTCAGGTAGTGGACGCCATGTACCAACGAAGGTTCTGGGTACTGAGCCATCCAGAATTGCTCGCTGAAGTGGAGCATCGAAATCGGCAGCTAGCAAACTTGGAGAATCCGACCTTGATTTCGAGTTTCACCGATTAATCCGAATTCATCGGTTACATCGTGAAACGCATGTTTCTGGCTGCGTGGGCTCCTAAAGCTTGATCTCCTGACCAGCTGATCTGACCGTCCGCAATAGGAACCTCAGGATCGATGCGTCCACATGCCTGATTCATGAATGCCATCGAGTCGCAGTGCAGAGTGACCGTTGGATTGCTCAGCGCTTCCTTTTCGGTGGCGCGACCCTCAACGGCGACGTAAATATCGCGATTCACTGCTCCAGTGATGTCGAAATGAATTGACTGCCCCTCCGTCAAGCCAATTTTCTTGCCCGCTATGTAGCCGATGGATAGGTGGACCTCGTTTAACGCCATTTCCGCTGTTGGTCCGCCGTTGTCGGTTTCCATGCCAACGGGAATCCGGCAGTCTCGTTCGTGCATCCAAAAATCGAACTCGCGAATCGCCATAAAACGTCCGTAGGTAGCCGGGCCTACTGGGGTGATGCTCGCCGCGCCGAAGTCTTCGTCGGTAGTTTCAGCCAGGTTGGCTCGCCTAACGTCGAAGACGCTTTGCATGTGAGCGACTAAGTCATCTTCGGGCATGCTCATTGCCGCGCGTACGTAACCCTCGACGTCTTGGAACGGTGGGGGAGTATCGAGTCCACTCGGCATCCAGTTCGACAACACTTGCTCGACTGAGACCATATGAGAAGCGACGCCTTTGATGTTCCATTCAGGGCATAGGGACTGTGTGTTCCACTGTTGGCCGTCAAGATCGCCGAGAAAATTCACGACGCTGGTCCAACAAGTGTCAAGGTTGTCGATGGTCTGTTCGCGCTCGCTCATAACTCAACCGTAGTGGCGATCGCTGCATCATTGGAGGGTCTGCGTGCCATGCTTTGTTGACTTGGCGACAGGCCCGGAGGGAAACATTTAATGAATACCCCAAAGATCGAACGTTTGGAGGAAGCAGTTGAACTCCCCTGACTTAACCCTGGTGGGTGCCTATGGCTCGCCATACTCCAGAAAAATGCGGGCGGTGCTTCGCTACCGCCACATCGCGCACCGGTGGATAGTGCAAAACTCTGAACAAGACCAAGGCATTCCCCAACCCTCTGTCGCGATTATTCCGGTACTAGCGTTTCATACAGAAGATGGTGGCTACTCCGAGGCCATGGTCGACTCGTCTCCGCAGATAATGCGATTAGAAGAGGAGTACCAAGATCGGAGCTTGTTGCCGAATGATCCAGTAGTCGCGTTTCTAGATCATTTGATTGAGGACTATGGCGACGAATGGGTCACCAAGATGATGTACCACTACCGATGGCACCATCTATATCCCGACGCGATCGAAAAAGCGGGCAACATGTTGCCGCTTATGGCCAACAACCAGATGGATCCTGATCAACACCAACGGATCAAGGCCTTCATTACCGAAAGGCAGACGAGCCGAACCGCTTTGGTGGGATCAACCGACCAGAATCGCCCGGTAATCGAAGAAAGCTTCATTCGCCTATTAACGGTTATGGAAAAGCATTTGACCCATCACCAGTTTCTTCTCGGAGATCGTCCAGGTCGCGGTGACTTTGGCATATTCGGCCAGTTCAGCCAACTGTGCTTTTGGGATCCCGATTCAGCTCAAATAGCCGCCCGACAAAGCCCGCGGAGCATCATGTGGGTTTATCAAGTCGATGATCTGTCATCACTCGATGTTCAGGGAAACCAGGGATGGTTCACGCGGGAGAACCTGCCAGCGACACTTCGTGACCTTCTCCATGAGATAGGACAAACCTACGCTCCCTTCATGGTCGCCAACCATGACGCTCTGGCGTCGGGCGCTGAAAAGGTTGTTTGTTCGATCCGAGGGGCCAACTATCAGCAAGCCCCATTTCCATATCAAAGCAAATGCTTGACCTGGCTGCGCGAAGCGTTCGCCAAGCTTTCTCCCGATGACCAAGAATCCGTGAGGCAGCTGATAGATGGAACTGGTTGTGAAGTCCTGGTTGCGGACGCGCGTGATTAGAGCGGTCGTCTTTGATAAGGACGGCACGTTGCTTGATTTCGACGCAACTTGGAACGAAGCGATTGGTGTGGCTTTCGATCAGATCAACGATGTCCGCGCTCGCGAGACCTCGGCCTCGATGTTCGGCTACGACCTCACCTTGCGACGAGTCTTAGCAGACTCCCCGTTCGTCAGCGAGAGCAACGACGTGACTATGGCGCTTGTAGCTGACTTCATCGACGCCACAGCCTTTGAGCGCACAATTAACGAAGTCTCGAAATTGAACATCGTCCCTACTCACGAAGCCGCCGTGACGCTTGAAGCATTGGTCGCAAACGGCGTCAAGTTAGCTATAGCCACAAACGATTCAGAAGCGATAGCTCGTGAACACGTGAGCGTCCTCGGATGGACCCAACTATTCACGTCGATAAAGGGGTATGACTCAGGTTTTGGAGCGAAGCCTGGTCCTGGCATGATTCTGGCAGCCGTAGAAGAATGTGACGCGAGTCAAGGTAGTTACTTGATGGTTGGTGATTCGGTCCACGACATCCTCGCGGGCCAAGCAGCAGGCGCTATCACGGTCGCTATTGGAAATCACCGTGCGACATTGAGTCTCGCGGACCACCAGATCAACAAGATGACTGACCTGATTGGGTTAGTGGAGTTTCTTCAACAAGAGGCAGCGGACGACTCAACCGACTTCGCTTCTGATACGACCGTGGATGACACCTAGCTGTTCGATCATCGCATCAACCGACCGCGCACCAGCTTGGAAGATCGCCGTGGCATTTACCGATGTCCAGTCAAAGCCCATCGCGCGAACCACAGCGGCCCGCTCTGCCACAGCGTCAAGGTCGGCGTAGAAGACCTTGTCCTCGTCGGTCCGCGGCGGAGGTTGCAACATGAGTTGGAAGCCGATTTCGTCAGCGCCTCGACCGAATTCTTCGGCTTTGTGCCGTATCTTCTCGACACACAACAAGGCTTGTTCGTCTGTCACTCCCGAGGCCATCCATCCGTCGGCCTTTTCGGCCGTTCTTCTCAGAGCCGCAGGACTATCTCCTCCCACCCAGATAGGGAGTTGTGCTCCTTGAGGAGAAACTGGTTCCATACCCATGTCGTGCGAGTCGTAATAGATCCCTCGAAATTCGATACGTCCACCTGACCAGTAACTCCTCAGTAGATCAATCGCTTCATCCATACGCTTACCCCGATTAGAAAAGTCCTCTTCAAGAGCGTCGTACTCGCTATCTTGCCAGCCGACTCCGATGCCTAATCGAACACGTCCGTCAGAGAGCGTGTCTAAGGTGCTGATCTGCTTCGCAACCAGCACAGGTTGGCGTTGAGGTAACACAAGCACCTCCGTTGAAAGAGATACTCGAGTAGTGACGGCCGCAACGTTCGAGAGCAACATCAATGCTTCCAGAATGGGCATTTCTGCTGAATAAATGGTGCGACGACCCTCTCCAGGGTGGCCCATAACCACGTGATCGAACGCAGCGATCTCGTCATAACCGATTTCCTCAATAGCTGAGGCCAAGGCGAGAACTTTCTCGGGTCCTTCTCGAAAGGCCACTGAAGGAAAGTCGACGGCTATCTTCATTTACCGTTCCTCCAATCTGACATGGGCTTTGGCTGGCATCAGAATTGTTCCGTCGGTTTTTTGTTCGAAAATCTCAAGTTCGACTATCGACTCCAGTGTGTCAAGAGCCACGACGGTGCCTGAAAATTGAACCTCTTCGTCGACGAAGACACTCGCTCGGTTCTGCCATTCGATGGATATCAGCCGAGCATTGGGACCGGCCCAATCGGTCACAAATTGAGTAAGCCACGAACCTTGGAGTGGTCCGTGAACGACCGTGTCCTGGTGGCCTTCGTGATGCGCGTAAGCGCGATCGTAATGAAT
>CETJ01096361.1_pt1 | contig 18012 bp, 17 predicted proteins | sample 531341 | NCBI WGS metagenome assembly CETJ01 (sample SAMEA2622677, study PRJEB7988) | marine metagenome | isolation source: saline water (ENVO:00002010), including | reverse complement strand
CTTGAGGAGATCGAAGGCGGCGCCGCCGCCGAAAATCAAATAAAGACCATGGTTATGGTGATGGATGAAGAAGTTGTCTTGGCCTTGTTGCGCGGTGACCATCAACTGAACGTTCAAAAACTTCAGGATTATTCAGGGGCGGTCAACATACGAGCCGCGGAAGAGGCCGAAGTCATATCGTCGTTGGGCGCGAGCCCAGGGAGCCTTGGCGCCGTTGGTGTCGAGTCCTTGAGGATAATCGCGGACTTGGCGCTCGATGGTCGAACAAACATGACGACGGGTGCAAACGAAGACGATTGGCATCTTCGCGGGGTTTCTCTCGGGCGAGATATTCAGGTTGATGGCTGGGCTGACCTCCGAGAGGTTGGAGGGGGCGAATCGTGCATTGAGTGTGGTGAAGCCTTGGAGATCGTTCGGTGCATAGAAGCAGGCCACATCTTTAAACTTGGCCGAAAGTACGCCGATGCAATGGGAGTTTCCGTATTAGATGCCGATGGGCGTTCGCAGGTTCCGACTATGGGCAGTTACGGAATCGGTGTTGGGCGGGCCGTTGCCGCTGTTGCCGAAAATCATCATGATGATGCTGGCTTGATTTGGCCTGTCTCCGTTGCCCCATATCACGTCTTGGTTACGGTGCTCGATATCGACGATGAGGCTTGTGTGGAAGTGGTATCCCATTTGGAAGTGTCGCTTCGCGAAGCAGGAATCGATGTTCTTGTGGATGATCGCAAAGCTCGGCCCGGCGTTAAATTCGCCGACGCGGAATTAATCGGTATCCCCTATCGAGTAACGGTGGGCGCTCGCGGTCTAGCGAAGGGTGAAGTGGAATTCACTCCGCGTTCTACAGGTGAAACGAGAATGGTCGCTCCGCACGCGTTACTCGAAGTAGTTCTTGGAGTCTTGCAGTCCGCAAATTGATCCATGATACGGTACTGTTCCACCATGTGGAGTGAGTCATAGCCTAGTCAGCGCGTACCTGGCCGCCGGCGCGGTGACCGACGCAGGGCTTGAGTTCGGGAGCGACGTCTATGAGCGAGCAACTAGAACCCGAAGAAGATCTCGACCTTTCTTCGTTGAACGACGAAGACTTGACGGCGCAGATGCACGATGATCTTTACGATGGGTTACCAGATGAGGTAGTCGAAGGCACAGAGCTTCTACTTGGCCGTGGTTGGGGCCCTGATCGTGTCCTCAACGATGCCTTGGTGGAAGGGATGCGAGTTGTCGGCATTGATTTTCGCGACGGCATTCTTTTTGTCCCTGAGGTTTTACTCGCTGCCAACGCGATGAAGGCCGGCATGGCAATCCTTCGGCCTTTGCTCGCAGAAACCGGCGCAAAACCGGTCGGTAAGGTCGTTATCGGCACCGTCAAGGGAGACATCCATGACATAGGAAAAAATCTGGTGGCGATGATGTTGGAGGGCGCTGGCTTCGACGTGATCAATCTTGGCATCAATACGGATGTGGACGAATATCTGGCAGCCCTAACTGAACACCAACCTGACATCTTAGGTATGTCGGCCTTGTTGACGACCACGATGCCTTATATGAAAGTTGTAATTGACACGCTAATCGAGCAAGGCCTTCGCGATGATTACATAGTGCTCGTTGGCGGTGCGCCGCTAAATCAAGAGTTCGGTGATGCCATAGGGGCCGACGCGTACTGCCGCGATGCTGCAGTAGCTGCGGAAACCGCAACACAGTTAGTGCAAAAAAAGCGGGAAAGCGCGTGACACAACAGCCGCGCCTTTTAGTGCTCGGCTGCGGCGCTTTAGCGCGCGAGTTCAGCGCGCTACTAAAGCTGAATGGGCTGAGTGAAGTGACATTCGAATGTTTACCTGCAGCACTGCACAATCACCCTGAGAATATCGCTGTTCAGGTACGCGAACGGTTGGAGATCGCAGTCCAGAAATACGACAAGATTTTGCTGGGTTACGGCGATTGTGGGACCGGTGGCGGCTTGGACGCACTCTGTGATGAATTCAACGTTGTTCGCTTGCCGGGCGCGCACTGCTATGAGTTCTATTTGGGTGGTGGGGTTTTTGAAGCACTCCACGACTCGGAACCTGCGACGTTTTACCTGACTGATTATTTGACGAAGCATTTTGATCGCCTTGTCTTTGATGGATTAGGGATCACCTCTCATCCAGAACTCCTCGAGATCTATTTTGGTAACTACAAGCGAGTGGTTTTCTTGACCCAAACCGATTCTCGCGAACTACGGGAGCATGCTTTACACGCCGCAAACAAGCTTGGGTTGCCGTTGGAGGTGATGGTCACTGGTTATGGCCAGATGGAAACGGCAGTCATCGATTTCGGAATTCGTGAGCGAAAGCCGGCTAATGGATCGCTGCAACCGACAGGCGCAGTTCGATGACGAGCCGACGAGGGCGCCGCCGTACACAGGAAATCACAATCATTTCCTGGCGCGACATCCCAGCCCAGGTTACCGCTACTTCTGACGGAGATAAGCAAACGGCCGTTCTTTCGGACCGCTTTCAGCACGCGATTGATCAAGCAGCGGTAATCGCCGGGCTGACCGAAACCAACGCATACCTAGGGCAATGGCGTCGAAATGCACGCCCTCTCTCTGGGGGCGCTGGCGACGCGGTCAAATCCTTAGCGGCTCAGCTTGAGGCGGAACATAACCCGGCCCGCCTTGAGGCGTTAGTACGCAACGGTGGCCTTGATTCTTTAAGTCCTAGATAGACCCAACGTTGACCTCAAACGCGCGTCTTAACTGAGATCGAAGACGGCAACAAGACAAGACAGACCCGACAGGAAACGTATGACCGACACAGTGATCAGTTCAGCATCGAAAGAAGTAGTCATCGGCTTCGATCGGCCTTTCGTCATGATCGGAGAACGGATCAATCCCACGGGACGGAAGCTTCTTGCCGAGGAAATGAAGAACGGCGACTTCTCTCGGGTGGAAGCCGACGCGTTAAGCCAGGTGGCTGCCGGAGCACACATGCTTGATGTCAATGCCGGAATTCCCTTAGCTGACGAACCGGCGTTGCTCTGCGAAGCGATTCGGCTCGTACAGTCGGTGACTGATGTGCCGCTCTCTATCGACTCCTCAATTATTGAGGCCTTAGAAGCCGGCATAGCCGCGTACGACGGGAAGCCACTGATTAACTCTGTTACAGGAGAACTAGAAGTAATGGAACGGATCCTTCCGCTAGTGGCCAAAAGCGGAGCCGCCGTGGTTGCGATCTCCAACGATGAAACCGGGATCAGCGAGGACCCTGACGTTCGATTCGAGGTAGCGAAACGAATCGTGAGCGTTGCCAACGATTTCGGAATCCCAACAGCCGATGTAGTTGTTGACCCTCTAGTGATGCCCATTGGAGCGATGGGTAACGCCGGGCAACAGGTTTTCCGCCTGGTCCGCCGCCTTCGAGAAGAATTAGGAGTCAACACAACCTGTGGAGCATCCAACGTAAGCTTCGGTCTCCCGAATCGCCATGCGATAACGGGAACCTTTTTGGCAATGGCGGTTGGTGCCGGAATGACTTCGGCGATCATGAACCCGCTCCATGCGGAGGTGAAATCAGCTGTCATGGGAGCGGATGTCCTCATGGGAAATGACCAAAATTGCGCTAATTGGATCAGCGTTCACCGTGACCCCGACGCGACCCCGGGGAGACGCGGCGGTCGTAACAATCGGCGACGAGGAGCCACCCAAGCGACAGCCTGAGAATGTTATGAGCAGCGAACATCGAGTTATCTTCACTCCGTCTGGCCTAGAAGGTCGCGCTTCTGAAGGAACCACCGCGCTGGATTTGGCTCGACAGCTTGGCGTTGACCTCGACAGTGTTTGTGGAGGTAGAGGCATCTGTGGCCGCTGCCAGGTGGTGCCGTCGTTTGGAGAATTTTCCAAATGGGCGGTTGACTCGAACGACACTCATTTAAGTGCTCCGAATGCAACGGAAGGCGCGTACAACGGAAAGCGCGCAATAGAACGAGGTGCCCGACTTGGATGCCAGACGAACATTCTTGGTGATGTAGTTCTCGATGTCCCACCTGCAAGCCAACTGCATGCGGCGGTGATTCGAAAGGAGATCAACCTTGCTGGACTTGTCTTGGACCCGGTCAGCACCCTGCATGTTATTTCAATCCCTAAACCAGAGTTAGGAAGCTCCTCTTCACTTACCGAGGCGGTGAGAGCGGCTCTTGTTGAAGAGTGGTCACTCGAGGTTGATGGGTTTAAACCAGAGGCCTTGCGCTCCCTGCAAACGGCTGCAGGTCAGACAGAGAGCATCCTGACCGTGCAAGTTCGCCGAAGCATGACCGGGTCGAGGGTCGAATCAGTTCGACCAGGCGTGTCGGTGGAGTTGCTTGGGGTCGCGGTCGATGTTGGTTCGACGACAATCGCCGGTCACCTGCTCGATTTGGCGACAGGTGAAGTGCTGGCTACCGGTGGGCTTATGAACCCTCAGATCCGCTTGGGCGAAGACCTAATGAGTCGGGTCAGCTATGCGATGATGAATGCCGACGGAGACAAGGAGCTAACCCGCGTAGTTCGTGAGGCGATCTCCGAACTGATTCAGAGTTTGGTGACAGAGGCGAACGTCGACGTTAGTCACGTCGCAGAGCTGGTCATGGTAGGTAACCCAGTGATGCATCATCTGCTTCTCGGTTTGGATCCAACGCCTTTGGGGCAGGCCCCGTTCCTTCTAGCGACTACTGGCGCAGTTGAGTTGCCCGCGAAGGATCTCGACTTTCCGACCCAGCGAGCATCTGTTTATGTGCCCCCCTGCATCGCGGGCCACGTGGGTGCTGACACTGCTGCTGTGATTCTGGCCGAAGGCCCACACCGGTCACCAGAGATCCAGTTACTTGTCGATATCGGTACCAACGCAGAAATTGTGTTGGGTAACGAGGAACGCCTGTGCGCTGCTTCAAGTCCCACCGGCCCAGCATTTGAAGGAGCCCAAATCTCCTGTGGTCAGCGAGCGATCCCAGGAGCAATCGAACGAGTGCGGATTGATCGAGAAACTTTCGAGGCTGCCGTTAAGCCAATCGGCTGCGATATCTGGTCCAATGAACCTGGGTTTCTGGAGGCAACAAGGGGCACAGGTATCACAGGCATTTGTGGGTCGGGCATTGTTGAAGCGATCGCTGAGATGTTTCTCAGTGGCTTGATGACGCGCGACGGAGTTATTTTGGATAGCCGAGAGAAATGTGACTGGGTCGCGGAAAATGATCGCACCTTCTCTTACGTCCTTTACCCCGCCACGGACCAAACGCACGGGCAGCCTGTCGTCATAACTCAAAACGATGTGAGAGCGATACAACTTGCAAAAGCTGCCCTGAGAGCTGGCATTGATCTATTGATGGAACACGCTCATGTAGAAGAGGTGGACATGGTTCGTTTAGCTGGGGCTTTCGGGGCACACATCGACCCTGTGTACGCGATGGTCCTTGGGTTAATCCCCGACTGCGCCCTTCCACAGGTTCGAGCAGTAGGTAACGCTGCAGGTAGCGGAGCCGTTCGCATGCTTATCTCACGAGAGCAACGGCTCGAAACTGAAGAGGTAGTTCAAACAGTAGAGAAAATTGAAACAGCGACTGAACCCCGCTTCCAGCAGCTCTTCGTCGATGCGATGGCTTTTCCTCATGCAACATTGCCAACCCCCCACCTGAACGAATTAGTCGATTTTTCGAACGTAAGTGTTGAGCCGGTAGAGGCTCGTCGTCGTAACCGGAATCGACCCCAAAGCGTCAATAAGGAGATTTAGCGTGGCTACACGTAGAGGAGGCGGGCGAGCGGCCCGTCGTGAACTTAGAAGCGCCCCTCCCCCAGCGTCGGCGCCGTTTATAGAACGGAAGGTACCGCCAGTCGAGGTGCTCGACGAAGAATCGTTGGTCCGAATTGAAGAAAACGCAGAAACCATCCTCAGTGAAATCGGCATAGCGTTCCAAGAATTCCCCGAGGCCCTCGACTTGTGGCGCGCTGCAGGCGCTGAAGTTGAGGGAGATTTAGTCAAGTTTCCCAAAGGGCTGTGTCGGCAGTTGGTTCAGGAGTCTGCTCCGAGTATTTACACCCAGCACGCTCGTAATCCGCAACGTTCCGTTCAGATTGGCGGCAACAGTACGGTATTCGCCCCGAACTATGGTTCGCCTTTCGTGACGGACCTAGATCTGGGGCGCCGATACGCCACGCTGGAGGATTTCCAGAACGTCGTGAAGCTCACGTACAGCCTTCCAAATCTTCATCACAGCGGTGGCACCGTCGTCGAGCCGGTCGATATTCCAGTCAACAAACGACACCTTGACATGGTCTATTCACATTTGAAGTTCAGCGACAAGCCTCTGATGGGTTCGGTGACGGCTCCTGAAAGAGCTGTCGATTCCATCGAATTGTGTCGCCTCGCTTTTGGCGGAGATCTCAGCGATCGCACTGTTACTACCAGCCTCATCAATGCGTCCTCACCATTGCGTTGGGACGCCACCATGTTGGGGGCAGCGAAGGTTTATGCTGAAAATAATCAAGCTTGCGTGATCTCACCGTTCATTTTGGCGGGCGCCATGTCGCCTGTCACCGTGGCGGGACTGGCGGCGCAAGCGTTGGCCGAAGCCCTTTCGGGCATGGCGTTTTGTCAACTCGTGAGGCCCGGCGCCCCAGTGGTTTTTGGCACCTTCGCCTCCTCTATGTCCATGGCGACCGGCGCGCCAACTTTCGGGACACCCGAAGCAGGCCTAGCGATATATGTAATGGCCGCGCTTGCGAGACGAGTCGGTGTGCCGTTTCGCTCCGGGGGTCAAATGACTTCATCGAAGAGCCCTGACGCCCAAGCGGCCTACGAGTCACTAGCGACCCTGTTGCCCACGATGCAAGCAGGCGTAAATTTTGTTCTTCACGCCGCCGGCTGGATTGAGGGTGGGCTTGCTCTCAGCTACGAGAAGCTGGTGATGGACGCGGATCAATTGGGCATGATGCAGGTGTACGCGGACGGCGTGGACATGAGTGAAAACGGGCAAGCCATGGACGCCTTCAGGACTAACCCGCATGGGCAACATTTCCTTGGGAATCCTCACACGTTGGAAAACTTCGAAACTGCTTTCTATAGATCCCAAATTGCCGACAACAACAGTTACGAACAGTGGTTTGAGGAAGGCGAGAAGACTGCTGCTCAGCGAGCGAACAGGATCTGGAAACAAATGTTGACCGACTACGAACCACCCGCACTCGATGAAGCGGTTGACTTGGCGATGCTTGACTACATGGCTCGCCGTAAGAGTGAAGAACCCGATGCGATTTACTGATCAGCCGCCGACTACCGCAGCTGTGCCTACTACTGCCATCGCGATGCCCCAGGCCTGTCTTGCACTGGCTTGGTCGTTGTAAGCAAATACTCCAACCAAGACGCTGAAAACCGGAAACAGAGACATGGCCACGACGGTCGCCAGAGGATCGAACTGCAGCCCGAGAAAACACGTGATGCTGGCAGATCCAGCGCACACGCCACCGAGGAGTGCAGTCATGCGCGTCCCGGACGGCGGGCTCAGGGCCGCTCGTGCAGTCATCGCGACGGGAACCATAACTGCGAACGCAAATAATCGTTGGCTAAGGAGAACCCATGTCCCGCCGCTGGCGGTCACGTTAAGTAGGACTGTTACCCCGAATCCGTACCCGAGCCCTGAGCTCAACCCCCACACGACCCCACTTTTGATTCTTCCCGCTACCTCCCCATCGGTGGTGACCATCACCAAGCCCGCTAAGGCTACGACGACGCCGATTGCGGTGAGTTGGGAAACACCTTGACCAATAACGAGAACCCATATGAATGGCACGCAAGTTGATATGACTGCTGTTACGGGAGCGACCACGGCCGATGTTGTATTTTTGAGGCCGAAGTAGTAGCAGCAAAGTCCGGTGGCGAACCCGAGTCCGGAAACAGCGCCTAATGCAAGATCGCTGTATTCAGGTGTGCCGCGCCGAATTAAGAGAGAGAGTGCCACGGTGACTGCACCAAAACCCTGCATCGCTGTTGCGCTGGTGATGGGTGAAGAACGGTTTGAGACGCGCCTGCCGAATAGATCCCCTAGGCCTATTAGAAGGGCCGCTCCAAGGCCGAACGCTGCACCGATCACAGACGCTCGATGGGGGTAGTCACGAAGGTGAGGGTACGCTGCCCATCGGTTAGCGGCTCGCGGAGAAACAGATGACGAAAGCCTTGCGACGCGAAAAAGAAATCACTTACGACTTTGTCATTGTCGGTGGTGGTTCGGCAGGGTGCGCGCTCGCTAACCGATTAAGTGAAGATGTCTCCAATCGTGTGTTGCTACTCGAAGCGGGGCGTCCTGATTACATCTGGGACCCGTTTATACACATGCCGGCTGCTTTTGCTTTTCCTATCGGTTCTCGTTTCTATGACTGGAGATATGAGTCAGAGCCCGAAGCGTCAATGAACGGCCGCCGTGTTTACCACGCTCGTGGGAAGGTGCTCGGTGGGAGTTCAAGCATCAACGGAATGATTTTTCAACGTGGCAATCCGCTAGATATGGAGAGGTGGTCGCAGCAGCCCGGTATGGAAACATGGGATTACGCTCACACCCTCCCCTACTTCAAACGACTTGAGACCTGCCTGGCTGGCGGAGACCAATGGCGAGGTGATGTCGGTCCACTAAAACTTGAACGTGGCCCTGCTAAGGGACCGCTTTTTGAGGCGTTCTTTCTTGCTTGTCAACAAGCCGGGTACTCGTTGACTAGCGACGTCAACGGATATCGACAAGAAGGGTTTGCGGCATTTGATCGAAACATCTATCGCGGCCGGCGGCTGAGTGCCGCACGGGCGTACCTTCATCCAGTCATGAGCAGACCCAATCTTGCAGTCCGTACGCGAACCCACACGACTCGCTTATTGACTGAACAGCAATGTGTTGTGGGTGTAGAAGCGGTCGAGCGTTCAATGTTTGGCCGCCACGGAAAGCCGGTTGAGTACCGTGCTCGAAACGTAATTTGTTGTGCCGGGGCGCTCAACACTCCCCAATTGCTTCAATTAAGCGGTATCGGACCAAAGAAAACACTGGAACAGTTCGGTATTCCAGTGGTCGCAGACCTACCCGGTGTGGGTGAGAACCTCCAAGATCACTTGGAGGTTTACATTCAGCACTCGTCCCTACAGGGCATTACCCAGCAACCAAATTTATCGGTTGGGAGGCGGCCGTTGATCGGTCTCCAATGGTTGTTTCGGCGTGGACCAGCGACCTCAAACCATTTCGAAGCAGGTGGATTCGTTCGCAGCAATAGAGAGGCGTCTTACCCGAACCTAATGATGCATTTTTTGCCACTGGCAGTGCGATACGACGGCGAGGTCGCGAAAACCGACCATGGTTACCAAGTACACGTCGGCCCGATGTATGCAGACACGCGAGGGTCGGTGATGATCCAGTCCGATGACCCCTTCGTGAAGCCTCAGATCCGTTTCAATTACCTCAGTACTTGGAATGACTGCAGGGAGTGGATCGCGGCTGTGAAAACTGCTCGCAACGTTCTAAAGCAGCCCGCGTTCGGCGAAATCAACGGAGGAGAACTGTCCCCCGGTCCGAATGTAGAAACTGACGAAGACATATTGGATTGGGTTCGACGCGATGCTGAAACAGCGCTCCACCCGTGTGGAACAGCGCGGATGGGTGTGGAAGCCCACGCGGTGGTCGACCCTAAGACAATGGGTGTTCATTCGATTAAAGGGCTCAAGGTGGTCGATGCTTCAGTCATGCCGTTCATCACCAATGGCAATATCTACGCTCCAACCATGATGATCGCTGAAAAAGCAGCTGATTTGATCCTAGGGAATACTCCTCTAGAGCCGGAAGAGCCGGGTTTTCATCAATAAGTGTCTTACAACTTCACGCTGGAGGGGCGGTCTCATTCAACGTCGACGTCGATATAGCAAAGCAACGACCATTCTCGATGCCCGTAACGGAAAGGGCTGAAAACGTCCCTGTTCCTCGACTGAAGGAGCGTCATGGTGAAGCACGCGATACAACAAATATCCGGTCATGACAACGTAAATCACCGCCGGCACGAAAAAGTACATATTGAGGGAAGCACTCATTGCGGGTGCGGCGACCAAGGGTCCGACAAAAGCACCAACCCCATGTACTCGGACAAGCAGCGCCGCTGCGCCTGTCATTTGCTCTGTTCGGAGCCAGTCATTGGTGAACGCGACCGTGATTGAGTAGATGGGGAAAGCCATCCCACCGATGAGGCCTAGGCAAAGTATCGAAACAAGTCCCGGCCCACTGATCGCCAGCATCACAAAGCACATAGCCCCCGCCGCCGCGGATGCTGCCGTCAGGACGCCACGGCGAGGTACTCGGTCAGATAAACGTCCAAGAGGGATCTGGAGAAGCACGGACCCCAGAAGAGGCGCTCCAACAAAGTTTGCGATTGTGAGTGCTCCCCACCCCTTTGCCGCTCCATAGACGGGACCGAGGCCAATGATGACCCCTAGAGACATGCCCGAAAGGAAACAGACGACGAGGCCTGTCGGCACAATCGAATACAGAGCGCGCAGAGTAAAAGGTTCCGGTACAGCTACCGGTGGAGCCGTTCTGCTTGACAGCGCTATAGGCACAAGTGCCATTGAAACCATCACCGATGCGACCGCAAAGAGCGTGAAGCCACTTGTGGAGGCGAGTCCAATGGCATACTGGCCACCCATCGTGGCGCCTACCGCGATGACCGTGTACACGCTTAGTATGCGGCCTCGGGATTCGTTGGTGGCCAGGTCATTTAGCCAGGACTCCGCAACGACATATAGCGCGGCGCAGCACACTCCGAAGGTAAGGCGACACAAACCCCAACTGATCGGGCTTATCCAAAGTCCCTGCAGGAGAACGATGCTGGAGGCAGTTGAGGCCAAGCCCGCGAAAGTACGAATGTGACCCACTTTGGCTAGGGCGTGTCCTACGAATCGGGTCCCCACCATAAAGCCCGCGTAATAGAGGGCCATTACGAGGGATGCGGTAAGCGTGCTAAATCCAGCTTCCTCTGCTCGCAAACCCAGCAGAGGACGTTGAAGGCCCACCCCTGCCTGCAACAGCGCTATGCCTAAGAAAAGAGACCACGCGTTGGAAGTGATGGAGGGTTTCGGCACCGGGTCCCCCCTTCTGGAGTGGGCGTTGCTAAATGGAGGCAGGGGGCAGAATTATGCCGTTCGGATCGGCTTGTTGTTGATTAGCCGGCAATTATTTTTAGTTATCTTCTCGCTCGCCGAGTCAGGGTGCTTCTCTCGGCTTGAATTCAGGAGCATGGACGTACTGCCACCCAAAGCGGCCCTTGATGCATAGATGGCCTGAAGTTACTGAATGGTCGGACGGCGAGGTGACCTTAACTATGTGATTGTCTTGCGTGTGAAGTTCCAGGCTGCAACCCACACCGCAATACGAACAGACGGTTTCGGTTACTGTCTGCTCCGACGGTCGCCAATCGTTGGCATCGCGAAGATCGAACTCAGTTTTAAATTGCAGAGCGTTGGTGGGACACACTCCGACGCAGTTTCCGCAATACACACATGCAGATTCTGGGAGCGGCACTTCATATTCAGTAGAGACCCGAGCATCGAAGCCGCGGCCAGCGATAGCGATAGCAAAAGTGTGTTGGGCATCATCTCCGCACGCCTCAACGCACTTGTAGCAAAGGACGCACTTGTCGTAAGCGCGAACGAAGAGATCATCTTCAATTTTAATTTGGTCTTCAATTTTAGCTGGGGCTTTGTATCGGTCAGTGTCAACGTCGTACATCTCTGACCAAGCCACCAGCTCAGGGCTTTGCGACAGGTCATTGCTAGAGGCCAAAAACTCTAAGACCATTTTCCGGCTCAAACGGACGCGCTCGCTGTCCGTCTGAATTTGGGCACCGTCTTCACATACCCGCGAACATGACGGGATCAAGGCCCGGGACCCTTGTTGTTCGACGACGCAAAGTCTGCATGCATTAATCGGCGTGAGATTCTCAGCCCAACAAAGGGTCGGTATCTCTATTCCTGCTGAGCTTGCCGCTTGAAGAAGCGTTGTTCCTTCCTCAACCCTGACCGTCACGCCGTTGATGTGCACCGATACTTGCGAGGCAACTTGTTCTTTCATGACGCACCTAGGGGCAGAAGTCCGAGATCAAGAGCCGACTGGATCGCTGATGCCGCTGTGTGCCCCAGTCCGCAGATAGAGGCATCGCTCATCACCGCCGAGATGTCATCAAGCAGCTCCCGTTGGGCCCGGTCGGGGCCTTCTTTGTTTATCTGAAGGAGTACCTCGTGCTGTCTCACCGTCCCGATCCGGCAGGGAACGCACTGACCACAGGACTCGTCACGGAAAAACTGGGCGAGACGACGAGTGATATCCAACATGTTGACATCATTTGAGAACACCATCAGCGCCCCGGAACCCAGAGTCGTCTCATTGGCCGCTGCGTCTTCGAGTGTTAGGGGGAGGTCTAGTTTCTCTGGGCCGACGAAACGACCGGCTGCGCCTCCCATAAGGATGGCCTGTAGGTCCCCGACCACTCCCCCGGCCATCTCTAGCAGTTCTCCGAGCGAGACTCCGAAGGGAACCTCGTACAAGCCCGGAAATTGGATGTGCCCGGACAAACAAAACAGTTTCGTTCCGGGAGATCGTTCCGTGCCCAACGAACGGTACGCATCCACTCCGCCATTTAAGATCTCGAGAACGTTGATCAAGGTTTCGGGATTATTGATGACAGTGGGCTCGCCGAACAACCCACTTGTAGTCGGAAATGGTGGTTTGTTTCGGGGCTCTCCGCGCCGGCCTTCAATTGAGTTAAACAAAGCGGTCTCTTCGCCGCAGATGTATGCGCCGGCTCCGCGTCGCACCTCGATATCGAAAGAATATTCAGAACCAGAGATCCGGGAGCCAAGGTATCCCGATGCGCGAGCGCGCTCTATCGCATGATTTAGACGGTGTGTGGCTAGTGGGTATTCGCCCCGGACATAAATCCAGCCACGTTCTGATCCGGTAGTAACGCCTGCAATCGTCATCGCTTCAATGACAGCAAACGGATCGTTTTCCATAATTAAACGATCCTTGAAGGTTCCAGGTTCGCTCTCGTCCGCGTTGGCAACAACATGTTTAGAGTGGGAGTTCTCTTCAGCAACGGCACGCCACTTAGTCCCGGTAGGAAAGGCCGCGCCGCCCCGCCCAGACAAGCCGGAGGCCTCAAGTGCGTTTAGGACCGCATCGGCCCCGATATCTAGCGCCCGAGCCAACGCGTCGTAGCCGCCGTTCGATAAATAGGATTCGATGTCTAGCGGGTCTGCGACACCAAAGCGTTTAAGTAATCGGAGTGAGGAGTCACCTCGCTGAGGATGAGAAAGACCATCAGCGTCGGCAGGAACTCGGTCGGGCGCTCCGACCCCCTGGATGAACATTGCGGGAGCGCGTTCACATTGCCCAAGACAAGGACTTTCGTGGACTCTCTGACCGGCTTCTTGGATCTCCGATATCAGGTCATCTGAGCCCGCTATGGCGCACGCTGCATCGACACAAATGTGGTTTTGGGGACCCGGTGCCGATGGTTTCTCGGTTTCAAACAAATCGTAAAATGTTGCGACCCCGTACGCTTCTGCAGGAGGCACCTGAAGAAGTTCCGCCAAGTAGTTGAGACCGCCGGGGCTTATCCAACCCTGCGAGTTTTGAAGCAGATGTAAACCAGGGAGCAGCAGGTGGCGCTGCTCGCGACGGCGCGTCACGCCACTACGTACAACCCTCTCTCCTTCCCAAATCACAGGCGTTTCGCGAACGAAAGCGTCGACAATTTCTATCTCTTCTGCATCAGGCAAAGCGTCGCCGAATTGGAGGTCAGCCACGCGAGGTTCCGAGGGGCAGCTTGTCAATCCGAATCGATGCGGCTTTGAATTCCGCTGTACCGCTGCGGGGATCCCATTCGTCGTTGGTGAGAAGGTTAAGGTCCACCAACTCAGGAAAATGAAACGTTGAAAAGGCCAAGCCCGCAACTTGGCCCGGTTCGATTTTGATGTGCATTTCGACGCGGCCCCTAGGTGAGGACACTGCCACACGTTCTCCATCGACGACCTTGAGGTTCAGGGCGTCAGCTGTGCTGATTTCGAGACGTGAACCGGAACGTATGGGAGATTCATATCCGCTGGATTGAACACCTGTGTTGTAGGAATCGAGGGCTCTACCGGTAGTTAACCGCAAAGGGAAGTCGTCGGTTAGTTGCTCTTTGGGACCTTCGTACCGGGTAATCGAGAATGGTGCGGGTTCGCGCCCGCCTAAGTCCTCTTCCCAAAGCCATCCGTGTAGGTAAAGGGTGCCTGGGTGGTCGATATCGGGGCATGGCCATTGCAGTCCGCCTTCGCTTTCGAGGCGTTGGTAGCTCATGCCAGCGTGCATTGGAGACAATGATCGAAGTTCGTTCCACAGCTCTTCGGGAGTTTCAGCGGCCCATTCGGCTCCCATGCGTTGGGCAAGTTCGCCAATGATTTCGTAATCGTGTCGACAATCCCCAGGTGCACTGATTGCGGCCCGGACGCGTTGCACTCGTCTTTCGCTTGACGTCACAGTGCCCTCGGATTCAGCCCAGCCGACAGTCGCGGGAAGCACAACGTCGGCGAGTTGTGCGGTGCGTGTGAGGAATATGTCCTGAACCACGAGAATGTCGAGTTCGGCGAGGAGTTTTCGAGTGTGCTCGACATCAGCTTCTGAATCGGCTGGGTTTTCGCCGATGATGTAGAGAGCCGTCAAGTCGCCTCGGGCCATGGCTTCAAACATCAACGTTAAGTGCAGCCCAGGTACCGGATTGATAGGGACGCCGTAAACGGATTCAAACTTTGCTCGAGCTGTGTCGTCAGCGACATCTTGGAATCCCGGGAGTTTGTTGGGGAGGGCACCCATGTCCCCGCCCCCTTGAACGTTGTTTTGACCACGAAGCGGCACTAATCCCGAGCCCCAACGACCGACATGCCCGGTCAATAGAGCAAGGTTGCAGAGCGACAACACGTTCTCAACACCATTGTGATGCTCTGTGATTCCGAGGGTCCAAAGAATTTGCGCAGTGGGTGCAGTTGCGTACTCGTGTGCTAATTCCTGTATGGCACTCGCAGTAACGCCTGTAGTTGCGGCTGCTCGTTCCAGCGTGTATTCATCCACGTGTTCAGCGAAGGCGTCGAACCCTGATGTCGCATGTTCGATGAACTCTTTGTCGTGGAGGTTCGCGGCAATTATTTCTCTCGACATGGCATTGGCGAGAGAAATATCGGTACCGACGTCTATTCCGAGCCACAGATCGGCGAATTTGGCAGATGTCGTTCGTCTGGGATCGACGGCGAACATTTTGGCACCTTTGGAAAGTCCCTTAAGGACGTGGTGGAAATAGATCGGGTGCGCGTCCCTCGCATTGGACCCCCACAACAAAACAAAATCCGTGTCTTCCACCTCGGCGTAAGAAGAGGTTCCGCCGCCGGCTCCAAACACTGTCGCCAGACCGACGACGCTAGGTGCGTGTCAAGTTCGGTTACAGGAGTCAATATTGTTAGACCCCACAGCAGTACGCATAAATTTCTGTGCCGCGTAGTTCATTTCGTTGGTGCTCTTCGAACAACTGAAGAGACCGAATGTCTCATGTCCGCGGTCGTTGATGGCTTGACGGAACCCGCGGGCAGCACGAGTAAGTGCCTCATCCCAAGTCGCTTCCCGAAGTTCTCCGCTTTCGCGAACCAAGGGTTTGGTGATGCGTGCTAGCGGCTTGGGATGGTCTGTCTTTGAGTTCATAAAGACTCCTGGGTCGCGATTGCCGCGGAGAGACGAACCTCTTTCAGTGTACGGGGCATCAAACGGCTGCCTAAGCACAGCCGGACTTTCAAATGCGGAAATATCTGGTGACCAGGAACGGACGACACCATAGAAAATTCAGGAAGTGGCGGTCGGTCCAGGCGATACATCGGTTGACACCTGGAAACCGTGTTCCACGATGTGGCACACTCAGACCGGAGGTTTCAAATGGCAGTGGTGCAATCGGTACACAGAGCGTTCGCAATTTTGCGTGCGCTTTCTTCGGGTCCGTTGGGAGTGACTGAGGTATCTCAGCGCGTGGGATTGCCAAAGAGCACTGTGGCTCGGTTGTTGGCGGCCCTTGATGAAGAAGGGGCGGTCCGTCAAATTCAAGCGGGCGGTCGATACTCGTTGGATGATGGACTTCTTGATCTTGCAGGAGAAACCACCGGTCATCGAAACTTATTAGCGGTAGCTCGGTCACATTTGTTGGACTTGGTCGACTCGATTGGCGAGACATCAGGTATTGGCGTCAGAGAAGATCGGGAGATCTACTACGCCGACCACGTCGAGTTCGATAGTCAGGTTCAGATCCGAAATTGGACCGGGGAACATGCCGCTCTACATCTTGTTCCATCTGGTCTCGTGTTTTTGGCACACATGAAAGCTGAAGACGTTGACGCGTATTTAGATGAGCCGTTAGAGGCTGCAACGCCTCAGAGTGAAGTAGATCCAGTCAAAATTCGACAACGGCTTGGCCAAATTCGAAGAGTCGGCTATTCCTGGGTACACCAGGAATTCGCTGAGGGTCTCAACTCCGTGGCAGCACCTGTTTTCAACACTAGGGGCGACGTGATCGCTGCTCTCCACGTCCATGGACCTGCATATCGTTTCCCTGACCCCGAGCAAACTCACGACCTGGGCATCCTTTTAGTGGCCGCGTGTGAACGCATGACGCGTCAGCTTGGTTGACGGGCAATCCGCCACCCACCGACGCTGCTTCTAGCCTCTACGCCGCTGAATTTCTTCAATGACTGCTGGGATGACTTCGTGGAGGTCAGCGATAACCGCGTAGCCGGCCTTGGTAACCATGTTCGCTTCGGGGTCTGTGTTGATGGCGAGGATATTTTTCGATGCCATGGCACCTACCCAATGCTGGATAGCACCTGAGATGCCACACGCGATGTAGATCTCAGGAGCGATGCGAGTGCCGGTCTGGCCTACCTGGTCAGCGTGGCTTCGCCAACCATTGTTGGTGACTGCCCGAGAACAGCCGACGCGACCGCCAAGAAGGTCCGCTAATTCCTCCAGTTGGGCGAATCCGTCGGCTGAGCCCACGCCGCGGCCACCGGACACCACTACGGATGCCGTCGAGAGGGTTACGCCCTCGGTCTGAGTCACTCGGTCGCAGATAACTGTCCGCCCTAAAGCCGGGTCCAGTTCGATCTCAACTGCGCGAATTTCTATTCCGTTTTCCGCCGCGAAAAAAACGGGTTCAATCGAATGGTGGGTGTAGGAAACTATGAGCAGTTCTGCGTCAACGACGATGTCTTCTAGGAGTGATCCGCCCCATTGCACGCGAGTTATTTCCCACGCATCGCCGCGTTGAACGTGGAGGCTGTTAGCAGCGAAAGGCGCATCCAACCGTGCAGCAACTTGCGCTAATACCTCATTGCCTCGATCAGTTCCGACCGAGAGAATTACGGACGGCGAACACTGGTTTGCAAGTTCGACGATGGCCTGTCCCCATGCTTCCGGCCCATAATCGGACAGAAGAGGAGAAGTAAGGCAGTAGGCGAGTTCGACTCCGTAGTCCGCGCACGTCTCTCCAAGGCTCTCGGCATCTTGCCCGATAAGAACAGCAGCGGTTTTTTGAGACAACTTTTCGCCGAGTGTTCGGGCAGCGGTCAAAGCCTCACCTGCAGAAGCTGTCAATTCACCTTGGTCGTGTTCCACGAAGACCAAAATTTCCCTCGTCACAACACCCCCAATTCGTCGAGCAAATCGACTATCAGCGAAGCGGCGGCGGCGCTTTCGCCCAGCACGGTGGTTTCGGTGACTTTTTCCTTCGGCTGGTGAAGACGAACTTTAGTTTGCCCTCCAGGGGGCACCTCGATAGGAGCGGTAGTGATTTCGGCTTTCTTGGAAGCGAGCCGGCCTTTCATCGTCGGATAGCGAGGGAGGTTGATACCTTCGCGGACCCCGAACACGGCCGGTGCTTCAAGTTGATACACCTCTACACCCGTGTCCACT